>ODAI011232804.1_pt1 | contig 62235 bp, 50 predicted proteins | sample 1539321 | NCBI WGS metagenome assembly ODAI01 (sample SAMN02144231, study PRJEB22623) | gut metagenome | biome: sheep rumen | host: Ovis aries | place: New Zealand
TCCCGCTCGACTTGCATGCTTAAGACGCGCCGCCAGCGTTCGTTCTGAGCCAGGATCAAACTCTCCATGATTATTTCAAAACCCCGAAGGGTATTGATTACCATTAATTAAGTTCAATCAAGCTTTTTCTTATCTGCTGAATTGATTTACAATTGAGTTCAGAAGTGAACTCACGGGTTTGTTTTTGACATAAAACATTGTTTCTTTCGAAACAGAAAAAAATGTATGTTTGTTTTGTTTCCTTCCCTGAACTGTCAAAGACCGAACTTCACTTCGTGAAGTAGTTTGATTTGTGAGCGTCGCTGTGTTTCGCGACGGTGAAAATTAATATATACTCTTCTCTAAAAAGTGTCAATAGCTGAACTATTAAATTTTCAAAAAAAGTTAATTTTTTTTTCAAAAAAAATAAGGCTAAATTCCAAAGAGTTTTTGAAAATTTGAATCTACAATTTCGCTGAGTTTACGGCTTGTGATATTTCTTTTTGAGGAAATGTATTCGTAAATGTATCTGATATTTTCAGGAATATTAGCTCCGCTTTTTACAGGAACCGGCGGATAAAAAGGACAGTCGCTCTCAATTAAAAGACGGTCTTTTGGAACATAGTTAAGCAGATCAGACATATCACTGAAGGATTTTTTTCCGGCATAGGTAACAGTCCCGCTGAAAGAGACATACCAGCCCATATCAAGAAAAAACTCCAGCTCAGACTGACTGTATGAAAATCCGTGTATAAGCCCCCTGTTCCATTTTACGGCTTTCAGGACATCAGAAGTTTCTTTAAAACCATTACGGCTGTGAAGGACAAAAGGCATATTCAGTTTTTTAGCAAGGGTCAGCTGCAGGGCAAACAAATCCTTTTCATCCTTTACAGTATTATAATCAAAATATTCATGATCGCGACCCTTATACTCCACAGAATCCCAGTCATGGTCAATTCCGCCCGGACCTATTCCTACAAGATGGCCGGCAAAAATACTGTCGCTTTCCTTAAAATCATTAATCACATTTTCAAGATTTTCGATAACTTCAAAACGGTTATCTACAGAATCCAGATCCGGCATAACTCCGGCAATAAAATACATCATATTCTGGATGTGCTTTTTCTGAATTTCATCATCAATTAAATCAAGACATTCTTCTACACGACCTGTACGAGCCCAGATATCATCAACCCGAATTCCAGAATCCAGGGCAAAGGAAACATCATTTTCTTCCATCGCAATAAGGCTGTCTGCCCCCTGCTGCAAACCGAGTTCTTCCGTAATTTGATAAAAATTCATCAGCGAATCAGAATACATAAATCTACTCTATAAAAAATATAACACGCATTGGGCAAGTGAGCAAATCTATTTTAATTTCCCAGGGTCCAGGCCCTAAAACAAATCCAGCATTGAATCAAGATAAATTGCTTCGCGTACTTGCAGCTGATGTTCAGGCTTTGTCATATAGTATAGAAGAAACTCAAGCACAATTGCACTTCCAAGGCCGCGCCCTTCTATCTTGAAATTGGAAAATCCCATAGGAAGGTAGATTTTTTGAATATCCTCAATACCGATGAAGGCAGGATTTTTCATCGCAAGGGAAAAACGGTAACCGCCGGAAGCCGCTGAAGAGGCACACTTATGCTCAGGCACTTCCTGTCCAAGATTTTTCCGGCTCACATTTTCATAACACTGCCTGCGATTTTTACAGTCAAAATCACAGCATTCATTACAGAGAAATTCAACCTTATCCTTCTGTTTCTGACTGAGAGAGGTCAGCCTTTCAAAGGCTTTATTCAGACGAAAATCCGGGACGACATATTCAAAATCCTTTCTGTTCAGTTCAGCTTCAAAATCATCAAAATCTGTAAGTACCCTGGTAGTTGAAGAAACAAGATAGAAATCAGGATACTTTTCCTTCAGATATTCTGCCAGCAAATCTGAATAAATAATTACACCGCTCCTTTTTTTAGCGGCAGAAAAGATTCTGCAAAGCGCATTGCACTTTTTATCCGAAAGATGTTCTTCTTTCAAAAGGGAATTACTGAAGGTAAGGCGGGCAGAAAGACCATATTCATTCATCAGGTCAAAAACATCAGCCGGATCAGCCTGACCGAATCCGGCCCTTCCCCCACCCCACAGGCAGTCCATCGGGGCACCGTAAATAGAGCCGATATCACACCAGTCATAAAACCAGTCACGGTGCTCCCGCCACAAGGGAAGAAACAGCCTGTAAAGCTCGTAAAATTCAAATAGACCCGGAAGATGAAAATACATGTTTTTATCTTGCAGCAAGTCATTCAAAAAAACAAGTAATATAAAATTATACAGAGGTCTTTTTCACACCTAGAATTTTACTTTGAATCCGAATGAAGGAATTGGAATTCCCAGACTGAAATCCACAGATTCTGAAGTGTCATTCATTTCTCCTGTGTACTGGTTGAAAGCCTTATCCTTTTTCGGGCTGTAAAGATTTACAAAAACATCCTGCAGGGCAAAGTAATATTCCCAGCTTGTTTTTCCGCCGTTAGTTTTCCATTCGCGGGAAATCTTCAAATCAACCGGGCATGAAATATTTGTCCTCAAAGTATCACTGTAAAGACTGCTTCTTGTGTAGCGCTGAATGACAGTTCCGTCAGGCAGCTGAGATGCATAGCAGAAGATATTTCCGTTATCAGGCTTTGGTGCGCCGGTTGCAAGAGTTCCCTTCACTGTAAATGTCCAGCCCCTTCCGAAATGCCAGTTGCTTACAAGATTAAAGGTGTGGAAGCGGTGATAAGCCGGAAAATACCATTCATCAAGCGGAGCGCCGTTTGTTGTCTGAGCATAGGCATCACTTGAAAGGTCAGCCGGATTTTTCAGCCTTGAATAAACAAAGGAATAGGAAAGATATCCGTCCCAGCAGTCACCCGCTTTTTTTTCAATCATGGCATCAATACCAAAAACATGGCCCCTGCCGTTACTTTTTGCAAACATCTCTACATCTTTATAGGCACTACCCGCATCAGTCAGCTGGTAGCTGTAAATCCTTGAAAGGTAATATTTGTAGTAGCTTTCACATTTTAACTTCCAGCCGCCGTAAAGCTGAATGTCACCTCCAAGAACGCCAAGAACGGCTCTGTTAGGATTCATTTCAAAATCCTTCAGACCCATTTTTCTTGTAAACATCATAGTTTCGCGCGGAATAGAAACAAAAAGTCCTGATCCCACTGTAAGAGAAGCTTTTTCAACAATTCCGATATTGCGCCATGGTGTAAAAGTCAGATTTGCACGAGGGCAGATATCAGGAATTAAATTTATCGTGTAGTCATCATCGAAATTTTTCAGTGAAATAAACTCACCGCGCAGACCGATTTCGCTCTGGAAAAAGTCCCTGTCACTTCCAAAAGTCCAGGAAAGGAAGGCCGCTGTGTCAAAAATGCAGTTTTTATCAGCCGCAGTTTCATAATTCATATTGTTGAAAAGGTAGCCGCCGGGAGTCTTGATTTCTGTCCAGCCCTTATAAGTATTCTTAGATTTTGCATTCTGGAAGGTCTCTTCAAGGCCAAGGCAAAGATGATTTTTTTCGGTCAGCTCGATTTCACTTTCAAATCGTCCTGTCACAAGATGATTTTTAACGTCTTCCGCCATATTGATTCCCATATCATCAAGGGTATAGCCGGCTCCCGTTTTTACACTTGGATAAATCGAAGCATATTTTTTTACAAAATCATCATTGTATTTTACGCTGCCGCTTTGTGTCTGCTTGAGTTCAAGATCTTCAAACATTCCATTGTATGAAAGAATACCATGGAAAAGAAGGCGGTCATTCGCAAGATATTTAACATTAATTCCACCAAGAGCCTGATAAACATCGTAGTCCATTTTTGTTTTTGTCGTAATATTCTTTTTTTCTTCATTGCTGTCCACCGTAAGTCCGTCGCTTCCGAACATACCGATAAGGTTGATTTCAAGTTCTGGAGCCGGAGTAAAAGTTGTTTTTAAGAAAAGGTTGCGGATGTAGGGGGCCCGCTTAATCATATCAAGCGAATCAACACCGCATTTTTGAGCCGCCCACACAAGGGGATCAAGATAAGAAAGATGGGTACCCAAAAGCATGCCGCCTACCTTCTTACCAAATGGAATCTGGAAAAAGCCGTCCGCACAGGTTGTAGAAGTGCCCGCATTTACATGAAAGTGTTCAAAATCAGGCTTTAAACTTGTTGCTTCAAGAAGACCTGATGAAGCGCGTCCGTATTTTGCAGAAAAGACACCGTTTGAAAGCTTAATTGATTCAATCATTGCGGGTGTGAAAAAAGAAGTTCCACCTCCCCACTGATAGGGAAAGAGAAGATACATGCCGTCAAGAAGACAGGCAAGTTCCCTGGGTTCACCGCCGCGAACAGAAGGCTCGCTGCCCCAGGCGCCGCTGTAAGAAACACCGGGCAGTGTACGAACCGAAGCCATACAGTCTTCCACAATTCCGATATTTGAAGTTGCCTTCATTTCCTCTTTTGTGATTACTGTGGAAACGCCTGTCTTTTCTTCAGTTGACTCAGGCATAGAACGATTTACAACAAGCTCCTTTCCTTCGATTACGCCTGCAATCGACATGGCAATTTCTACAGGGCTGTCAGTATCGCTGAATTTTACGGAAACCGGATTGTAGCCCGGAAGCGTGGCCGTCAAAGTACCCGAAGTAAATGAATCAGGGATTGTAAGAACTGCGTTTCCTTCCTCATCTGCAAAAGCTACAATTTCTTCTGAAAGACCATTTTTTTTGTCTTTTTCCAGCTGGATTTTTGCACCTTCCAGCGGAAAATCAAGCTCTTTGTCTGTAACAGAAACTCTCACCTGTCCCGCAAAAGCAAAAGTAAATGCATAAGCAGGCAGGATTAAAAACATTAAAATTAATTTTTTCATTTTTGAAATCCTCGTTATCTTTTAGACACCCGGGGACTTCAAAATTGCCACTATTATTTTACTTTTTTTTAATTAATCGAAAATCTTGCGCCAAAATCAAATTCAGGATGAATTTTGAAATTTTTGTGGGCATCAATCGTAAGATAATTATTAACCTTGTCAAAAGCAGCAGAATTATAAAAATCAAACATTAACATTGCACCGGCAAAAAGTCGAAGATGCTTTACAGGAGAGTAGCCGACAGAGAATCTGAAAGCCGGGAACCAATCCGTAGAGAATTTAGTTTTATCCTTATCCTTATTATCATCTGTTTTTGAAAGCACCTCATTTGCAAGGCCTTCAAAATCAAAATTAAAAGAGCCGGTGCTAATTCTTTTTCCAAGACCCAGGATAACGGTAACATGCTGCTGATCAAAATTATCAAATCTGAACACATCACCGGCCGCCTTATAAAATCCAAAAACAGAATACAGATGCGGACTTCCAGAATTAAGCACAAAACGCAGATTGTTGTTAGTGGTGTAAGATGTTCCGATTTCAAAAATTCCGTTGCGCGAAAAGTTAATCAGACCAAGCTGGAAGCCATGTGATTCTCCTGCTATGTTCACAAGACCAATCTGTAAACTTCCCCTTCCAAGCTCAGAAGCTACGTTTGCAATTGCAGAAATCTGAAGATGCTGGGCCTTCCCCGCAATGTTCAGAATAGGAGCAGCCTGCAGACCCCTGTATGAGCCCGCCATGTTGAAAATGGTAGCCGCCTGCAGGCCATGAAAATCCTTTGCAATATTGAAAATTCCCGCAGCCTGAGCGCCATTAAAATTCTTTCCGATATTAAAGATTCCGGCACCCTGAACACCGCTTATATCGCCGCCGGCCAGATTGAAAATACCGGCTCCCTGTGCCCCCTGAACTCCGCTTTCGCTGATATTAAAAATACCCGCTCCCTGAGCTCCGTGCAGCTGACCGGCAATATTGTAAATTCCAGCAGCCTGTAGGCCGTTTACAATTTCAGCTTCGTTCCCGATTCCAGCCGCCATTACACCGTTAATCTGAAAAATTGACGAGCGGATTATACCAATAGATATTGGAGCAAGGATTTTCTTCCCATAGTGACGCGAAATCTCATTTGCCGCAAAAGAAAATTCAAAAGGTACGCGCTGTATATCAGAATCCCCTTCCAGTGCCGGGGATTCCTGCCCGCTCCCGGACTGCCCCTCCTCTGCTTCTCCGCCGGCATCTTCACTTCCCCGAACCCGGTTAAAAGTTCCTGTCACAGGCGAAAGCGACTTTCCCGAAAGCTCGTAAACCTTACCGGAAGCAAGGGTAAAGCTTCCCTGCATGGTCATAGCTTCTGCAATCAGCGTTGCAGAATAATCCCCTTTTTCCAGGGCAAGGAAAATAGGCTTCTCTCCCGACTTATTGATTTCCGAAACAAGCTTTCCGTTTTTGTCGCGAAGAATTACCCGGCCTTTTAATTCCTGAGAAAGCATAACAACGCTGTCCGAGCTGGAAATATCAGAAAGAACCAGGTCACCAGAACCAACCAGGGTAATGTTATAATTAGGATGCTGAGGTCCAGCCGAAGAATTTTCCGTTTTGGAAAGTGTCTCATTAAAGGCATAGGAATAAAGCTCATTCAGGGTTACCTTTTTATCCCCGGAAGAATCGGCCGCACCCCGCAGACCAGTCAGCATGGCATTTGTAAAAAATGAAGAGCCGATTTCATCAGATTCCTGGGAATATTCCTGGGATGAGCTGGAAGAAAGATAGGCATGGCCCTTTACGACTGACGAATCATCCAGCAAAAATGGCTTTTTCTTCTGACCACCCTTTGTGCGGATAAAGTTTCCCGAATAGCAGGAATCAAGGATTACGACATGAACGTCACTTGGAATATTTGAAATTGCAGCCTTGAGTCCTGAATAATCATAGCTGGAGCTTCCCAGAAGCAGGGCGTTTTCATCAGAATGACCCGAATAATAGAACAAAAATTCCGAACGCTTAGAAGTCCCGCTTCTGCGGCTGATAAGCTCCGAAAGAGACTGCATTGCCTCATCAAGCTGATCTTTAGTCGGATTCAAAAGAAGAAGGGCATTTGATTTTGGAATTCCGCCGATTTCATTCATAGTCTTCTGAAAGGCCATGGCGTCACTTCCGGCATACAAAAGTCTCTGGGTATTAGACCCGCCCTCATTCGAACCTACAAAAATTGCATAACGCTCAACTCCGCTACTTTCAGCATCCTGAGCACCGGCCGCACAAAGACCAGAAACAGCAAAAATCAATAAAAGAGCTGCTTTCTTTAATAAACTTTCTCTCATACCCTGCTCCTACTTTTTTTTCAAAACAAAAATTGATCCATCGCAGTTATTAGGAAGATACGAACCTTTTTTCAAAAAGTCAATGCTGAATGTGTTTTTATCAATTTCTTCTATATCAGAAAGGTCGAATTCTGATTTTGATGCCGCAAAGATAAAACATTCATAATCCGGCGCATCATCAAGGGCATAGGAAAAGGAAAGCGGAACCTCTTCGCCGGTTTTTGCAAGAAGAGCGGCCGACCAGGAGTCTTCGGGAAAGTGTCTTGTTACATTTCCCCTTCCGTCGACACTGAAAATTACGCCATACTTATATTCTCCCGGAAGGTAAGTAATCTGAATCAAATCATTTTCACAGGCTTTTTCTCCGTTTTTAAGAAGACTGGCCTCTCCATTTTCCTGACGGTAAAGCCTTATCTGATGATGAAGTCCAGAACCCTTAACCCGCTCCACCGGGGCCGAAGCAGATGAGGTCTTATAAGTATTCAAGGCCAGAGGAAGCCCAAAGGCAAAAATCAGAACAGCTGCGGCCGCATATTTCATAAAAGCTCCGGCTTTAAAGGTTCTTTTTGCCGCTGGCGGATTTTTACTTTCAAAGCCCTTCTTTATAATATCTTCCCTGGCTTTTTCAAGAGGATACTGAGCCAGAATTTCCTGATCAGACTTTCTAAGCTCTGCAAGTGCGGCCTGAATCTCAGATTTTCCGTATTTTTCGTAATAATCTCTCTCGTCTTTTTCGCCCAAAAGAATCTCTTCTAATAATAATTCTGGAATCATAAGCACCCCCATTTATTCTTTAACCCTGCCGGCAATTTTCAATGAATGTTTTTTCAGCTCCGAAAGCCTTTTCCGGACTCCCGAAACTGACATGCCCCCCTGCTCCGCCGTTTCTTCAAGCGTAAGTCCATCAACATAATGCAGAGTTGCAATCAGGGCATCCTTTGAATCCCGCGTAGAAAAAATATCTTCAAGGATTATTTCAGCCTCAATTTTTTCCCGCTCAAGATCCGAAAAATCATCAGTAATCATCTGGGAAATCACTTCAAAATCCGGGCCGGAACGTAACTTTTCGCTTCTGATTTTATTCAGACAGATTCGGGTAGCCGTAACATAAAAAAGACTGGCACAAAGCTCCTTGATTTTGCATTTTGTTTCCATAATTCTAAGGAAAACATCCTGCATGGCATCCAGAGCCTTGTCTTCATCCTTTAAGATAGCGCGGCACCGCCTCAAAACCATGGGCGCAAATTTCTGATAGATTTCCGCGAAATCGCTGTTTGTCAAAGTTTTCATGAAAATTTCCTTTGTTAATTAGACACTTAAACTTACAATTACTGTCACTTGTTATTATTTTTTTTATAGAAATTATTTTCGTCCGCGATTACCGAAATTTCGGGGAAGCGGGCGGTAATTTTATCGTAGTTTTCGCGGAAGTGTGGGAAGTTACACTTTATGCAGGATTTGATTCCCTTTTCTGTGTATTTGAAATTTCCGCCGCAGGATGTGCCCAGGGCATAAAGAGGGCAATAGCAGAAAAGGCAGTTAAAGTCTTCTTCCGGGACATCTTTGTGGCAGGGAAAATTTTTACAATTTCTGTTCTGAAAAAATTTGTGGGAAAAGTCGTCAGTTTTTTCAGATTCCCGCAGCCCTGATTTTTTTGTTTTAACAATGGCGACAGTAAGATAGCGGCCCTCATCCAGCTGGTCTGGTGATTTTATGATTTTTTCGTTTTCAAAACCGCAGTTTGAAACAGCTCCGAATTCCAGAATTTTATCCTGATGCTTTATCAGAAATTCTTTTAAGGCTCCAAGTTTTTTTCCAATCTTCATAAAAATTAAGGTGCCGGAAAGTTCAAAAGCAGCCTGCAGGTTTTCAGCATCCGGAATCACATGAATCTGCTGGTCATCCTGTGCAAGGCTGGTTCCAAGTCTTGCGGCTACCGCACAAAAGGACGGAAGCCCGCTGACAATTTCGCAGGCAAAGCCTTCCTTCTCAACAAGGCCTTTTATATAGAAGAAAGTTGAATAAATTGAAACGTCCCCTATAGTCAAAAAGGCCACAGACTCATTTTTAAGAGCCTGGACTGCTTTTTTTGCAGCGTCAGCCCAGGCCGCCTCAACTTTGTCCTTATCCTTTGTCATGGGAAAATCGCAGAAAATCAGCTCTCTGCTTTCTATTTCCGGCAGGGCTTCCTTTACCAGCTGGTAGGAGCGGCAGTCTTCCCTTGATTTATTGGGGAAAATAATTACTCCGCATTTTCTGATACTTTCAAGCGCCTTTAATGTGAGTTCGTCTTTTTTTCCTGCGCCCACTCCAATTCCGTAAAGTATTCCCTTCATTTTTTACCGTCCTTAAATTCACGGCACTTTTCAACAAAGCCTTTGGCAAAATCCGGATTTGAAGGATAATAAAGATGGGCAAATGACCAGAAGTGATTTTTTCCTGTCAGGGCAAGCTCATATTCCTTTCCGTTTGTTTTAACTGCCTTAAAGCTGCATCCATTCAGGCTGCTGTCAAAGTAATGAAACTCGTGGCCTTTAATTTTGCCGGTAAAAAAGCAGTCAGTCCCGGCTGCGGCAGTGCCACCTGCGCCCCCCGCGGCCCCCTGACTTTCAAGCGTAATATAGCCGAAGCGCACAAGCTTTCCCGTATAAAAAGTCTCGCCGTCAATAATCCCCGCCATCTGAAAGCTCTTTCCGCTCTGATTTTTCAGACTCTTATGCAGGTACATAAAGCCGCCGCATTCCGCAAGTGAAGGAAGCCCTCCTGCAATTTTCTGCCTTATTTCTTCCATTATGGCGCTATTCTGGCTGAGCTTTTCCGCATAAAATTCCGGGTAGCCGCCGCCAAAAAGAAGGCCGTCAATATCTGCCGGAAGCTTCTGGTCATGAATTGGAGAAAAGTCTACAATTTCCGCTCCAAAAGCTTCCAGAAGCTTGAGGTTATCTTCATAGTAAAAACAGAAGGCCTGGTCTTTAGCCACTGCGATGCGGGGGCGGTCAGCCGGAGCGTAAGGCGGCAGAGAAGCCGGGAGGGGAGACTTCTGCTGGCAGGCGGCACTGGCGGCACTGTCGTCGGGGCTGGCCGGGGCACCGGCACCGGGAAGCTGGCACTCTAATTCCCCCGCCCCTTCGGCAATTTTTTCAACTGCATCTAGGTCAACCGTCTTCGCAATCTTCTCTGCCGCCTTCGCCGCCATCTCCTTTATGCCTTCAATTTCATCGGGCAGCTTTAAGCCAAGATGCCGGCTTTCAATTTCAATATCCTTCTGGAAAGGAAAATAACCCAATACCGCTACACCGCACCTTTCTTCAATTACGGGCTTAATCACTTCAAAAAATGACTTTGGGATGTTATTTAAAATTACCCCTTTAATAAGGTGGTCGCTGTCCATTCCTAAAAATCCCTGAATCTCTGCCACAAGGGAAAGTCCCATTCCCTTTGCATCGACAACAAGAACAACCGGCGCAGACAGAGTCTTTGCAAGATGATAGGTCGATGCTTCTTCGCTGACACCGCCAGTCCCATCATAAAGCCCCATAACTCCCTCTATAATAGAAAGCTCCGCTTTGTTTCCGTCCGCAAAAATCGCCCGAGTCTGCTCTTCATCCGTAAAAAATAAATCAAGATTTCTGGAAGTGATGCCCAGGATTTTTTTGTGGAACATGGGGTCTATGTAATCCGGCCCGCATTTAAAACCCGCAAGCTTTTTTCCGCGGGAAAGAAAGGCTCCCATCAGGGAAATTGTTACAAGGGTTTTTCCGCTGCCGCTTTTTGGCGCGGCAATCACAAAACGGGGAAGCTTTTTCTTCATGCTTTGTCCCCGCCGTCTAAATCAAAAGAAAAAATGTAAACAGGATTTTCAGCCTTCATAAGATGATAGTTACCGGCCTTTTCTGACCGGCTCACAGAGATTTGAAGACATTCAAAATTCTTTACAGGAAAGTCTTTAATAACTGTCTGAATATCACTGATTGATTCAAGAGTAACGGCATTGGCAACCACCCTCATTCGGGGATTTATTTTCAAAAGAGCCGCAAGAATCTCCTTAAACTGCCCTTTACTGCCCCCTACAAAGGCATGGGGCGCCGCCTCAAGCCCTTCAAGTGCCGCCGGGGCCATGCCCTCCACCAGGCGGATATTTTCCAGCCCGAATTTTTCAATATTCTGCTTAATAAGAGCGCAGGCCTCGGATTTTGTCTCCACGGCATAAACCCTGCCAGATTTACAAAGTCTGGCAATTTCCACTGCGACAGAACCGGTACCGCTTCCAATATCATAAACCACCGAGCTTTCACTCAAATGCAGTTTACAAATGGAAAGCGCCCTGACTTCTTCCTTTGTCATGGGAACCTGGCCGCGGATAAATTCTGAATCCGGAATACCGGGAGTAATCATTTTATAAAATCCTTGTACTTTCCAGAAAGCTCTTTGAAAGCTTATTGCTGACAGTCTGCCGTGTCATAAGGGTTTCTTTGGCACAAGTAAGACCATAGTGAATGCAGTTTTTTACGGGAGCCTTTTCCAGAAAGCCCATCAAAAAGCCGGAAGCAAAGGCATCTCCAGCCCCGATTGTATCTACAATTTCATGCGGATTATAAGGAGGCTCGTTCCAGGTTTCATTTCCAATGCGAACCATAACGCCCTGTCCGCCAAAAGTGATGATAAAATTCTTATAGCCAAGAGCCTGGAATTTATCTGCCGTTGTCAAATCAGGATATGCAGTTTCTCCAAGAATTGCGGCCGCTTCAAATTCATTACAGCCGAACAAATCAATGAGAGGGGCATATTTCATGGTTTTTCTGGCAATGTCCGGTGCCGTTGCATTCTGAAAAACAAAAATTTCCGGATGCGCCTTTTTATAGGAATAATAACCTTCCAGAGTATCCTCCGAAAGGTTTGAATCCATTACAATCGTATCTATATTCTTTTCTTTGATGAAATCTGCAATTTTCTGGTTAAAAAGGATTTCCTTAAGGATGTGGGTTGAATAAACACAGGTTGCGCTTTTTCCCCGGCTTGCCATTACAGAAAACAAGGCTGTCTTACGCTCATCACTTTCACCAAGCAGACTGATATCAACCTGCTCGCCGGTCAAATCCTTCTTTAAGTATTCGCCGAAAATATCCTTTCCAACTACAGAGTGGATATAGGTAGTCATTCCAAGATGCTTGAGGTTGATTGCCATTCCCCGGCCAACACCACCCGCAACAAGCTCGATTGAACCTTCGCGGTAAGCTTCCGTGTCATCTACCTCGGCAGAGTAAGCCTTAATATCGAGGGAGACGTTTCCTGCGCATAAAATATTTGCCATATTTAGATTCTCACTTCAAGGTCATCAAGAACGCCGTAGTAAGAAGTACCCGCAAGCTGAAAAACCAGGTCGCCGTTATCGCCGTTAATAATTTTTAAGGAAGTTTCTTTCCACTCGTCATTTTCAAGAACTTCAAAAGTGTCGCCAAAATCAATCGAAGTCAAAGGCTCCCCTTCATTTCCGGTTACCCAGAATTTTCCCTGAATTACGTCAAATGTTAATTTTCCCTGAATTTTCTTATCGCTCATACAAACCTCAATCTTATTATAACAGAATTCGGATAAGTCGCAAACACCCGGCCAAAAATACCGCCTTAATAAGATTTTAAATTTTCAAAAAAAAATCATTTATTTTCTTGCATTCTGCCAGAACTGTGTTAATATAATAAATGTAGCAAGGAACGAGATGAGGACGTAGACCGGTTACTTGGGAAGGAGGCAATATGCAATTTCCGACAAAGACAGCACGCCTGGTCGAGGCTGTATAATACGCTAGACATTTCGAAGTTACCAGTGACTTTACAACTGGAAATATTATGGTGCCAGTCATTAGATTGACTGTGAGCACTTTACAGGCCGGGAAACCCCCGGCTTCTTTTTTTTAACCTGAACAAGTTAACCTAATTTTTACCGCGAGTTTTGCAAAGCAAAACTCGTAGCAAGCGTTAGAGGAACTTCCACTTTTAGTTTTGATTTTCAACGCTTGCCAGGTTTACTACCCACTTCTCCTTTTTAAGCCACCAGTGGGCAATTCCTGCCTTAATAAAATCCGTTACTTTTGTATAGAAATAAATCGCAATCGGGCCGAGGCTTGTCAGCAAAACAAGGGCGAACATCATTCCTATGTAAGCAATATTTGCCACTACGTCACAGATAGCCCCCATTTTTACATCGCCGCCTGCCCGCGAAATTGCATACTGAGCATTCAAAAAAGCCCAGAGAGGAAGATAAGAGGCCCCTACAATTATTACTCCACGCGCAATCGCTCTGGCTTCTTCTGTCAGGTTTCCAAAAACGACTGTCACAAGAAGGGTGGTCAAAAAGCCCACAACAAGAAAGGCACAGCCAAAAACAAAAGAGCCGGACAAAACCCAGTTTTTCTGACGGCGGGCCTCCTCCAGATGGCCTGCTCCCAGCTCCTGCCCTACAATAACTGTAGTCGCCGTCACAATTCCGCTGAAGCAGATAAAAAAGAGATTACATATTGCAAAGCCTCCGGCCATACCGGAAACTACTTCCGCACCGCCAAGGGTATTGTAAAGGGCAGTTGCAACAGTTTCTGAAAATGCCCACAAAAGCTCCGAAACAAGAATAAGGAAAGATTTTCTGAGAATCTTAAAGCCCAAAGAAATATTGATATTAAAGAAAGTATAAATACGGAAGATAAATTCCGGCTTTTTGTAATTCACATAAATAAGGAAGAGAATAAGCTCAACTGCCCGGGCAATAACAGTTGCATAACCCGCTCCGGCAACCTCCAGGCGTGGAGCACCAAAATGTCCGTAAATCAAAACATAATTGAAAAAAGTATTTACCAGAGTCGCAATAATACTGATTACAAGGGGTGGCCGCACAATTTCCACTTCGCGCAGGGAAGATGCAATCGACTGGGAAATACACATTAAAATCCAGGAAGAGGCAACAGCCCTTGCGTAACGTACAGACTGCCCGATAATAGCTTCTGCATCCGTATTATTGTGAAGAAGCAGGGCAAACATTCCTTTAGGAGCAATATAACACAGCAGACCAAAGGCAATTCCGAAAAAGCCAGTCAGAAAAAGCTTAAAGCGGAAGGTCTGCTGCATTCCGCACTTGTCACCTGCCCCCTTGAACTGGGACATAAAAATACCGCCGGACATACAGAGGGTATTCACAAGAATCATAAACAAAAAGATGATTTGTCCTGCTACATTTACACCGCTCATCTTTACGTCGCCCAGCCCGGCAACCATAAAGTTATCAATAAGAGAAACCAGATTCTGAATGAAAAGCTGCAGCATTATAGGAATGGCGATTGCCAGACTCCTTTTATAAAATGCCCATGTACCAAAGTATTTATTATTCATAGTTTAGTTTAACGCTATACCTAATATATCGGATTGTCAAGTTTTTTAATGACACCTATGCAAGGAATCCTACAATTAACGTGTGAACCTTGCAAGAACCTCTTCGATTTCCGGTTTTAGAGAAAGGAAAATTTCAACAATGGCCGGATCAAAATGTGAACCGGAACTTTCTTCAATAATCTTATAGGCTGTTTCCAGCGGATAAGGCTCCTTATAGCATCTTTTTGAAACAAGAGCATCAAATACATCTGCTACAGCCATAATGCGGGCACACAAAGGAATCTGCTCTTTTTTAAGTCCGTAAGGATAACCGCTTCCATCCCATTTTTCATGGTGACTGGATGCAACATCTGCCGCAATTTTTATAAACTTCTTATCATCAGAAAGGGCAAAAACCTCACGGATTACGCGGCCACCCTCTTTGGCATGCAGCTTCATTTCGTTAAATTCTTCCGCAGTCAATCTGCCCGGCTTCTTAAGAATCACATCCGAAACAACAATTTTTCCAACATCATGAAGAGGAGCTGCCCGTTTTATATAATCAACAAAGTTTTCATCAATTTCGTCCTTAAAATATCCTTTTTTAAGAGCCGTTCTTGTTATGATTTCAACATAGGCACTTGTTCTCTGAATATGCTCACCGGTATCAAAGTCACGGTTATCAACAAGGTTGGCAAGACTGTTAATTACATAATTCTGAATTTTGAGTAATTTTTCTGTTTTTGCCTGGGCCTCATAAGTTTTAATTTCTACCTGAGTCTGAAGTTTTTTTTCAACAAGCATGACAAGGTAGGAATACATCAAAAGGCCAAACATATTTACGATTACATCAGAAGCAATATTAATAGTCTTAATTACGACCATCGTTCTCGGCGAAAGAATATACTTTGGATGAATCAGCGGAGCATAAACTTCAAGAATGATAAACAATACAGAAGAAAATAATCCGTAAAAAACCGCAACCTTATAGTTTTTCCTAAAAGTCAAAAGAGGCAAAATTCCTACAAGGAAGATAAAGAAGTGAAAAGAAGCTTCTCCTCCTATAAAATAATCCGCAAGAATCTGATGAACGACAACTTCTATATAGAAGAAAATAAACTGAACTTCAAAAGAATGTTTTGATAAAACAAGAACAGCAAGAATAGAAAAAAGCAGGACGCTGTAAATGTTGTACAAAAACATCGGATATACCTTTAATACACCAAAAACCAGCAGAAAAGATGCATGGTAAATCAGTGCAAAATACACAGCGATTATCTGAAAAATTTTCGCATATTTGAAATCCAGAAGGATTTCGCGTATCTTAGTAACTATTGGCATATTATTAAGGAAACAATCTCCGTTAAATACATTTTTTATATGTTAAGCATAACACAGATTTGCCAAAAATCAATAAATTTTAGCCCGAATTAGTGATAGTAACACTATCACTAATTTAAAAAGTGATGTAAAATTAAAGCATGAGTAAATTTGAAATTAAAGACACATTTTTATTAGACGGTAAACCCTTCCAGATTATCTCTGGCGCCATCCATTATTTCCGCGTGGTTCCTGAATACTGGCAGGACAGACTGGAAAAACTAAAAAATATGGGTTGTAACACTGTAGAAACCTACATCCCATGGAATCTGACAGAGCCTAAAAAAGGTGAATTTAATTTTGAAGGCATCTGCAATTTTGAAAGGTTTCTGGACATTGCTCAAAAGCTGGGACTCTACGCAATTGTCCGTCCATCTCCATATATCTGTGCAGAATGGGAGCTTGGCGGCCTTCCTTCCTGGCTGCTCGCCATCCCGGGTCTTGAACCCCGCTGCAAAAACGAGCCTTACTATCAGAATGTCCGCGACTATTACAAGGTTCTCCTTCCCCGCCTTGTAAACCATCAGATAGATAAGGGCGGCAACATCATCCTCATGCAGATTGAAAACGAATACGGCTATTATGGAAAAGACATGAGCTATCTGCAGTTTCTGGCTGATCTCATGAGGGAAGAAGGCATAACTCTTCCTTTTGTAACAAGCGACGGCCCCTGGGGAAAAATGTTTATCCGCGGCCAGCTTGACGGCGCCCTGCCGACAGGAAACTTCGGCTCTCATGCCCGCCCTCTTTTTGCCAACATGAAACGCATGATGAAAAAGACCGGAAACACAGGCCCCCTCATGTGCATGGAATTCTGGGTAGGCTGGTTCGATGCCTGGGGAAATAAAGAACACAAAACCTCAAAAATCAAACGCAACATAAAAGATTTGAACTACATGCTCAAAAAAGGCAACGTGAACTTTTACATGTTCCACGGCGGAACAAACTTCGGCTTTATGAACGGTTCAAACTATTTTGCAAAGCTAACCCCGGACGTAACAAGCTACGACTATGACGCACCTCTTTCTGAAGACGGAAAAATCACCGAAAAATACCGCGTCTTCCAGAGCATAATCAAAAAATACCGGGATTTTGAGGAAATCCCTCTGAGCACAAAAATCACACAAAAGGCTTACGGCGTCGTAAAGGCAGAAAAATCTGTGCGCTTATTTGACATTCTTCCTCAGCTGGCTCAGGCTCAGAGCGTAGAAGGCAGCGAACTGCCCTGTATGGAAAAGGCCGGCCAGGATTACGGCTACATCATTTACGAAACAAAGGCTCCGGCTCCATCATCAGGCTTAAAAATCGAAAACGGCCAGGACAGAATTATCGGCTACAAAAACGAAGAGCCCCGCTTTACTCTTTTTGATAAGGAAACTGCAAACGAACAGAAGCTTGACCTTGCAGCAGGCGACAAACTGACCCTCATGGTAGAAAATCTTGGCCGCGTTAACTTCGCCGACAAAATTCCATACCAGCGCAAGGGAATAAACGGCAAAGTTCTGGCCGACGGAAACGCCCTTTCAAACTGGAATTACTACTGCCTCAATCTCGACGGCAGTCAGCTTTCAAAAATCAACTGGGACGCTTCTTCCGGCAAGGATGATACCGGTGTCACAGGCACGGACAAAGCCTCAACACCGACTTTTACCCGCCTTACCTTTGATGTAGAAGAAGCCTGTGACACCTACCTGGACTTTACAGGCTGGGGAAAGGGCTGCATCTTCTTAAACGGTTTTAACCTTGGCCGCTTCTGGGAAATCGGACCGCAAAAACGCCTTTACGTACCGGCACCTCTCCTTAAAACTGGTAAAAATGAACTTATCATCTTTGAAACCGAAGGAAAAACCGCAGAAAGCGTAGAGTTTTTTGCCGAACACAAGCTCCAAGCTTGAGGAAAATAATGCAGCCAGAGCACAAATTCCTGTAACAGCAATAATTTTTTTCATTCTTAGATCTCCTCTTTCTTCTCTTTTCCAAATGGTTTTGTTATGTAAAGCAGCACCGGTGTGAGCGTGTAATCTGCAATCAGGGCTGAACCAAGACCGATAATCGTAAAAAGTCCTATTCTGGCAAGTGAACTCATAGGGCTGGTACAGAAAACTGCGAACATGGAACACAAAATAAAGGTTGTCATTCCCAGCGTTTTTCCAATTTCGCGGAAGGTAATTTTGAGTGCTTCAAGATAGCTGCCGGTTCTTTCAAATTCCAGCTTAGTCCGGTTTGTAAAGTGAATCGTGTCGTCAACTGCAATTCCAAGAATCATAGGCATAATAGTCATGGTCAGCATATCCAGAGAAATATTTCCCCAGCCCATAAAGGCTCCGATGAACAAAACCGGCGCAAGGTTTGGAATCATTCCGATTAAGCCGGTCGCCAGGCTGGAGAAGGCAATAATCATCAGAATTGCAATAATCACAAAGCTGAAAAGGAAGGATTTCAGTTCACCCTTTACAAGCTTTTCGTTCATGGAAGCATAATTTACAACCTGCCCCACAACTCCAATCTTTGCACCCGGGAAAAGCTTTGCGGCCTCATTTTTTGCAAAATCAATGTCAGAAACAATCTGGTTAGCATCATAACCGTTCAAATCCACATGAATAAAAGTGGTACGGTAGTCGGCACTGAGCCATTTTGAAAGGTTGTCGCCGCCGCTCATTTCATAGAGGAAAAGCTCCTGAGTCAGTAAATCCTGCTGGTCAGGCACTGTGTAGAATTCCATATCGTCTTCGTTTAAACAGCGGTTAATTTCCTTTACAATGTCGGTCACACTTGTAATTCTGGGCTCATCTCCACTCCAGCGGGTCAGCTTTCGGCTGGCAAGCTTTTCTTCAAGCTCATCCAGTTTTTTCATGTTTTCCGGGATTTTAAATGCATCTTCCTCCTCAAACTCAATCATTACATTGTAGTTGTACTGGCTTCCAAGCTTTGCCTCCAGAATCGAAAGCAGCTCCTGCACGTATGGAATTTTATGTCCCATCATCTCAATGTAATCCATGTTTACATCAAGCTTCATACAGCCGGGAACGCAGGCAATAATTAAAGCAGTACTTAAGCCTACAATAAGCCAGCGTCGCTTTACCACGCGGACACCAAATCTTTCAAATACATAATCCGCCTTTGTTAGCTTGTCACACGGATTGGCGTGCGGCACTTTCGGGGGCGTTGCGGGGGTGTCCCCCGCAGAGAGGGTAGCCGATTCTTTAGATGAGGCGCAGGGGGAGACTTCCCCCTTATCTTTCCCATAACTCATAAAAATCGGAATCAGAATGATAACGTACATATAAGTTGCAAAAACAATCGCAGAACAAATGCCTCCTACCCACTTCAAATCCCCGATTCCAACAGTCATAAAGGAAATCATCGAAGCCATTGTCGTAATTACAGTAAAGAGAATCGGCCAGCCGGTTTCTTCAACTGCTTTTACCACGCTTTCCTTACGGCGGCCCGTGCTGCGGAAGTGCAGGCGGAATTCATTTATATAATGGATTGAATAGCCGACCGAAAGGGCCATGCCCAGAAGAACAGGCAGTGCAAGCATAATAAGGTTTGACTTGATTCCGAAAAGCGAAGAATAGCCAAGGACGCAGACAATTCCGCAGACTGTCGCAATAATCGGAACGATAAAACCACGCAAAGAGCGGACAAAAAGTATAAGGCAGACAAGCATGACAATAAAACCGATTCCGATTCGCTTTGCACATTCTTCGCCGCTTATCATGTCTTCTTCGTACTCGGTGTAGGCAATTCCGGTTCCTTTGAAGGTGTATTTATCACTCTGAAATTCCGGGCTGTGCACAATGTCGTAGGCCACCTTACCTATTGCGGACTGCTCGGCTGAATCATAGGGATTAAGGGAAAGTAATACCCAGGTTTCGCAGGCATCGTCACTTACAAGGTTGTTGACCAGAGAACGGCGGTAAAGAATAAAAGCCTTTTTTTCTTCCAGTTCCGCCCTTCCTTTCTCAGTGGAAATATCCGGGATTCCGTCTTCAAAAGGATTGATGACCTCAAAGCCGTCTTCGGTTCCGCGGGAAACAGAAAGATTCATAAGGGATGTAAGCTCATCGGCATAAGGAACTTCTGTTTCAAGCCTGTCACCCAGCCTCTGAATGGCTTCCAGAACCTCCGGCGCAAAAACATCCCGGCTCTGAACAAGAATCATAATCGAATCATCGCTTCCAAAGATGCTCTCAAAATAGTCCTGATTCTGTTTTACTTCCTCAGAATCATCAAACCAGCCCTCTTCACTTGTATCACCTTCGAATTTTGTAAGGCCAAAAAATCCGATTACGGTAATTACAAAAAGAATAATTAAAAATAAAGCACGATGAGTAATCTGAAAAAGTCCGAAACGCCTGAAAAACAAATTAAACTTTTCTACCGACATAATAACCTCGTATTTTTTTTGTTAGCAGTGGCTAACTTAATATGTTATATAACACCGTTATATTTCAGTCAATACTCTGCTATTATGCTTTCCCAAATGCATTTCATATCCTATACTGAACTTATGGCAGAAAACACTTTGCAAAAAATCCATCAGATTGCGACTCAGGAATTTCTGGAAAAAGGCTTCCGCGGCGCTTCCCTTCGTGAAATTGTAAAAAAAGCCGGCGTAACAACAGGCGCATTTTACGGCTACTACAAAAGCAAGGAAGAACTTTTTTCAGCTCTGGTAAAAGAGCCGGCCAACTACGTTTCTAATTATTTTAAAGGACTGGTCGATCAGTTCATGCAGCTTCCAAAAGAAGAGTGGGCCGAAAAAATGGCAGGCTACTCAAAAGAAGGTTTTGTCGGAATTTATGAATACGCATGGAATCACAAAGATTCTTTCCGCCTGATTTTAAATGCCAGTGAAGGAACTGAATTCGAAAACTTTATCCATAACATAGTTCAGATTGAAATTGAAATTACCCACATTTTTTATAAGGAAATGGAAGCTCAGGGCTACAAACCTTTTGCCTTCGATCCGACCCTTGAGCATACAATCATTTCCGGTGAATTTTCTGCCCTCTTCGAACTGATTGTTCACGACATTCCATTCGAAAAAGGCCGCCAGTGTGCACAGGAGCTTCACGCTTTCTATGAAGCCGGCTGGCAGCAGGTTCTTAAGTTGAATTAAACGATTTTTTTTCTTCATACAATTGCCGAAAAAAGCTTTAAATGGTATAACAGTGTTATCTTGTATATAACAGCGTTATAACAAATTAAAAGAGGTTTTTTATGGCATTATTTGGTAATAAATGGGTTGCATTTGGCGTTGGAGTTGCTGCAGGCCTTGCAGCTGTTGCTCTTGTAAAAAATCCTGCCTTCAAAAAGGCTTGCGCCGCAGTTGTAGGAAAAGGACTTCAGCTTAAAGACGATGCATGTGCTTTTGCAGAAGCTGTAAAAGAAGATGCACAGGACATAGTTGCTGAAGCAAAATACAACAACTCAAAAAAAGCCGAAACTGCAAAGGCTAAGGCTTAATTAACTGAGGCAAAATTTTGACCGTTTCAGTTCATCACAGCTTGCCGGGAAGAATCCGCGTTCATTATGATTTGCAGGAGCTTACTCCCCGGCAGGCCATTCTCGCCCAAAGTCTGATTGCCGTTCAGGACGGCATTATCGATATTTCCATAAATACACAAATCGGCTCTTACCTGATCCTGTTTGACACCTCAAAAATCTCTCAAAAAGAAATTGAAAATCTTTTCCGTGCGCTGGGTTCAAAATATCTTGATGATGAAAAGCTTTTGCAGACAGTTGCTCAGATTCCTCTTACAGAAAGCATCATGAGCATTTTTATCAGCACAATGATAGACCATTTTGCAAAAAAATTGCTCCCCCTTCCCCTGCGCCGGCTCATTTTGTTTAAGAACATCGTTCCCCGCATACTTTCCGCCCTTAATGTCAGCCTGACAGAAGGAAAGCTTTTCTCTACCCAGATGCTGGATGCCACTGCCCTTACAACAGCGGCTCTTACCGGCAATACGAACACCGCCAGCTCCATTTCCATGCTGCTCACACTTGGCGAAGAAATTGAGGAAGTTACAAAGCGGGCATCTTACGGAAACCTTGCCCACAAGCTTTTGATTTCGGATGAACCGGTTCACATTCTTGAAAACGGCGAAGAAAAAACAATCCCGGCAGAAGCCCTCAAAAAAGACGACCTTGTCATCGTGCGACAGGGCAGCATGATTCCTTGCGACGGTACTGTTGAAAGCGGCGAAGGAATGGTAAATCAGGCCAGCATTACCGGCGAAAGCCTTCCGGTTGATAAAAAAGCCGGAAGCGGAGTTTTTGCGGGCACTATTTTAAGCGAAGGCGAGCTTGTTATAAGGACACGTTCAACCGGCCAGGACACAAAGGTTCAGAACATCATCCAGATGATTGATAATTCCCAGAGCCTGAAGGCAAACGTTCAGCGCCGCTCAGAAAACCTTGCAGAAAAAATTGTACCGTTTAATTTTGCGCTTGCAGGCCTTACCTGGCTTTTTACCCGCAACATAACAAAAACCATGTCTACCCTTATGGTAGATTATTCCTGCGCAATGAAGCTTGCCGCTCCTATTGCAGTTCTTTCCGCAATGAAGGAAGCAGCGGGACTTGGAATCAGCGTAAAGGGCGGAAAATACCTTGAAGAGGTTGCTCAGGCCACTTCCATCATTTTTGATAAAACCGGCACCCTTACCTATGCAAATCCCGTGGTCGAAAAAATCTATTCCTTCCAGAATTACACGGAAGATTTTGTTCTGCAGACCGCAGCCTGCCTGGAAGAGCATTTCCCTCATCCGCTTGGACGTGCCGTTGTTGCCCACGCAGAAAAACTTGGCCTTTACCACCCGGAAAACCACACAAAGGTAGAATATATCGTTGCCCATGGAATTGCTTCCACTCTGGACGGAAAAAAAGTCCGCATAGGAAGCGCTCACTTTATTTTTGACGACGAAAAAATCCATTACGAAGATGGCGTAAAAGCCATTCAGGAAGCTTCTCTTAAAACCGGTCAGTCGCTACTCTATCTTTCCTACGACAACCAGCTTGCAGGAGTTCTTGCAATCGGCGATCCAGTCCGCCCGGAAGCCCGCGAGGTTATCCGGAATCTCAAATCAACCGGAATCCGCCGCTGCGTAATGATTACCGGCGACACGGAAGGTGCCGCAAAAAAAATCGCCGCAGAAGCCGGACTTGACGGATATTACAGCCAGGCCCTTCCGGAAGACAAGGTTTCGCTTATCAAAAAAGAAAAAAAGCAGGGAAAAATCATTATGCTGGGAGACGGCATAAACGATGCCCCTGCCCTGAGTGCCGCAGATGTTGGCATTGCCATCGAAGGAAGCTCATCAATTGCCAGCGATACCGCAGACATTGTACTTTCCGGCGGCGGTCTTGGAAGTGTTATTACAACCCGCCTTCTTGGCCAGGGCCTTATCAGCAAAATCAACCAGAACAATGCTTTTATTATAGAAGTAAATTCTGCGCTTTTGCTTCTCGGCGTGATGGGCCTGATTACACCGCAGCTTGCAGCAATTCTTCACAACTCTGTTACAGTCGGAATCAGCATGAAGGCCATGGAAAATATATTAGAGTAAGGGGTGTGTAAGGGGGAAGTCTCCCCCTGCGCCCGCACTTTGTTGCGGGCTACCCTCTCTGCGGGGGACACCCCCGCAACACCCCCAGTTCAAGGATACCTACATGATTACAAGTTTTTTCCCGGGACGGGTTAGACTCCGCGCCCCGATTTTCAAAGAAGAAGACCTGGTTTCCCAGGCACGCAGCATTTTAGAAAAATCCGCCGCCGTTAAAAAAATAGAGCACAATCCCGTAACCGGAAGTGTGCTCATTGAATACGAGCCTTCAAAAGTACCTTTGGAAAAGCTCCTTCCAATGCAGGATTTTTTCACCCGTCTGGCCGGCGAAGCCAGCCGTTTTGACGGCTCCCAGGCTCAGAAAGAAGCACTTTCCCGGATGATTTCCTCACTGGAAGGTATTTTCTAGCATTTTTCCAGCACAATCTGGACGCTTCCTCCGTACTGTGGCTTGTACGGAATGAAGAGTCCAGCGTTCATCAGCTTTTCACCGGAGGTGGTTACGTCAGCCGGGAACGGTGTAAATTCACTTTCAGGAACAGGGAAAGGGAAGTCGGCAAAGGCAGCCTTTATTGTGGCACTCTTGTAGCAGGTCAGACGGTATTTTGACTTCGGATCAAGTCCCGCAAGCTTTATAAGCTGAACTTCCGGGTTTCCTTCAGGGAATTTCCATACTACAGTAAGCACGGCCTGTTTTTTATCTTTTGAGACTAAATTCCAGGCGGTGTATTCTGTACTTTCGGCAGGACTTGCCTCGTCCCAGGGAGTTCTCAGGCGGTAAAGATCGCCGAACTGAACTGTGTGACGGATTTTTTTGTAAAGCTCAACCTGCTCCTTAATTTCCTGGAGTTCCGGCTGACTGAGTTTATTCAAATCAAGCTCGTAGCCGAAGCTTCCTGCCATTGCGCAGTGCCCTCTCTCACTAAGGCTGGTGATTCTGCCAGTCTGATGGTTAGGAACAGCACTCACGTGGCAGCTCATCGCACTGGAAGGATATGCGATGCTTGTTCCGCCCTGAATTGCAAGTCTTGAAAGTCCGTCTGTATTATCACTTGTCCAGCACTGAGGCATGTAGTAAAGGAAGGCCGGGTCAAAGCGTCCTCCGCCGCCAGAACAGGATTCAAACAGCACATGCGGGAAGCGGGAAGTTACATTTTCCAGCAGGCGGTAAAGTCCCAGGTAATATTTGTGGCTTGTTTTTCCCTGATTTTCCGGGCTGGCAGAACCGCCGGCGACTTCAGTCTGTGAGCGGTTGAAATCCCATTTTACATAGTCAATTGCTACAGAACTAAGTATTTTGCTCAAAGTTTCTGTAAGGTAATCTACAACTTCGTCGCGGCTCAAATCCAGAACAAGCTGATGACGGCCTAAAGTTCGTGAGCGGGAGTCTATGTGAAGACACCAGTCCGGATGAGCACGGTACAAATCGCTGTCCGGCGAAATCATTTCCGGCTCAAACCAGAGTCCGAATTTCATTCCCCGCTTATGAATTCCATCCGCAATTTCTTCAAGTCCGCCTGTAAGCTTTTTAGTATTTACAAACCAGTCACCAAGCGAAGAACGGTCATCATTACGCTTTCCAAACCATCCGTCATCAAGAACAAAAAGCTCTATTCCTTCTTCCTTTGCCTTGTCTGCCAGTTTAAAGAGCTTTTCTGCATTAAAGTTAAAATAAGTTGCTTCCCAGTTGTTGATGACAATAGGACGCTCCTTGTACTGCCATTCGCCCCGGCACATATTGTCGCGGTAAAGATCGTGGTAGGTGCGGCTAAGCTGGCCAAGTCCCTTGTTGCTGTAAACCATTACAACTTCCGGGGTCTCAAAGCTTTCGTCCGCATCCAGCTTCCAGTTGAAATTATATGAATTAAGTCCAATCTGAAGGCGGCTCATGTTGAACTGGTCAACTTCTACCCCGGCCGTAAAGTTTCCGCTGTAAACAAGATTGAAGCCGAATACTTCTCCATTTGTTTCTGTTGCCTCATAATCAGCAAGGGCAATAAAAGGATTCTGCTGATGGCTTGAAGTTCCCCGGCGGCTTTCTATGCTCTGAACTCCGGGAGCCAGCTTTCTCCAGATTACGTGACGTTCGCGGGCGTGGGCACCGGAAAGCTGCAGCATTTTATAGCGGCTGGTCATAAAATCAAGGCTTGCACTCATAACCCGGCGTAGAGTAACCGGCTGATTTTTGTAAATGCCTTCTGCCGAACTGCTCATATTTTTTACCACACTTCTGCGGCAGATTACGTCACGGTCATTCCAGACTGTATATATCAATGTTACCTCAAGTCCGGTAACAGGGTCTTTCAAATTGATTTCAAGGCTGTCCGCCTCGCTGTCTTTTTTTGTATAAGTTGAAGGAAGCCCCTTTATAGGAGTTTTTCCCTTGTATATTTTGTGTGATTCGTAAAAAAGGTCTGCGGCAATTGTGCCGTCTGCGCACAAAGCTTCAAAGGCTCCTGTACGGAAATCACTTCTTCCGCATGCTGGAAATTCCTGCTGCAAAGCGTTCAAAGAAAAATCAGCCTTGCCATGAAGTTCTTCTGGAACCGGAGAAAATGCACGGTCAATCAGAGGCATAGAGCAAAGGTCATCGTCCCAGTCATCAATACGGGAAAACCATCCGCCGTGCAAAAGATAGCGGTTATCGAAAATTCTTATGATATAGCTTGATGACGGTGTGTTTAATAAGAAAGAATTTGTATTTTTATTGAACGTAATGCTCATATATATCCTCGTTTGGGTGTCAAAAGTTAGAGCTTAAGCTCTGTTTGTAATTATCTCCAAAGTGAGTTTGTGGGACGTTAGCAAGGGGCTAAAATAATTGATGTATGTATCTAAATTATCTCGTCCCTTGCGTATCGCTGGGACCCGCAAACTCACTTTGAGGTGTTAAGATTACTTGAAGAGGTTAAGAATCTCTTTGTTCGAATCCTTAAGTGCTTCTTCAACTCCCTTCTGATCCAGGAAAATCTGGTCGAAAGTACGGGTCATAATCTGACCAATCATAACTGAGTTGTCTACGATTGGGTAAAGGAATGTTCCGTTTGGAGCCTTAGCTTCGTCTGTGAATGCAGATACATCCCAGTTTTTGCCGGCATATTTGTTCAAAGCATTGTTTACACCAGATTCAATAGCAGGGAATACTACACCGTAAGAACCGATGATATCCTGTGCTTCTTTGCTTGCAAGGAATTTAACCCATTCCCAAGCTTCTTCTTTGTGCTGAGAACCAACCCAAATTGAGTCACCAAGACCGTTAATCATAGATTTACGTCCTGCAGGTCCTTCAGGAAGACGGGCAAAGCCGACATCAAATACGCCGTTAGATTTGTGTACACCAATCATCCATGAACCGTCGAATACCAGAGCAGCTTTTTCTGAGTTGAACAAAGAAGCATAACCGTTTGAAGTTTCTGTGTAAGGAGCAGAGAAGCCCTGGTCCTGCATTTTCTTCATCCATTTGATTGTGTTGATAAAGCGTGGATCATCATAGTGATAGTTTGAATCATAAAGGCCGTCTGTGTAAGTCCAGCCGGTAGAGCATGCAAGGCCAGAGAACTGTGCCTGTCCGCGGTCATCACTGTGTCCGATTGCCCAGCCGTACTGAACAACGTTTTTCTTGTCGAAGTTAGGGCTGAGACCGTTGTTTCCGTTAGCATCGATTGTGAGACGCTTAATCATCTTTTCGAATGAACCGCCGTCTGTCGGGTTCCATGTAAGATTATTGAGTTCTTCATGTGTTACGCCGGCTGCATCTGTAAGGTGCTTGTTATAAATGATTGCGATTGTATCCCAGTCCTTTGGAAGACCGTAAGTTTTTCCGTCCTGACTCTGCCAGAGCTTTTCAAGGTCATTCATGTAGATTCCAGTGTCTACGTTGTCGCGCTTAATGTAAGGAGTCAAATCTACAAGCTGATTTTTGCTTGCGAAGTCCATGTATTTTGCAAGGTGATCAGTGAATACATCACCGGCAGTTCCACCAATCATTTCTGTCTGAAGTCCAGTCCAGTAATCATCCCAACCAAGCTGAACAATAGAAATTTTAATTCTAGGATGTTTTTCCGTAAACTTATCTGCTGCTGCCTGATAAGCCGGGAGCTGGGCAGAATCCCAAAGCTGGTAGCGGATTGTTACTTCCTTGCTGCCTTTTTTGCCGCAAGAAACAAAACTGAGTGCCATGAGACCCGCTAAGGCACCAGCCAAAACTTTTACACATTTTTTCATATATTTCCTCCTAAAATGAAAACTAATTTACGCAGGGGAACTGCCCCCAGTATTATTTGAATCCGTTAAACCCGATAGAGTTCACAATCTTCTTTCCCATAAAGCTGTAAATAATCATAGCCGGGATGATTGCAAGGACTGTTCCGGCCATCATACCAGACCAGTCAGGCTGTCCCTGAGGGGTCTGAGAGCGGAAAACGCCAAGGGCAACTGTCAAAGTACGAAGTTCTTCTTTTTTACCGACAATGAGCGGCCACATATAGTCGTTCCAGCTGTTGATAAAAGTAGTTACGGCTAAAGTTACAAGGGCAGTCTGCATCAAAGGCAGAATAATCATAAAGAAGGTTTTGTACTGGCCGGCACCGTCAAGGTAGGCTGCTTCTTCAATTTCCTTATTGATTCCCAGGAAAAACTGGCGCATAAAGAAGACTCCGTAAGGCGTCATAAAGAAGGCCGGCGCCACAATTCCCGCGTAAGTATTCAAAAGCTTGAGCTGGCGGATAAAAACAAAGTTTGGAATCATCATTACAACGCCGGGAACCATCATTGCCGCAAGAATCAGGGCAAAAATTTTGTTTCGTCCAGGGAATTCAAGACGGGCAAAACCGTAACCTGCCATTGAACAGAAAAGCACCTGAAAAAGTGTAGTCAGAATTGCAACAACAAGTGAGTTTTTAAGGTTCACAAGGAAGTTTACCTTCTGGCCGGTACCACCGAGTGCTACAGCTTCTTCCGGTGAAATAAATCCCAGAACACGCGCATAGTTTTTCAGCGTCATCTGGCTTGGAATCATTTTTGACGACTCCGGGAAAATTAAATTATGAGGTGTAAGCGAAGTTCTGATAACCCAGAAAAATGGAAAGAGAGTAATCAAAAGCAGAAGAACAATCACAAAAATTACAAGTACATGCGAAATTGCACTTTCAGTTTTATATCTATCAATTTTGTTCATAAAATCCCCCTAGTTGTCACTCTCGCTGGCCTTCATCACCCGCATCTGAATGGCACTGATAAGGGCAAGAATTGCAAACAGAACCATACTTGCGGCACAGGAATATCCCATCTTGTAGGCCTCAAAACCGTTTTTATAAATGAAAAGATAAATTGCGTAGGTTGCAGTTACCGGGCCACCCTTGGTTGTAATGGCGATAGTATCGTAAATCTGGAAGGAACCGATTACCGTTGTAATTACTACGAAGGCAATAACGGGACGAATATATGGAAGAACAACGCTGAAGAAGCGGCGGGCAGGAGAACAACCGTCAATCATGGCAGCTTCCTCAATTTCTTTTGGAACCCCCTGCAAGCCTGCAAAAATCAAAAGAGCTGTGTAACCCATATGGCGCCAGATATTAATCATTGCAATAGAAGGGAGGGCTGTTCTTGTATCTGTAAGCCAGTTTACTTTGGCAAAGCCCATCTTCATCAAAAGTGCATCGATAATTCCTCCCGGAGGATCCAGCATCCAGAACCAGAGCAGGGCAACTACTACGTTGGACATAATCCACGGAACAAGGAAGATTCCTTTCATTATGTTCGAATTGCCAACTGCCTTATTCATAATCAAAGCAATAATCATTGCAAGAACAGTCTGCAGCGGAATGTTGAGAAGAACGTAGCAGACTGTAACCTTCATTGCGATCCAGAAGTCCTTGTCACAGAAAAGCCCCAGATAGTTTTTAAAACCTACGAACTTTGCTTTTGTGAACAAGTCCCAGTTAGTAAAGCTGTAAAACAAACCGCGGATTGTCGGCATAAGGTAGAATAAGAAAAATCCGATTAAGCATGGAACTACAAAGCTGAATGCAATGATGTTCCTTTTGAATTTATAACTTTTAATGTCCATACTTTAACTGTAACACAGTTTTTTTAATTGTAAAGTTATTTTTGTAAAATTTTTCATTTTGTATGTAAATTTTTACATTGTACTTTACATTTGCGGAATTTGACCTTAAAATTAAGACATGACGATTAGTGAATTAGCAAAAGAAGCCGGCGTTTCCATTGCAACTGTATCCCGCTTCCTGAATAACGGCCCTGTAAAAGAAGAAACAAGAAAAAAACTTGAGGCGCTGGTATTAAAGCAGAATTTTGTTCCATCGAAAATATCAAAGGAAATTATCAACGGACAGGGAAAATCTATTGCCGTCCTGACCCACTCCTTCAGTAATCTCTATACGGCTGAATTTTCCGAAGCAGTAGTAAACCTCTGCGGAGAACGCAAAATGACCTGTTACACAGGCTGCTGTTCCGGAGTTGAATCTGAATATAATTATCTTCTGGATTTTGTAAGCCGTAAAATAAACGGCGTAATTCTGCACGAGCCAAAGGATGGTGAAGCCCAGCTTAAGCTTTACGAGCGGATTGCGGGCCGCATGCCTTTAGTCTGGATTCACTCTATCCCGATTGATATCGAAGTTAATTCCATCAGCGTAAATCAGGAAAAGGGAATGAAGCTTGCCATGGAATACCTTATGGGTCTGGGGCACAAAAAAATTGCCTACGTTACCGGAGAAAAAGGCTATTCTTACACCCTCAAGCAGACATTGTGGCAGGAGGAACTTACAAAAGCCGGCTTTGCGCCTGCCCCTGGTGATCTGATTACCGTAGAACGCACAGACTTTATTGACGGAATTAAAACAACAAAAGAAGCCGTTTCAAAATATCTGGCAGCCGGAAACCGCCCGACTGCAATTTTCTGTGCAAACGACATTATGGCGATGGGAACAATAAATGCCCTCACCGCAGCAGGCCTCCGGGTCCCTGACGACGTAAGCATAATGAGCCATGACAACACAGTCCTTGCAGACAGCATGAACCTCACCTGCGTGGACATGAAAATAAAAAGCGTAGCCATCGCCGCAATGGACCTTCTGGACTACGCTATGAATGGAAGTGATAAAACTCCCCGCCACATTACAATTATACCGGAGCTGATAATCAGAGACTCCTGCCGCCAGTTAAAATAATTGCTCTACACAATAGGCAGAAGTCTTATTTCGTAACCGGAACAAAAGGAACAATAAAACACTGGCCGATTACCTTTCTGTCGGTAAGAGGAGCTTCTTTAGAAGTTTCTTTTGCGGCAGAAATACCACCCTGTGTTGTATAATCCTTTGCGTTCCCTTCCTTTATGCACTGCCATACAAGCTCAAGGGCAGTCGCGGCCTGAGCATTTACATCCTGAAGTACAGTTCCGAACATCTGTTTTTTAGAAAGAGATTCTTTACCACCGTCAGTTGCATCTACACCAAGAACAGGAACCGAAAGGGCCGTACCATCACCATCAGAATCCATTGTAGGGTTAGAAGGATTATCTACCATATTGTGATTTAAGAGAGAATCAACAGCACCAAGCGCCATTTCATCATTCTGGGCAATAATTACATCAAACGAAGGATTTTTTCCGTCAATCCACAAATCAAGATACTGACGGGCACTGGCTCTATCCCAGTTAGCTCCGAATTCTCCAAGAACATTTACCTTATATCCAAGGCGGGAAAGCTCCTCCATAACACCCACCTTTCTGTAAATCTGGGCAGGATGTCCGTATTCACCATTAAAATAGAGTACGCGGAGATTTTTTCCATCCAGCTTTCCGGAATTCTTCTTAAAATATGAATCAATCATCTGAGCCTGATATTTTCCGGCATCAGTTTCTGGTGACGAAGCATAGAAAAAGTTTTCACCTGTTTTTAAAGCTTCAACCGACGGAATAACATTCGAAAATGCCGCAGCCCCACCCTGCGAGTGGATGATTTTTGTCATCTGTTCGGTAAGGTCGGTATTGTAAGCAATAATTACAAAATTCTTTACACCGTTCAAAAGGAGAGTTTTCAACTGGTCAATCTGAATTGCGGCATCATTGTTTGCAGAATATACTTCAACAGCAATATCGTTCTTTTTAGCAAAAGCTTCGACTCCCTTTCTATAGGCGTTTAAAAAAGGCTCGTAATCGTTTCTTAAAAGAACACCGACCACTTCTTTTTTTGCTTTCTCCTTCTTACAGCCGGAAATTGAAAAAACAGAAAGAGTGAGCAGCAAAACTGCCGTAAATTTAAATATTTTTTTCATGCATACCCCCTTTATACCGTAAACTGATCAATCTGATTTCCGATTTCCATAATCGAAGAGTACATAATCTTTGTGATGCTATCCAGAGATTCACCGGTTTGCGTAATTTTTTCCGTTGTGCTGGAAATAATTGACATGCTTTCCCTGATTGCAAAGGTTGCATCCTGAAGCTGACGGATTTCTGTAAGGATTGCCTGATTTCCTTCTGACATTTCCTTAGAGGCCGTTCTAACTTCCAGAGTAGAATCATTCATTACACTGAGGGCACTTCCAATCTGACGGGAACCTTCAGCCTGTTCTTCCATTGCGCTCTTAATCTGATTGACCAGCATATCTGTACTCTGAATTTTATCGGTTACAGAATTAAATGCCTCGCTTGAAGCCTGAGAAGCCGAAACAACGCTTTCAATAGAATCACGGATAACCTTAAGCTGATTTCCAATAGTTTTTGACTGAACAGAAGAGGTTTCCGAAAGCTTTCGGATTTCGTCTGCAACAACCGCAAAGCCCTTACCTGCCTCACCCGCGTGTGCCGCCTCAATTGCCGCATTCATGGCAAGAAGGTTTGTCTGGCTTGCAATATTTGCAATAGCGGCATTTGCTTCCTGAAGCATAACTGACTGCTGCTCAATCTGCATAATTTTATCATTTACATCCTTCTGTCTTTCAGTTCCAACAGAAGATGTTTCTTCAAGCTCAATAAACTGATCAGCCATCTTTCTTACAGAACCGTTTACAGAATCAATATTTCCAATCATCTGCTCTACAGCGGCAGATGCCTGAGAAACACTCTGAACCATCTGTTCTATCATGCGTTCAAGCGACTGAATGTTTGAGGCGATTTCATTTACCGCACCGGCAGTCTGGTCAACACTCGCAGACTGATGTGAAATTCTGTCAGAAACCGTACTGATATTAGAGAGAATCTGATTATTTGAATCGGCTGTTTCCTGTGAACAGGTATGCATTTCTTCACCGGCAGCCGCAAGCTGGTCTTTTGAATTTTTAAGCTCGCGCACAATGCTCTGAAGTTTTTCAGCAAACTTATTAAAGCCTTCTACAACAGAACCAATCTCTGTCTTTGAATTAATCTGAATTCGCTGAGTCAAATCAGCATGACCGGAAGCAATTCCATTAATTGATTTTTCAACAACACCAAGAGGCTTAAGCATAAAGCCTGCAACCAGAAGTGTACAAAGTGCAAGAACTATAATTGTAAAGAGAGAAACAATTGCGTTTGTATTTCTCAAGGCATTTCCGGTTTTATTAATCTGAGCCTCAGAAACAGAAAAGGCCAGAATCCAGGGAGTATAGGCAATCGGTGTGTAAGCAACAAAACTTGTTCCTTTAAGACCACCCCAATGCTTTGCCCAGCCGGTACCAATTCCTCCGTTTACAGCCTTCTTTACAATTTCTGTTACAGATTCATCATTAGAACTGTCAAGCAGATTAAGCTTCATTACGTTACTTTGATTTACATTAGCAACTACAGTTCCGTTATCAGCAATAATCCAGGTTTGTCCTGAATCACCAAGACGGATGTATTCAACCATGTTTTCAATATTTTCAAGAGAAACTACCGCAGAAAAAAGGCCGAAAATTTCTCCGTGCAGCTTTGCGGCACAGGCAATATGGAAAACAACCTTTCCCTTTGAATCTTTTTCAGGATTGTCGATATAGCTGGCCTTACCGTTTTTCATAATCTGCTTGTAAAATTCACGGTCATAAACATTTTCGGTACCACCAATATCATAATGGCCTATTCCGTCTTTTCCCGCATACATTACAGAAGAAAAATATGTTTTCCTGTTTCCGTTATGCTCTTTAAGCCAGCTGATGATTTTCTGATCATCACCGCTGGAAACTACGTCGGCATTAGAATAGAAGGTCATCTGATTCATGTACTCACTGATTTTATTTGCAATGGCCAAAGAATAGGCATTTGTAATCTGGGTACAATCCATTGCATAGCTTTCTGCTGTTGATTTTTTTGTAAAGGATGACATCAGAACACCCTGAACAGCATTAATCACAAGAATAATAGCAACCAGCATCCAGCACAAAATAACTGAAATCTTATAACGTTTTCTGGACATCAAAAAATCTCCTTATTATTTATTTTTGCACACCTTTCTAATATAAACAAGGTTTTCATCATTATTATTCAAAATCCCGTTCATATCTGAAATAAACTGAGTTACAGCACTTGTTGACTGAAAGAATTCCCGTCCGACACAGTAAACCTTATCATTTTTTACGGCTTTAAAATCCGCAAATATTTCGTTTTTTTCTTCCAGCTCCTTAATGTCAGCAATCGGCCGGTCAACTATTGCATTATATACTATAATATCCGCATCCTTTGCCGATGCAAAAAAATCTTCAATCTGTATATTCCTGGTTGAATTCTTGTCTTCATCCTTCTGCGAAAGCTTTGGAATATAATTTCCACCGGCCAGCTCTATCATTGCGGCAATATAATCACTGTTTGTACGGATATTTACGCTGCCGTTTTTAGTAATATAGAAAAAAGCGACACTTTTATCAGTTTTTTTCTGATTCAACAGATTCTGAATAGCCTTAATCCTGTTATCAAAAAAGGCCTGCGCCTCTTCTTCCCTTCCAAAAAGCGCTCCGTAAAGCTTTATCCACTCAAAACGTCCCAGAGGATGACTTTCATTTCCCGATTTTTCTACAAGGCAGGGAATTCCAAGCTCAGAAAGCTTTTCCATAACCTCAGGCTTGTGATAAATCATGTTGTTCTGAATGGCAAGGGAACAGCCCTGCGAAAGTAAAAGCTCGTAATCTGGAGCGCTGTACTTTCCGGCGTAGAGGATTTTTCCGCTCTCCATAGCATTTGCGGCTTCTTCCACATACCAGTCATTTTGTTTTGTGCCGGAAAATCCTATGCGGTCCAGGGCAGAGCAGGAAACAATAAGGTCCATTGCAGAGGAAGAAACCAGGTAGGCCTTGCAAAGCGGCTGGAAGAGGGGCTGCGTGCCGGAAGGGAGTGATTTTAAGATTCTGGCAGGGGATTTATTTTGCGGTACTAAAAGAAAATTCTGGCTGTTCTCGCCGTCCTTTATCCTGATATAAGTAAAAATGCTGCCGTCTGTATCTGTGATTTTTTTAATTGAAAAAAGATTTGCATATAAAAGAGGAACTGTACTTTCGGTCAGTTTTACAGTTCCTCCTTTTAAACTTCCTACTTCAGTTTTTTTTTACTGTTTTTCAAAGCCTGATTTGTGTGGGCAACGTAAATTTTCTGAATTGCAGGAATCTGTCCAAGGCCTAAAATCTGACAGTCAACTCCGTCAAAATAGCCGCTGGCATTGAAAAGTGATTTCCATGAATCGTCTTCATCGCCTGCCATATCATTTGTTGCATGATCACCAGCAACCAGCATAAGAGGACGAAGAATAACCTTTTTAAATCCAGATTTATGAACTGCTTCAATAATATTTTCTACTGCAGTTTCTTCAGGCTCTCCTTCAACAGTACCGATAAATACATTGGAATAGCCAAGGTCCTTCATCTGAGCTGCCATCTGTGTATAAGATATTTTTGCATCGTGGGAAGTTCCGTGTCCCATAAGAACAAAAGCTGTGCCTGCTTTTTCTGCCGCAAGGCGGTTTTTAAAACCTGCAACCTTTGCCATGTCAGCAACTACAGCTTCAGAAACCTGTTTTTTATCTGAGTTTGTAATTTCATCCGAGCCGCCGACTTCGCCCAAAAGTGGTTCTGCAACTTCAACAAGGGCAAACTTGTCTTTATATGCATCCAGAGCAGCAATCAGTTCATCATATTCTGCACCGTGCATAAGGTGGGTTGGCTGAACAATCAGCTTTTTTACCCCGTTATTTACTGCGCGATCCAAAGCTTCAGTCACATTGTCGATTTTTTCACCATCACGCTTCAAAACGTGTTTAATGATAATCTGTGAAGTAAAAGCTCTGCGTACAGAATACTTTGGGAAAGCATTCTGAATTGATTTTTCAACTTCGCCTATTGTGGCAATTCTTGAATCGTTGTAAGAAGTTCCAAAGCTTACAACCAGAATCTCAGTCTCTCCGATTCCGTCCTGATTCAAAGGATTGTCAACATCAGATTTTACGATAGATTTACCGTAACCAAAAGAAGAAAGCATTAAACCTGCAAGAATTACACAGGCACGTCTAACAAAGGATTTTTTCATATCAGTACAACCAATAACTCGTGATTTTAAAAGACATACATCTTTTAGTACTATTACAGCCGGCAGGTTTCCTGACTTAAAAATCACAGCTTTTGTCCAGTCTTCCCATGCAATCTTTACTACATTTTTTATAGAAGATTTAAGCACAGTGACTTTAAAACAATAAATTGTCCGACATCGGCTCCTTTATTACAGTGACGAGATCGTTCGGGATTTTCACCTGATTCCCTTTTAACCTGAATATTCATGGCAAAAACTGACTATTACCATAAATTTCCGGCACCGCCTGCTATTACGACAAAAAGATATCATTTTTTAAAAACTTGTGCAAAGGAAAATTACTATCTATAATTACTGCCATGAACAATACTAAGACTCCAAAAATAAAAAAACGCAAATCAATTTCATCAAAAATTATTCGCGGAACAGTATTCACCATCACAGCACTTCTGCTTGTTATGGGAGTATGCCTGTATTATAGAATATCTGGAATTGACGAAGCCCAGTATTCTTCAATGACAAAGAAAAATCTTACCCTTACTGATGCCGCAATCAATCAGTATTTTCACGGTGTTGAAAAATCGGGACATTCTCTGATTATGAATCAGATTTCTGCTCTTCCGGGCTCAATTACAGAGTTTGAAGGATTTAGCGATTTTAAATCTTTTTTAAGCGGTGTTCTTGAAACAGATGATTCGACTGTTCATGAATTCGTAATTGTTGCTGATAAAATAGGTACAATTGTTATAAATACAATGGACTCCTACACTGAATTCAAAGGCATTTATTCAATTGGAATTCCAGGACTAGAGAATTATTCTCTTGGTAAAAAACTGTGGTACAGAACATTTATCGGTGGAACAAAATATGAAATCCGTACCTTCCCGTCAGAAAACAATTACGTCCCTATGGATTATATTTATGTTATTCCTCTTGAAATTGTAGATGCTGCAGATAATTCAATTTACATCACTCTTGCGGCCGCTCTCTTCCTGGGAATTATTCTGAGCATCGTAATAATGAAATTTATCAGCTCATCAATTATCAAATCACTTTTAAGTGTTTCTAAAATCCTAAAGGATATTTCTGAGGGTGAAGGTGATTTGACTCAGCGCCTTCCTGTTCTTGGAAATGACGAAGTAACCGATATTGCAACTTTCTTCAATCAGACCATGGAAAAAATTGACAACACCATGAAGACAGTTCAAAGTGAATCAGGCTTGATGAAAAATTCCGCAGGCATTCTTTCTAACAACATGACAGAAACTGCCAGCGCCCTGAATCAGATTACAAGTAACATCAACAGCATAAAGGGTCAGATTGCAAATCAGACAGAAATTGTCGAACAGAACAATGAATTTGTTTCTGAAATAGGCAATAATATCGGCAATCTGAGCCGCAGCATTGAAAAACAGTCACAGAGTGTAAGTCAATCTACCAGCGCAGTAGAAGAAATGGTTGCAAACATCCGGTCTGTTACAGAAATCCTTACAAAAAACGCTGTTGCGGTAGAAAAGCTCACAAATTCTGCTGATAACGGCCGCGAAATTGTGCAGAAGACAGCCGATACAATCAAAAAGATTTCTGAAGAATCAGAGGGCCTTATGGAGGCAACTGAAATCATTCAGAATATTGCGGAGCAGACAAACCTTCTTGCCATGAATGCAGCAATTGAAGCAGCACATGCAGGAGACGCAGGAAGAGGCTTTGCCGTTGTTTCTGACGAAATCCGTAAGCTTGCCGAAGATTCAAATGAAGAAAGTAAAAAAATCTCTGATGTCCTTGGTGGACTAAAAGAGCTGATTACAAGAGTTTCTGAAGATTCTCAGGAAATTCAGAATCAGTTCCAGACTATTTTTGAAAATACTCAGGATGTAAAAAATCAGGAAGCTGTAATCAAAAGCGCAATGGACGAACAAAGCGCCGGCGGTCAGCAGATTCTTGATGCGATGCAGCAGATTAACACGATTACCAGTGAGGTAAAGGATGGAGCAAGATTAATGTCTGAAGGTGGAGAAAAAGTTCAGGCAGAAATGGGTAAACTTGCTTCTGTTTCACTGGAAATTTCTGGCAGCATGAATGAAATGTCTACAGGAGTTAATGACATTAATAATTCCATGCAGAATATTAACGAACAAAGCCGTCAGAATATGGACAGCATCGAAAAGGTAACCGACGAGATTCATAAGTTCAAGGTATAATAAAGGATAAAATGACCATACACCCCTACACTCTTTCTGATGATAAAAAAAACATAACTTTCTCCCTTAATCTTAATGATTTTGAACTTCCGGCCGGACTACAATCGAATTCAATAAAGGAAGTTTTTGTTACCGCAAGTTTTACCGCCTGGCGAAAAAAAGATGATTTTGCCATGCAGAGGCAGGAAGAAAAAAACTTATGGACTCTTACAAAGAGTTTGGATGATATTGATATTCCGGGAAATATAGGCTTTCCTGAATTCAACTTTCTTCTTTTTACTGATTCAGGAACAGCCTTTAACATAGGGGCAAAAACTCCAGTCACCGGCTCAAATCAGAGCTGCGAAGAATTTTTTGATTATAATTTTGTAATCCTTAAAGATAAAAATTACCTTTCAGAAATAAAAAGCTACGGGGATAATCTATTAAAAATCCTCAGCATAAAGGATTATGATTTAAAAAATCCAGATGATCTGGCAAGAATTTCCAACGTAAGAAAAGTTCCCCACACCAGTTATTTGTGGCGCGGTTACCATCCATATATAAAATCCCGCCCGGCCTTTGACACCGAAGAATTACGGCTCAAGCTGGTAAATAAAGCAATTAAAAAGAATAAAATAAAATCAATAATAACCCTCTGCGGCAATGAAAAACCTCAGAAAGGATTAAACGAAAAAATCAGCCGCTATATCCGCGGCATTCAGAAAAAAGGAAATCAGCTTTTTCTGGACACAACCTACGAAACCGTTTATTTTGCGTCTGACAGCCGGGAATATTCAAACACTGTAAGGCAGATTGCAGACTTTATAATTTCTCATCCTGCGCCTTTTTATATTCACTGCAGGCTGGGCTCAGACCGCACGGGAAGTATGAGCAGCATTCTGGCAGCTCTTTGTGGTGCAAGCTGGGAAGAAATCAAGGAAGATTACGAAATGACTTCAAAGGCCGGTTTTGGAGAATTCAGGTCTGCAAGACTTCTGGAATATTCCTATAAAAATCTTCTGGGCATGTCGCCATCCCACTTCCAGAACCTGCAGAAGGAAGTTGAAGATTATTTTACGGAAAGGGATATTTTATCACATGACCAGATTGAAAAATTGAGAAATAAGCTTATCAATGGTATTTAGTTTTTGGAAAGCCCGGAAAGCTTTTCCTCAACCTCAGAAAGTTTTCCTTCCGCAGCCCTTCTTTCTTCATCAATTTTCTGACTATCTTCTATGGAAGAAATAATTTCCTGAGAATGGAGGTTTTCCAGAAGAAGCTCCAGCTCTGCCTTCTGTTTTTTAAGTTCCGTTACGAATTTTGGCGGGCGGCCTCCTTTTTTGCCGTTTTCCCGGCTGGCCGCAACCTTTGCCCGGCTCTTTGAAGTTCCGTTATATTTATAGAGCATTTCAATCCAAAGCTTCAGGTTTTCAAGCTCAGACTTCATTCTGTCGGCTATAAGATTCAGATTTTCGGGAGCCTGACCGTCACTGGCGGCAAGAGTCTGCTGAATTTCTTCAAGCCGCAAAATTGATTTTTTTATTTCTTCTGTTTTACGCGACATTTTTCCCCCTTATTTTACCTGACGGCTCTTGTGACAGGCAAAATAAATTATCTGCTTTTCTTCAGCCATCTTGGCAACAAGCTTTAAAGCATGCTCAACCTTATCATCATCAAGATTTACAAAAGGATCATCAAGGATTACAGGCGGTTTTACATCCTTAAAAAGGGCATCAACCAGAGCCATTCTTGAACAGAAATTTATCATATCCTTGTAACCGGCGCTAAGATATTTGCTTTCATGCCTGATTCCATCCTTATCGACAGTAACCTTCAAATCTGTATCTATCATAAATTTCTGGTCAGAAGCTGAATCAAGGGCCGAAATCATCTTCATGTATTTTGTAAAACCTTCTTTCATCGGATCAATGTAATTTGCATCCAGCTTTTCTTTTGCCGCTTCAAGAAACTTCATTGTTTCTGTCAGAATTTTATGCTCTTCTGTTTTTTCCTGTTTTTCTAGAGTAAGGCGTTCAATATCATTTTCAATATCAGCCTTTTTGTCCGTTACGGCAAGATTTGCTTCAATAATGCGGTTATAGCCGGCAATTTCAGAATTTTTCTGATTGATTTCTTCGGAAAGAGAGGAAAGCTGCTGCCTGAGTTCATCTGCTGACTGCTCCGGTTTTTTAAGGCCGTCAAAGCTCTTTACATCATTCTGCGGGTCATTTTCGAAGTCTGCTACTCTTGCACGAAGATTTTCAAGGAGCCCTGCCGTATTTTTGATATCATTAATCTTATTATGAAGCTGCTGAACCTGATCTGTAAAATCAAGACTCTTATCAGTTTTATACTGGGACAAAATCTGCACCAGCTTTTCTTTTGTTTCTGCATAAAGCTGATTATTTTTTGAATCAGAATTAACCCGGCCCGAAAGCTCCTGCAGCTTTGAAAGCCTTTCGTTCAGATTCTGAATCAGGCCCGGTACGGCAGAAATATCTTCGGTTTTACAAAAGCGGCTCACAAAGGCTTTAAGTTCATTTTCAAAATCACAGGCAACCTTAGGCTGAGCCTGAAGCCAGTTAAAATACTGGCTGGACTTATTCTGCAAAATTGAATAGCGGTTAAAATCAATGCTGATTTTATTTATAAGATTTATTTCGTTTCCTGAAGCAGGTACAGCGGACAAGGCTTCCCGGTCTGCAAACTGACTGATAAAAGCAGAAGTGCCGGCCTCTTTATTTTTTATTGAAGCTTCAACATTTCTGATATTTTCATCAATGGCGGAAAGCTTTTCTTCCAGCTCAGATACATCTGCCTTACCGCCCCCTGCAAATACGGCAAGAAGTGTAAAAAAGAGCATAAGACCAAAGGCGGCGCAAATCAGGGGGATTGCAAATTTAAGGACAAGAGCCGCTATCCCAAGGCCAGCCGTTAAAAATCCCAGAAGTGCAAAAACGATTCTGACAGGGTTTGTCTTTTTCGAAAGAAGTTCTACTTCGATTTTTGACTGGAGGGCCGATTTTTCCGCTTCCAGGGTGATTTTCTGATTTTTAAGAGTCTGAATCTGGCTGATTTCAGAAAGCTTTGAAGCTATGACCTCTTCGGATATATCAGCTCCAGAAAAACGCTGCTTCAAAAGTGCATATTCCTTTGCTTCCTGGTCGCTAAGCTTTTTCTCTGATTCTTCCTGCCTGAACTTCTTAAAAAGACTGTCAGTTTTAAGGCAGTTTTCAATCTGGGATTTTTCGGGAATGTCCCCTCCAAAAGATTTCTGCAGCTGCTCATAGAGATTCCTGTCTGATTCAGAAAGTGCCATATTCTTCACATTCGAATTAAGAGTTGTGTATTCCCGTGAAATTTCATCAATTTTGAAAAGGCTTTCTTCTTCCGGAATCTGGCCGTTAAAAAAGTCAGAAAGATTTTCAAGATTTTCTTCGGCCTCAGCCACATCCTTTTTAAGCTGGTCGTAACGAAGCTTTCCCTCGTATTTTGCACTGAGAGAAAGCTGCTTTGTTACCGCTTCCTGCTTTTTCTTCAGCCCGTCAAGCACAGTTCTTATAGAAGTAATTTTATTTTCGTACTGTTCGTTCTGGAAAAGCTTTCCTTCAATTTCACTCAAAGCGTTGCGGCATGAATCAATTTCATTCTGAAGATTTACGATAATTCCCTTTTGTCCCCGCCCTTTTATTGAGCTTGCCTTATCATTCAGGGCATCCATTGCAGTATCATAGGTTGAAACATCACCTGCTTCCACAAGATTATTGAGCTTTGCACTTATATCGGTTGAGCCTTCAGGACTTTCTTCCAGAACTACATGAAGGCTGCGGCCATAAGTTTCGCGGTTAATGCCAAAAAGCTCATTTCCCAGGTCAGAAGTAAAATCAGAACTTGGCTTATTCGTTGATAAATCAAGAATTTCAAAGCTTTCTTCCTTCGCTTTCATGCTGAAGGTTCTTGTTATGCGGTATTTTTTCCCATTATGACTGAAGGATAAATTTCCGCCGTAAATGCCGCCCTGCCATGGAAGATATTTCAGCTTTTCATTTTTGTCGGCATCTTTAGATGTTGTCTGCTCAAAGCCGTAAAACATGGACTTTATAAAAACAGAAAGAGTGGTTTTTCCCCAGCCGTTTTCATGAATAAAGCTGTTCAATCCTTTTCTGAAATCCACATCCAGGTTTGAGAGCTTTCCAAAATTTATGATATGCGCATTTAATAATTCCATAATTAAAAATCTCTCCCGGCCAGTGCCTTAATCCCTGTCATTATGATTTTTGATTTTTCGCTTTCCGAAAGGCCAGCCTGATTTTTTACAAGGCGGATAAATTCTCCCTTCAAAGAAACATCATTTTCATATTTTTCATAATCAATTTTATTCTGGCAGAAATTTTCAATTTTTATATAGAAAAATTTTGCCGCAAGGGCACTTTCATAAGAAGAAACTTCGATGTCCGTGTCTTCGCTGATTTCGCCGGTAAGCTTTACCTGAACAATATCATCAGCAGAAATTCCCCCTACCCTCTCTTCAATGCTCTGCATAATCTCTTTATAGCTCATGCTTCCGTCAAGCGGCACTTCTACAGCATGAATCACCCGTCTGGAATTAGGAATAAAATCAGCCTTTACCCTTCCGTCTTCAATATTCAAAAGGACAAAGCCCTTTTCTCCGCATTCATCAAATCCCCGGCCTTCAAGACAGCCCGGATAGCACCAGGTACAGCGGTGATCAAGTTTTTCCATCCTGAATTTATGGATATGGCCCAGGGCAATATAATCAATATTCTGATTTGCAAATTTTGGAAGCGAAATCACGGCTCCGTCTTTTTTTGTTTCATAACCTGCAGCCTGACCGTGCATAACGACAATATTTACTTTTGATGAATCCGGATGGAGCTCACTGTAAGCCTTTGCCGGAATTGTTGATGTAAACTCGCGTCCCGTAATCTGAATTTTGTCGTCATCATAGGAATAAGTTTTCCATTCCTCTTTAGAAAAAAGCTTGAGATTTGGAAGCTTATCTTCCGTAAAAAAATCAGAATCTTCATCGTGGTTCCCGCGAAGATATAAAAAATCAATCTGCGGATTTGTCGAAATCACATAGGCAATTCGTTTTTTGATAGTTTTTTGCATGGAGGATTTGGTATCGAACAAATCACCGGCAATTATGATTGCCCTTACCTCATTTTTATCTGCATAATCCACCATTCTGGCAAAGGCATCAACAATTTCTTCCTTACGTTTATTTTTCTTTTCGCCGTCAAAATTCGACTTCATCGCCGAATCAGCATGAATATCCGCACAATGTATGATTTTCATTATTTTATTATAGTAGAAAATATGGATTTTTGTGTAGATTTTTGACTTATCATAAAAATGATTTCTTGCATTATATAAAATTTGCCCCATAATTGATGTTGGAGAAAAAAATGGATGAATTAATCTTTGGCGCTGCCTACTATAACGAATATATGCCCTACAACCGCATCGAAAAGGATTTAAGCCTGATGAAGGAAGCAGGCATGAATACAATCCGCATTGCAGAATCAACCTGGAGCACGGAAGAGCCCCACGACGGAAAATTTAATTTTAAGCCTGTTACAGATGTACTCGACTGCGCCCAGAAGCTTGGCCTGAATGTAATTATCGGAACGCCGACTTATGCAGTTCCTGCCTGGCTTGTAAAAAAATACCCCGACATTATGGTAACAAACCGCAATGGCCAGGTAAAATACGGCCCTCGTCAGAGCATGGACATTCTTAATCCGGACTTTCTCCGCCACGCAGAAAGAATTATCAGAAAGCTGCTTGAAGCTGTAATTCCATATTCCTGCGTAATCGGTTTTCAGCTTGATAATGAAACAAAACACTATGACAATTACGGAAAGTACGCCCAGAAAAAATTCCTGGACTTTCTGAAAAATAAATACAAGACAACCGATGCCTTCAACAAGGCCTTTACTCTTGCCTACTGGAGCAATTCAATTGGCAGCTGGGAAGACATGCCGGACATTTCAAACAGTATCAACTGGAACCTGCACTGTGAATACGAAAAATTCTTAAGAAGCTGCGCCGCAGATTACTTAAAATGGCAGACTGATATTATCAACGAATATAAAAGGCCTGAGCAGTTTATAACCCATAATTTTGATTTTGGCTGGATCGGATATTCTTACGGTGAACAGCCGGGCATAAATCATTTTGAGGCAAGTCCTGCCGTAACGATAGCCGGCTGCGATATTTATCATCCAAGTCAGGATGATTTGACAGGAGCAGAAATTGCCTTTGGCGGCGATAAAATCCGCTCCCTTAAAAATTCAAATTACCTGATTCTGGAAACCGAAGCCCAGGGCTTTAAAGAATGGACTCCCTACCCTAAACAGCTGCGCTTACAGGCTTTCAGCCATCTTGCCAGCGGTGCCAACGGACACATGTACTGGAACTGGCATTCAATCCATAACAGTATGGAAACCTACTGGAAGGGTGTTCTTGGCCACGAGCTTCAGCCGGGAGTAATTTACCGTTATGCAAAACAGATTGGAAAAGAATATCAGCTTTACGGCAAAGAGCTTATAAATCTTAAAAAGAAAAATCAGGTTGCCCTTGTTACAGACAATGATTCCCTTACAGCCTTAAAGTTTTACCCTATGGACATTCCGACAGGCGGCCTCAGCTACAATGATGTTGTCCGCTGGTTCTATGACACCCTTTACAAGATGAACGTAGAATGTGATGTAGTAGATATTCACGCCCTCAATCCATCGGATTACAAAATGATTGTTACCCCTGCCCTTTACTGCATCAGCGAAGAAAACAGCCGGAAACTTCTGGATTTTGTTGCGGAAGGAGGCGTCCTCTTCTCTTCATTCCGCTCTTTCTATGCCGATGAAAAAGGAAGCGTTTATGATGCTCCTCATCCTTATAATCTGACAAATGCTTTTGGCATGGAATATTCCATGATTACCCAGGCGGGAAATGCTAAAATTATGGACCAGCCGGTAGAAGTATATGCAGAGCTTCTGGAAAATAAAAACGCGGAAGTCCTGGCCTCTTACCAGCATAAATACTGGTCACAATATGCCGCCGTCACAAAAAATAACTACAAAAAAGGCTATGCATATTATTATGGAGCGAAAACTCCGTCTTCACTTCTTGAAAAGTTCCTCAATGGCGCCCTGAAAGAAGCAAAAATAGACCTCTATAATTACCAGTTCCCGATTATCATCAGAAGCGGGGAAAATTCAAAGGGAAAGAAGGTTCACTATATTTTTAATTATTCGAGTGAAGACTGGATTATCAAAAACCCCTTCGGCGACAGCGTCGACCTTATCAGTAAAAAATCATACTTTAAGGGCGGAAAAATCGAAATCGCCGACTGGGATTTTGTAATACTGATAGAACAGTAAAAGCACCGGAGGAGCTTTATCCTCCCCCGGCAGGCTGATTTATTTTTTCAAAATCTTATTGCTCTTGATTGCAGATTTTGTTCCGATACTCTGGAGCACCTGTACAAGAATGATAAGCAGGATAACCGCAAGAATCATTACAAGTGTCTTATAACGGTAATAACCGTAGTTGATGGCAATTTTTCCAAGTCCGCCGCCACCGATGATACCGCTCATTGCGGTATATCCCAATACAGTTGTAATGGCGATTGTCATATTTGAAATCAAAGAAGGAACGCTTTCCGGGATAAGAACCTTTACGACAATCTGAAAAGGCGAAGCGCCAAGGCTCTGTGCCATTTCGATTGTATTAGGATTTACCTCGCGCAGGCTTGATTCAACAAGACGGGCAACAAAAGGAAAGGCCGCAATTACAAGAGGCGGAATTGTTGCCACAGTTCCAACAGTAGTTCCTACCAGCAGACGTGTAAGAGGAAAAACAAGAATCATAAGAATAAGGAAAGGGATTGAGCGGAGAATGTTAATTAAAACATTCAAAAACTGCATGAATCCCTTTGGAAGAGGTTTAATTCCCTTTTCTTCACCAGTAACAAGAAGAACTCCAAGTGGAAGGCCGATTATAAAAGCAAAAAGAGTTGAAAGAATTGTTACATAAACAGTCTGCCAGGTTGAAAGCAAAAACTGAGAGCGGATAATATTCCAGGCGTCTTCAAGTGCCTCTGCTGAAAATACATCACTAAACATAAATGCCACTCCTTAAATCTCGTTTACAATTACATTCTGGGTTTCAGAAAGATAATCTGTTGCAATCCGCATTTCTTCCTTAGACGCAAAACCAAGAATCATGGAACCATAGGCCTTTTCGCCAATGCTTTTTGTAGAAGCCCAGCAGATATTTGCCTTAATATTTTTTTCAAGGGCAAGAGCCGCAACCATAGGCTGATTGGCAGCAACAGCACCGTTGAAAACAACCCGGATTACATTTTTCTGAGCGTCCGAAATACCGCCGCTTTCTTCCTGAAGCTCCGGGAAAACAAGATTTTTTGCAGCCTGTGATTTTGGTCTGCTGAAAATATCTTCTACAATGCCCTGCTCAACTACAACTCCGTTTTCAAGAATTGCAACCTTGTTACATACGCTTTCAACAACACTCATCTGGTGGGTAATGATGATTACAGTAATTCCAAGACGCTTGTTGATGTCGCGGATAAGCTCAAGGATTGAATTTGTTGTATTAGGATCCAGGGCGCTTGTTGCTTCATCACAAAGAAGCACCTTCGGATTTGTGGCAAGGGCCCGGGCAATAGCAATTCTCTGCTGCTGTCCGCCCGAAAGCTGGGCCGGATAAACCTTTGCCTTATCTGCGAGCCCTACCATATCAAGAAGTTCAAGGGCACGTTTTTTTGCTTCCGCCTTTGGAACGCCCGCCAGCTCAAGAGGAAAGCAGATGTTTTTAAGGCAGTTTCTCTGCATAAGAAGATTAAAGCCCTGAAAAATCATTGTAGTATTGCGGCGGATTTTTCTGAGTTCCTTATCCGAAAGACTACCAATATCCACTCCGTCAATAATAACCTTACCGTCAGAAGGGCGTTCCAGCATATTGATTGTTCGTACAAGCGTACTTTTTCCAGCCCCACTCATACCGATGATTCCAAAAATATCACCATCATTAATTGTAATAGATACATTTTTCAGTGCAGCAACAGAGCCGTAAGAAGTATCAAAATTTTTTGAAAGATTCTGAATTTCAATCATATTTTAATTATAGCAAAATTAAATATAAATAAAAATAGCAGCCGGGTTATGGCTGCCATTTTCTGCATTTATACAAGTCCTGTCATTTCTGGACCTGGCACAAAATCATCTTACTTTGTAAGAACGTCAAGGCTCTTCTGTTTTCCAGGATAAAGTCCGAATGGTTCTACGTGGATTCCTGCGGCAGAAACAAGGTGTGTTTTGTTTTCTTTGTTGAAGTCATCAAGATAAGGAACGTGCTGGAAGAAGTTAGCATCAACTTCACCGCTTTCTACAACATTGTTTGGCTGAACATAATCTGTGAATTCAAGAATCTTAAGATTAACGCCTTTAGCGGCAAGAATTTCTTTTGCAATGGCAAGAATTTCACAGTGTGGAGTTGGTGTTGCGGCAATAGAAATTGACTTTCCTTTGAGGGAAGCATAATCAACTGAAGAATCGTATCCGTCAGTTGGGTTTTCAACTACAGAAATTACAGCACCTGCATAAGTTTTATTGATGAAGTCCTTTACTTTTGCACTCTGAACGGCAGCAATAAGAGCTTTGATTTCAGGTTTATTTTCATTTCCCTTCTTTACTGTGATGATATTTACATAAGCTGATGAAGATCCTTCTACAAGAAGAGCATCTTTTGAAGGATTAAGCTTTGCACCCAGAGCGTAGTTTGCATTGATGATTGCAAAATCAACGTCACGGCGAACGCTAGGAATCTGAGCAGCCTCAACCTCCTGGAATTTAATATTGTAAGGATTTTCCTTAATATCAAGAGGAGTAGCTGTGATTCCGGCTCCATCCTTAAGCTTAATGTATCCTTTGTCCTGAAGAAGAAGCAGGGCTCTTGCTTCATTTGTAGTGTCATTAGGAATAGCGATTTTTACGCTTTTTTTTGCCTTTGCACAGAGAGGTGCGGCAATAGCAGAAGCAAAAAGTGCAACTGCAAGAATTTTAGTAATTTTTTTCATAGCATTCTCCTCCGTTCAGCAGCTAAGCTGAACTTTTTTTGTATAACACTTTATATAAAATTATTACCTACTTAGTCAATAGGTATTATTAAATTTGGTGAAAATTTATCTGTAGATAAGTTACTCATCCTCTTTTTCAAGCATACTTTTACAGTTAGCCAGATTATCCTTCTGCTCTTTTGTAATTTCCGGGAATTTAGGATTTATATCTTTCATCACACTTAAAATTATTTCAGAAACAAGATAGCGGGCAAACCATTTCTGATCAGCGGGAATTACATACCATGGACAGGCCTTTGTTGAGGTATTGTTGATTGCAGCCTCAAAAGCTTCCTGATATTTATCAAAAAACTGCCTTTCTTTAATATCATTTTCACTGAATTTCCAGTTTTTCTCAGGGCGGTTAATTCTGTCCAGAAAGCGTTTTTTCTGTTCATTTTTTGATAAGTTCAGGAAAAATTTAATTACCCGGATTGAGTTTGCATTAAGATATTTTTCAAAGCCTTTAATATCTGAATATTTCTGTTCAATATAATCAACTTTTTTAAGGCGGTCCGGCAAATCATAATCCTTAAAAAACTCATGAACCTTTACTACTAGAACTTCTTCATAATAAGAACGGTTAAATACGGCAATCTTTCCTTTCACAGGAAGATTTTTATGATATCGCCACAAAAAGTCATGACTTGCTTCTTCGGCACTTGGCCCCTTGTAACTGAAAACATCAATTCCAAGGGGATTTACACCCGTCAGAACGTGGGAAATTGTGGAATCCTTTCCACCAGCATCCAGGGCCTGAAAACAAATCAAAACAGCTTCATTATGCTCGGCATAAAGGGCACTCTGCAGCTCTGCAATTTTTTCAGAATTTTTATGAGTTTTTTCGACTAATTCAGCCTTTTTATCTTCAAGACCGTTTGAATCAGTAGGAGTTTTCTTTATTTTAAATTCCTTTGAGCCGTCAACACGATAATTTTCAATCTTAATATCCATGATAAATATTTTATCATAGAATTTTATATTCTCAAGAAATTGTAAATCAGCTAGGCACCAAGGATTTTATACAAGATTGAATAGAGACTTTTTGCCTCATCTTCCGAAAGAGTCATACATTTTCCCATTTCAGCAGGGATAGAAACAGCCTTTTCTCTTAAAGCCTCCCCTTCCGCTGTAATTTCAATCCTTACAATACGCTCATCAACCGAATCTCTTGTTCTTCGCAACAGATTTTTCTTTTCCATTGCCTTCAAAAGCGGAGAAAGAGTTCCCGTATCCAGAAAGAGCTTTTTTCCAAGGTCTCCTACATTCAGCTTCTTTTCTTCCCACAAAACCATCATGACGATGTACTGGGTATAAGTAAGATCCAGTTCCTTTAAAAAAGGAGTATATCGTCTTAAAATCTCGCGGGAAGCCGCATATAATGGAAAACAAAGTTGATTTTTTAAAAGCAGACAGTCGTAATTCATTTTTTAAGCCCCCGAACATATTCAACAGCGCTGAGTCCTGCAACTCCGCCTTCATAAACCGCCTTGCAAATCTGTAAAAGGCCGCCGTTTACATTGCCGCATGAATAAATTCCCTTTGCATTTGTTGCCATTTTTTCATCAGTTTTGATGCTGTCACCTTCCAGATTAAGACCAAGCTTTTTGGCAAAGTCGGCGCCGCCTGCGCTGCCAAGTGCGACGAAAAATCCGTCAGTCTCAAGCTCAGAGCCGTCCTCAAAAGCAACCTTCTGTACGCGGTCCTGGCCCATAACTTCAGACAGCTTTCCGGCCTTCACGGTGATTTTTTCTGCACTTCCACCCTTTTCTTTTTCGCCGGCAAGCAGAGCTAAAATCTCCTTATCATCAGCACCGTCAGTCAAAATTGTTACGCTTTCTGCCATATTGGCAAGGTGCATTGCTTCTTCAAGAGCATAAAGCTTGCTTCCAAGAACACAAACCTTCTTTTTTCTATAGAAGAAGCCGTCACAAACTGCACAGTAACTGACACCTTTACCTTCAAAATCCACAAGTCCTTTAAGATTAGGGCGAAGTTTTTTGTTGCCGGTTGCAATTACAAGGGCATGACATTCATATTCGCCTTCTGTTGATGTTATTGTATATGAATTTTCAGATGCCATCTGCACATTAGTTACCTCAGCATCAATAACTTCAATTCCAAGATTCTTTGCCTGAGCAATTCCCGTATTATATAAATCTTTTCCAGAAATACCTTTTTCAAATCCGTAATAATTATCAATCTGATGAGCTTTTTCCAGCTGACTTTCACCATGATAAAGCACAAGAACATTAAGATTTGCTCTTTTTACATAGAGGGCGCTGGAAATTCCGGCAGGTCCGGCTCCAAGCACAATAACATCAAACATGACTACCTCACTTACTTCTATTATAAAATACCTTCAATACACTTTTCAATCTTTTCTGGTTCTACAGTTGATTCAAAGCGCTCAAGAACATTTCCATCACGACTAACAAGGAATTTTGTAAAATTCCATTTGATGTCGCTGTTGTTTTTATAGTCAGGATCGATTTTTGAAACAACGGCCTTCATAATCAGACCTTTAGCACCTTTAAATCCTTCAAAACCCTTCTGACTCTTAAGATATGTGTACAAGGGGATTGCATTTTCTCCATTAACTTCAATCTTTTTGAACTGATCAAAAGTTGTATGATATTTCATAGTACAGAATTCGTGGATTTCATCATCATCTCCCGGAGCCTGATGACCGAACTGATCGCAGGGAAAATCAAGAATTTCGAGCCCCTTATCATGATAATTCTGATAAAGCTCTTCAAGCCCCTTATACTGAGGAGTAAAACCGCAGCCTGTAGCTGTATTTACAATCAAAAGAACTTTTCCTTTGAAAGATTCCATAGAAACTTCGTTTCCCTTTCTGTCCATTACCTTAAAATCGTAAATTCCCATTTTAATCTCCTGTATTCCGCCATAGCGTTTACTTTGAACTGGTAGTACATCCCGGAGCTTCAATCTGATTAGATTATATTGTATGCAATTTAGTTTTGTCAAGTTATTATTTTTTTTATTTTTTCTTTGACTTTTTGATAATCCTCTCTGATAATAATTTTTAACACTATTGTTATATAACAATCATTTATATACTATAGGATATCATAATTTTTTACCTCCCTTTTTTTTGCGGGAAAATGGTTGATTTTTCGGTCACTTTCCCGCTTTTTTTTATTTGTTGTTTTGGTGAACTGCCTGTAAAATGAAAGTCACCTGACAGGAGTTTTATGAAAAGCTTTTTTCTATTATTAACATTACAAAGCTATATACTCCTCTCTTCCTGTTCCTGGACTCCAGGAGACACATCTTCATCTGCCTCGAAACAGGCAGGCCTTTCCTCAACTCTTTCTGAACATACAGATATCCTTTTTATGATGTATCTGGACGGAGACAATAATTTACATGATTACGCCTGGGAAAATCTTATTAATGCCCAGAAAGCTTTGTCAAATCTCTCCTCTTATTTTAAAATTACCGTGCTTGCCCTTATAGACGGTAACAGCCAGTATGCAAATAAATACCAGAAGGACGGAAAATCCTATCTTCTTACTTTAGGAGGCTACTCTGCTGCTGAACTGAAAAACGCAAACCTGCCCGCCCTTGCAGCTGCCACAATAGATCACTCAAAGACTGAAAAGTGGATTTATAACGGAACTGGAACAGGAAGTCAGGAAATTGATATGTCTGCGGGTAATACCCTTCACAATTTTCTGCGATGGTCAAAAGCTAATTACAAGGCAGACAAAACAATCTTTATTATTCAAAATCATGGCGGCGGCCCATATATTGAGTCATTTACTTCAATTTCCAACAGGGCCTTGTGCTGGGATGAAACAACAGGTACAAAACGCTACCTTTCAAATAACGATATAGCAAACGCCATTTCCTGGACCTTTGGCAAAGTAGATCTGCTTGTTGAAGATGTCTGCAACGAAGGGGCAATTGAATTAATCTACGGGCTTCAGGATATAGCAGATTACATAATAGCTTCTCCAAATATTACCAGAACCTGTTCATATAATTACGATAAAATCATTTCTTATGCCGCCTCTACCAGCAGCATTCCTGATATAGGAAAAAAATTAATTGATTACAACAAAGAGACTGTTGAAAATGAAAATCTAAAAAAGCCCCAGATAAAGGATAATGATTCTACCTGTACGGAATTTTCCCTTACTCTGATTGACTGCTCAAAAAAATCAACGCTTTTAAATATTAAAAATCACACAAGCCAGCTTGCAGCTGCAATTCTGGCCGATACAGACAGCATGAAAAGCTTTTACAGACAAAACCGCATTGGAAAACTTAAGAAAAATACAGCTGACAATTTTTACGGATTTTCCTATGAAACAAAATATTTCTACACCCAGGATTTAGGACTGCTGGCCTACATGCTGGGCTATAAAAGTGAAGGCGCTTCTGAAGACGTTACAAATGCGGCAAGAAATTTATATGATGATTTCAAAAACGGCGGACTTATAGCTTACGGCTGGGCTGGAGGAAAAGAAAATTCCTGGTATTACAGCGGAAATTCTTCCTACGGCTCAGACAATGAAAATTCAAGTTTTTTGAAAATAAGTGACGGTAAATGCCCCTGGGGAATTTCCATCACCTGTGATTATCTGATATATAATGATGCATCAGGAAAAAAATACATTTATCAGATTGATGATTATGGAAGCTGGACCACTTTTGCCGCAGGAAACAGGTGGGCAGATTTATTAAAAACTTACTGGCGGGAAGTTACAGGAAAATAAAGAGAAAGGTTAATTATGAAAAAAATATTTTACATTTTTATTTCGATTTTATTCATTTCATTATTTTTTGCCTGCACACTGTGGGATAACGGAACTTCTTCCGGCGGAAATATTCCACAAACTCATTCTGACGTACTGGTTATGATGTATCTGGACGGAGATAACAGCCTGTCCGATACATCATGGAAAAATCTTTACGACACAGAAATCGGACTTATGAATCTTAGCCCCAATGCAAGTATAAATGTTATTGCACTGGTTGACGGTATGTCGAAATATGAAAGCCGATATTACAAAAAAGGCAAAACATACCTTTATAAAGTAGGCGCATTAACAAGCGAAGAAATAGATTCTAATACACTTGTAGGAAAATCATCTGTAAATTATTCAAAAGCTGTTTCATGGGTTTACAATGGCTCAGGCTTTGCAAGTCAGGAAGTAGATATGTCCAGCGGGCAGACTCTATATAACTTTTTGAACTGGGCAAAAAGCAATTTTTCGGCAGATAAAACAATTCTTGTTTTCCATAACCACGGCGGAGGTCCCTACAAGGAGCTGACCAGCAGCCTTGAAAGCCAACAGTCAGAAAGATCTATATGTGAAGATTTAACAAACAGTCCTGGAAAATATCTTTCAACAAAGGATATTTCTCTTGCCATACAAAAAACCTTTGAAAAGGTTGACCTTATTGTTGAAGATGTCTGCCTGGAATGTTCAATTGAAGAGGTTTATGCATTACAGGATGCTACTCATTATTTTATAGCCTCTCCAAACAGCACTTTAACAAACACCTATAATTACGACAAAATCATTCCATATATTTCTACAGGAGCCTCTATAGCTGATATAGGCAGAAAATTTGTTGATTACAATATGGAAAAATGCCGTGACAAAACCCTCAGGAGTTCTGAAACAAAACCAGATAATCCAAGCTGTATGGAATTATCCCTTACCCTTGTTGACTGCTCCAAAAAATCCGAGCTTGCAGAAATAAAATCTCTTACAGGTAAACTTGCAGAAGAATTACTGGCAGACAGCGGAAATAAAAAGCTTTACACAACTTACTGCATCGGTAAATTACAGTATTCAAAAAACACTTTTTATGGATTTTCATATTCAGCTTCTTACGTCTACACCCAGGATTTAGGTGTAATGGCCTATATGCTGGCAAATTATACAAATGGCATAGCAAAAAACGTAAAAACAGCGGCTGCCGGCTTATATAATAAGCTTCATGACAGCGGCCTTATTGTTTACGGCTGGGCTGGAGGATCTGAACACAGCTGGTATTACAGCGGAGATTCTTCATATGGAGAAGTTGACTTCTTAAAAATAAGTGACGGCAAGTGCCCCTGGGGAATTTCCATCACCTGTGGCAGGAACAATGATAAAGTTCCACTTAACAACTATTCTTCATGGTCAGCTTTTGCAAAAGACAACAAATGGGCAGATTTGTTAGTACAATGGAAAAATACAGTGGAGTGAAAAATGAAAAAAATAACTTTATCAACCTTTTTTATTTTCGCATTTTTCTCTTTCCTTGCATTTTCTGAAGACAGCAGAATTACCGGAGTTCTCCGTAAAGCAAAATCAGGCTTTTATATTGTTCAAAAAGAAGAAACACAAAGCCGCACAACTTATGAAATTCAGAAAAAAAACAGCGACAAAAAGGCATGGAAAGTGCTAAAATCATTAGATGGAAAAGTTGTAACTGTAGATTGCAGAATAACTGACAGTCTCAGTCCTTTTTCCCACAAAATCGAAATTATTTCTGTAGAGGAGTACGCTCCATGTCAGCCTACAATCCAAAATCACTAGTCGCAGACGAATTTATAAACGATGAAGAAATTCTTGAAAGCTTAAAATATGCAGACGCTCACAAAGATGATTTTGAGCTGATTGATTCTATTCTTGAAAAAGCACGGCCTAAAAAAAATGGAAACGGCTGTACCTGTTCAGGTCTTTCGCACCGGGAGGCAAGCGTTCTTCTTGCCTGTACAGACCCGGAACGCGTAAAAAAAATGTTCTCTATTGCCGAAGAAATCAAACAGGCATTTTACGGAAACAGAATCGTACTTTTTGCCCCCCTTTATCTTTCAAATTACTGTGTAAACGGCTGCCTTTACTGCCCTTACCATGCAAAAAATAAGCATATTCCGCGAAAAAAACTGACTCAGGAAGAAATCCGGGCAGAAGTTATTGCCCTGCAGGACATGGGCCACAAAAGGCTGGCAATTGAAGCCGGCGAAGATCCTGTAAACAATCCTATTGAATACATTTTAGACAGCATTAAGACAATTTACGGCATTCAGCATAAAAACGGAGCTATCCGCCGTGTAAACGTAAATATTGCGGCAACCACCGTAGAAAATTACAGAAAGCTTCACGAGGCAGGAATCGGAACCTACATACTTTTTCAGGAAACCTATAACCGAAAAGGCTACGAAGAACTGCACCCGACAGGTCCTAAACACGATTACGCCTACCACACAGAAGCCATGGACCGCGCTATGGAAGGGGGAATAGACGACGTAGGACTTGGCGTTCTTTTCGGGCTTGAAGGTTACCGCTATGAATTTGCAGGTCTTTTGATGCACGCAGAACACCTGGAAGCAGTTCACGGAGTCGGTCCGCATACAATAAGCGTACCGCGCGTAAAACATGCAGACGACATAAACCCGGAAGTTTTTGACAATTCAATTCCAGACGAAATTTTTGAAAAAATCATAGCCTGCATCAGAATTGCCGTTCCTTATACCGGAATGATTATTTCTACCCGTGAAGGTGAAAAAGTACGCGAAGCAGCCCTGAAGCTTGGAATCAGCCAGATTTCGGGCGGTTCACGAACAAGCGTCGGCGGCTACACAGAAGAAGAACGTCCTCATGACACAGAACAGTTTGACGTAAGCGACCAGCGGCCGCTTAATGAAGTTATCCGCTGGCTTATGGAAAACGACCACATTCCGTCTTTCTGTACCGCCTGCTACCGCGAAGGCCGAACCGGCGACCGCTTTATGAGCCTTTGCAAAAGCGGACAGATTTTAAACTGCTGCCATCCTAACGCCCTTATGACGCTGGCAGAATATCTTACGGACTATGCCGATGAAAAAACAAAAAAAATCGGCTTTGACCTGATAGAAAGAGAACTGAAAAATATTCCAAAGGACAAAGTGCGGCAGATTGCCCTTGAAAATATCCGGGCAATTAAAAATTCAGACCGCCGAGACTTCAGATTTTAGGTGCGCAGCATGATAGAGCGGACTACAATTGCCTTTTTCGGGCGCACAAATGCAGGAAAATCTCTTCTTGTAAATGCGGTCACTAATCAGGATGTCAGTATTGTCTCTGAAATAAAGGGAACGACAACCGACCCCGTAAAAAAGGTAATGGAGCTGCTGCCAATCGGGCCCGTTACCATTGTTGATACCCCCGGCCTGGACGATGACACTCAGCTTTCAAAAGAGCGCATCCATAAGGCAGAAGAAGTCCTCAATTCAGCCCAGCTTGCAGTCCTTGTGATTGACGCAGAAAAGCAGAAGGCGGCAGGGGAGCTTGAAAATCATCTTATAAAAACCTTTAAGAAAAAAAACATTCCCTATCTGACTGTATTCAACAAGTGTGATTTACTTAACTCCTCCCCTGCCCCGGCTGCCGAAAATGAAATTTATGTAAGCGCCCTTACAAAAAAAAATATAAATCTCTTAAAAGATAAACTCGGACAGCTTTCCAAGAGCTCTAAAAACCTAAAACCTTTGGTTACTGACATTCTGGACAAAAAATCTCCGGTAATCCTTGTTATCCCGATTGACCAGTCAGCACCAAAAGACAGGCTTATACTTCCCCAGCAGATGGTTTTGCGGGAACTTCTGGAGGCTCAGATTACAGCCCTTTGCTGCCAGCCTGAAAACCTTTTGCAATGCATCAGCCAGCTTTCTGGCCCGCCCCAGCTTGTAATCACAGATTCCCAGGCCTTTGAAAAAGTAAACCGCCTCCTTCCACCGTCAATCCCCCTTACAAGCTTTTCAATCCTCATGGCCCGCTATAAAGGCAGCCTGGAACAAAGCCTCAAGGGTGCAGAAATGCTCGACAAACTCCACAATGGTGATAAAATCTTAATAAGTGAAGGCTGCACCCACCACCGCCAGTGCGGCGACATAGGCAGTGTAAAACTTCCGACATGGATTTCAGCCTATACAGGAAAAAAACTAAGCTTCAACTTCACGAGCGGAAAGGATTTCCCGTCCAGCCTCACAGATTTCCGTCTTGTAATCCACTGCGGCGCCTGTATGCTGAACGAAAATGAAATGAAAAACCGCCTTCTTTTGTGTAAAAATCAGGGAATTCCCATAACAAACTACGGAATGGTCATTGCCAAAACCAGGGGAATATTGGAAAAAAGCCTTGAACCGCTGGAAAAGCGGAAGGAAAAGCGTGAAAATTGAAATTCAAAAAATAATCAGAAAGCTGGAAAATAAGCATTCTCTTTCCAAAAAAGAATATTTTACCCTGATTCACTACAGAAACCCGGCAATTGCAGATACCCTCCGGGAAAAAGCCCTTGCCGCAAGAAAAGCAATTTACGGAAATAAGGTTTTTATACGCGGATTAATAGAATTTACGAATATCTGCAAAAATGACTGCTATTACTGCGGAATCAGAAAATCAAATTCTTCCTGTCACCGCTACAGACTGACCCGCCAGCAGATTCTCACCTGTGTAAAGGAAGGCTATCAGCTGGGATTCAGAACCTTCGTACTTCAGGGGGGCGAAGATCCATTTTTTAATGACGAAAAGCTTTTTGATATCGTCAGCACAATTAAATCTCTTTATCCTGACTGCGCAGTTACGCTTTCAGTCGGGGAACGCACAAAAAAAAGCTATGAAAAGCTTAGGCTGGCAGGAGCAGACCGCTATTTATTGCGCCACGAAACAGCCGTAAACTCTCACTATAAAAAGCTGCATCCAAAATATCAGAAGCTTTCTGTAAGAAAAAAATGTCTGCGAAACTTAAAAAAACTGGGATTTGCTACAGGCGCCGGATTTATGGTAGGCTCCCCCTTCCAGACTGAAAAAGATCTTGCCGCCGACTTAAAATTCATAGAAAAGCTGCAGCCCGAAATGTGCGGAATAGGACCTTTTATTCCTCATCAGGCAACTCCCTTCAGGGATTTTCCGTCAGGCTCAGCAGAACTCACCTGCTATCTTCTTTCAATAATCAGATTAATCAAACCAAATATTCTGCTTCCGGCGACAACCGCCCTTGGTACTGTAGCTGAGAACGGACGGGAAAAGGGAATTTTAAGCGGAGCCAATGTAGTTATGCCAAATCTTTCGCCTATTTCCGTCAGGAAGGATTACAGCCTTTATGACAATAAAATCTGCACCGGCGAAGAAAGCGCACAATGCAGATTCTGCCTTGATAAGAAAATTGCCGCAATCGGCTATGAAACTGTAATTGACAGGGGCGATATTGCGTCAGTATAAATTACGCATACCCACACCAAAAACCCAGCGGCCTTCTTTTTCTATCTTGTCCAGATTATGATTTTTCTTCCAGGTCCATTCATAAAATACACCGGTTTTTAATCGGATATCAGATTTACCGATGTTTATAAGAGAAAGGCCTAATTTAAGGTTCATCTGTTCGTACAAATTATCTTTTTTTATATAATCATTATTCTGATGAATTCTGTTGTAAGTAAAACGAAGCGAAGTGGCCAGCATATTAAAAAAACCAAACATAATTGTTGTATCAAGATAATTATCACAAAATGCAAAGTCATTATATGACGCTTCATCAGTTTTTATTTCTTCCAGAGAAGAGTTCTTATAACTGGAATAGGTAAATTTATCACCCGTGCTCTGCCAGGTAAAATAAATCGGAGCATACAATACTTCAAGATGGGCAGAAAACAGACTTCCAACAGGTGTGTATAAAGAACCTGAAAAATATGGTCTGAAAATATGAGTATTTCTCTCCTGTTCCCAGTTATCAAACCTTATAAAGTTTTCACTTGTTACCTGATATATGTTATATAAACGCGTATCAGACTTCTCAAAACGATAATTTAATCCCGGTTCAAGAGTAAAATATTTAGAGTTGTTTTTCTTTGATTTGAATTTATAGGCAAAAGGCACGAGTCTGAAATCGATTGCGGTATCCTTCTTATTATAGACAGAAGGTTTTTCAGCAAGAGTTATATCAGATTCCCTGTCCGTATAAAGTGAAGTTCCATAATTAAAGAGAATTTTTGAAGAAAGCCATTCGTCAGCAGTCCAGTTGTAACGAAGGTTAAAATAAGTAATGCTTCCGTTTGTTGTAGGCTCACAGCCAAGATCAAATCCAAAGGGAAGATTATGAATAAAGGAAATCAGCCTGATAAACAAATTTTCTTTCTTTTTATCATCTTCCGTAATGTTCAGGGAATCTTCTATAGGAAGATTTGCTTCCTGAGAAAAAGCATTTTGAAATATAAAAGAAAAAATCAGAAGAAAGATAATGACATTTTTTCTAGCCATTTTTTTATAATAATCTAAAAGTTCTTCCTTGACCACAAATTTATTTTACATAAAGAAGCAAAACCTTGATTTAAAGCGTACTTTGGTAGTCATAAAAACAGCAGTCTCCTGATAATCTGCGTACTTTAGTAGTCATATTTTTGCCGGAAAGCATAAAAAACCATGCATTTCTGGTAGTTATATAACGTACTTTGGTAGTCATATTTAAAGCGTACCCTGGTAGCTATATTAAAAAAAAGAGAAAAATTAGCGTACTCTGGTAGTTATATCACATCTGATTTCATTATTTTTGCGTACTTTGGTAGCTGTATCACAAATTTAAAGCGTACTTTGGTAGTTATTTAAATTATTTTTTTCACGCTAAAAATGCGTACTTTAGTAGCTGTATAAAAAAGTTAACGTTTTTCCACTAAAAAAGAAGCAGTCTTTACTATATGATACGAAAAATTAGTCGCGTACTTTGGTAGTTATATGATTTTTTTTATCTGCGTACTTTAGTAGTCATATTAAAAAGCGTACCTTAGTAGTTATTTCAAGCCTTGTTTTTTCAGGATTTCAACCGCATCAGCTTCGTATGCAATTTCAAACGAATCTCCGAACGGCAGTTCATTCTGCTGTTTTGCAAGCTTTAAGGCTGCCGCAAATTCTTCCGGATAATGAGATTTAAAATACTGAAGCTCAGCCTGCTCTTCGTTAATGACTTTTATTTCATCCTGTTCTGTCTGACTATTGTCTTTTGTTATCTGAAGAGAAGCCGCTTTTTCCGAACAGTTAAATCTAAAACCAACAACATTTTTTCCGTCCTTGATTTTATCAAAAGAAACTGTCAGGTTTGTTTTTTCATTAACTTCATCAAGAGGATTTTTTACAACCTTTGTAATGAAATTTGTCATTCGGCCGGAATATTCATTGTCTCCCAGCTGGAAGGTTTTTCTTAATTCATCAACGGTATATTCAAAATACCAGCAGCCCTTTTTATTTCCATCTTTACCCTTTTTTCCAATCCATGAAAGAGCAATTTCATAATAGCGCATGGCATAAAAACTCTGTAAACGACCAAGTTCTATCAGCTGAAGTGTTGTAAATCCGTGTTTATATTCAACAAGAGCCTGTCCCAGATGGTGATTTATTTCAATGTTGATTTTATGGTCTACATCAGAAAAAACTGCATGTGTTACCCAGCTGAAGGTTTCAAATTTTTTTCCGGTATCAATGGCAATATAGGATTTCTGAAGCTCAACAAGGGCAGATTTTATCAAATCTTTTTGTTTTGAACCTATTCTCGATTTTCCCAGAGCTTTTACAAAATCAGATGTTTTAAAGGTAGTTTCATAGGTCTCAATATTGAGGTTAGACCATTTCATGATTTTTAAATCTGCAATAACATAGGCAAGAAGCTGTTTAGCCAGAGGAGAGCATTTATACAGGCCCTGAGAGATTTGATTCGGCTGAAGAAGTTCACTATTTAACTTTTTTGAGTACTCCAGAGTTCCCTGATCTGAAGTTATAAATTCATTCATTTTTTGCCTTATTATTTATATTATTGTTATTTAATATATTGTGGCTTCGTAATTCCAGATATTATAGAACTTTAGAAGAATATAAAACTACTCAGGTACGAATTAAGGGCTACTCAAGTACGCTTTATAACTACCAATATACGTGGAAACAACTACTTACCTACGTTTTCATTATTCCGCTACTTGTATATTATAGCTGGTAGTTATAAAAAAATCCACTACTTTATTTCTCTTCAGGTAGTTATTTTGTAATTCCGCCTTTAGAAAGCCGGATGTTGTTTTTCTTTACTTCACTCATCAGGTATTCTACGGCAGTTTCTATTCCCTGAGTCATGGAAAGGTCATGTTCCAGGAAGAACATTTTCCATTCCTTTTTTGTAGTCTCACGGATGCTGATATTCATCAGAATTTTTTTGATTTCTTCATTTTTTGGAGCTTCCTGAACAGCCGGGCTTTCCTGTACTGCAGGTTTTTCCCGGGGAATTGACTGTAAAATTGCTCCTGCATCATTTTTTGCGGCTTCTTCCTGTTTTGCTTTTTCAAGAATTGCCATTACAGGGTTTTCGTCGTTGTATTTTGAAAAATCCTTAGCCATTGATTAACTCCTTGATGAAATTTGCATAGTCAATTGCCGCATTAGATTTTGAATTATATTCAAAGATATTCTGGCGCGCCAGCTGAGATTCCTGTACGGCGATTGCATCACGGATTTTAGTTTCAAAAACCTTTGTGTTAAACATCTGGGCAAATTTGATGAACTGGTCATTCATATGCTGAGCCAGTCCTGCCCTGCCCTTGTACCTTACAAGAAGAACTCCTGCAATTTCCAGCGCCTGGTTTACGTCACGTATGCCCTGAATTGTTTCTGCCAGGGCTTCTGCTCCCTGCATGGAAAAAGAATCTGCCTGAACCGGAATGACTACCGAAGTACTTGCAACAAGAGCGTTGATTGTAAGAGGTGAAAGGGCCGGCGGCGTATCGATGATTACATAATCATATACGTCTGCAACTTCCTTCAAAACCTTGGAAAGCTTGTAAACCTGATCGATGGCATTCATTTCCTGCATGACGTTATTAAGGCCTTTGTCTGCCATTACAA
>ODAI012509898.1_pt1 | contig 62153 bp, 54 predicted proteins | sample 1539321 | NCBI WGS metagenome assembly ODAI01 (sample SAMN02144231, study PRJEB22623) | gut metagenome | biome: sheep rumen | host: Ovis aries | place: New Zealand
AGACAGGAGACAACATCGGAGCACTTCTTAGAGGCGTACAGAGAAACGAGATCGAAAGAGGACAGGTTCTTTGCAAGCCCGGTACGATCCACCCTCATACACACTTCAAGGGTCAGGTATACGTACTTAAGAAAGAAGAAGGCGGAAGACATACACCTTTCTTCAACGGATACAGACCTCAGTTCTATTTCAGAACAACAGACGTTACTGGTGTTGTAACTCTCCCTGCTGACAAGGAGATGTGCATGCCTGGTGATAACGTAACTATGGACGTTGAGCTGATCACTCCTATCGCTATTGAAGAGGGTCTGCGTTTCGCTATCCGTGAGGGTGGTAGAACTGTAGGTTCCGGCGTTGTTACTGCTATCAACGAATAATCAATAGCATTAATGCTGTAACATCAAGGACCGAGTCGAAAGGCTCGGTCCTTTTTTATGTATTCAGGGTCATTTTAAGACCTTTACAATTTCAAACAAATATGTTACAATAAGTTAATGCTGACCATGTGGGTCTGTGTGCATGAATTTGTATATGATAAGGCTGGTATAAATATATGAACAAAAAAGCAGTAATAGGCATACTCGCCCACGTTGACTCGGGCAAGACAACGCTCTCGGAGGCTATGCTGTATAAAAGCGGGGCTATCCGCAAGCTCGGAAGGGTGGATCACAAGGACGCTTTCCTTGATAATAATGCCATTGAGCGTGATCGTGGTATAACAATATTCTCCAAACAAGCAGTCTTTGAGTACGGCGGAGTTGGATTCACTTTGCTGGATACTCCCGGCCACGTTGACTTTTCAGGCGAGACCGAGCGCACTCTCAGGGTGATAGATGCGGCGATACTGGTCATCAGCGGTACCGACGGTGTACAGCCCCATACCAAGACCCTTGCACGTTTGCTGGAACGCTATGATATACCGACTTTTGTATTCGTTAATAAAATGGATATGGACGGTGCACGTAAGGATTTTGTTATGAACTCCCTGACCGCTGCCATGGGCGACAGATGTGTTTCCTTCGCTCAGCCCAGTGATGAACTTTATGAAGCCCTGTCCCTCTGTACCGAGGAGATGATGGAGGAATACCTTGAAAACGGTGAGATCACCGATGAAAAAATGATATCGGCTATTGAATGCAGAAGGCTGATACCAGTTTGCTTCGGTTCTGCTCTCAGGCTGGAGGGCATTGAGGGTCTGCTGGACTGCGTTTCAAGGTATATCCCACTTCCCGAGGAGAAGTCCGGGTTCGGCGCGAAGGTATACAAGATAACCGAGGACGGCGGCGCAAGACTTACCCACATGAAGATAACCGGCGGAAGTCTGGCAGTGAGAGATGTGCTTACCTATACCGACCGCGAGGGCGAGGAGATCACCGAGAAAGTCGGCAGGATAAGGGTGTACAGCGGCGAAAAGGCGAGAAATGCCGAGGAAGTTTCTCAGGGTGAGGTCTGTGCAGTGCCGGGACTAACAGCTACTTTTGCAGGACAGGGTCTTGGGGCTGAACCTACCGATACCGAGCAGATACTTGAACCGGTTCTTACCTACCGTGTGAAAGCGCCCGAGGGTGTGGACGAGCATACACTCCTTGGCAGGCTCAGGATCCTTGAAGATGAGGATCCCACCATGACCGTCAATTACAATGAACAGCTCCACGAAGTCACAGCGGCGCTCATGGGCGAGGTTCAGGCTGAGGTGCTGAAGCGGATTGTCAGCGAGCGTTTTGGCATGGATATAGAGCTGGGCGAGGGGCGCATAGCCTACCGCGAAACTATAGCCGAGCCCGTGGACGGTGCAGGTCATTTCGAGCCTTTGCGCCATTATGCCGAGGTTCATCTGCGACTTGAACCCCTGCCCCGCGGAAGCGGTCTGGAGTTCTACAGCGACTGCAGTGAGGATATCCTCAGCCGCAACTGGCAGAGGCTGATACTTACCCACCTGAAAGAGAAGACCCACCGCGGCGTGCTGACCTGTTCGCCTATTACGGATATGCGCATAACTCTTACTGCGGGACGTGCGCACCTTAAACATACCGAGGGCGGAGATTTCCGTCAGGCGACTTACCGCGCTGTAAGGCAGGGTCTGCGCAAGGCGAAAAGTATCCTGCTGGAGCCTTGGTATGCCTACAGGCTGGAGATACCTGCGGCTAATGTGGGCAGGGCGCTCACCGACCTTGACCGCATGGGGGCGCACTGCGATCCCCCGGAGACTGACGGCGAAAACGCTGTTCTCACGGGTACTGCCCCTGTATCGAAGCTGAGGTTCTATCATACCGAGGTGGCAGGTTACACCAAGGGTCTTGGAAGGCTTAGCTGTCGTGCGGCAGGCTATGATACCTGCATAGATGCTGACGAGGTCATCGCTGAGATAGGCTATGATCCCGATTCCGATACCCACAATTTTGCGGATTCTGTATTCTGTTCCCACGGTGCGGGACACGTTGTTCCGTGGGACGAAGCTGATGAACATATGCACGTAAGCCCCGAAACAGGCAGGCGGCAGTATCAGCAGGCTGAGGAAGTCCGCACCCGCGCTGTGGATTTTGTACGGCGTGCAGTTGAGGACGAGGAACTCATGGCAATATTCGAGCGTACCTACGGTTCCATAAACCGCAAAAAACGTGATGCTATGCGTACCCCGAAAGAGGTCACAAAGACCAAAGCTAAGCCGCGCCCTGTGCCAACGGGTCCCGAGTATCTCCTTGTGGACGGATACAATATAATATTCGCATGGGACGACCTTAAAAAGCAGGCAGCGGAAAGTCTTGACCTTGCGCGAAGCACGCTGATAAACCGCCTGAGCAGTTTTCAGGGGTGCAGGGGATGCGAGATGATAATAGTCTTCGATGCGTACCGCGTTAAAGAACCTGAACATATCGACAAGGCAGGCAGCGTAAGCGTGGTGTATACCAAGGAGGCTGAAACTGCTGACACCTATATCGAAAGGACTGCGCATCAGCTGGCGAAGGATCACCGCGTAACAGTAGCGACATCCGATGGACTGGAACAGGTTATAATCATGGGTTCGGGCGCACGGAGAATGTCTGCGAGCGATCTTAAACATGAGGTGGAATCCTCCGAGAGGGCTGTCCGTGAGTATATCGAGAAGCTGAGTTCCAAAAGGCTGAAATAGTCAGTGGCGGAATAACGAAAAATATCCGTTAACAAAACGTTTACAATCATCTAGTCACTTTGGGTGATGTGCGCTCGGGCAAAATGGTATATAATACATACATAAGATACAGAGAACACAAAAACTCCGTATCCGCTTAACATTGAGAATTACCACTTTTAACCCGACTTTATAAAAAACAACAAGATCAAGCTCAAAGGTTTTGGCCAAGGACCTCTGAGCTTGATTTTGTTTTATACGGTTTTTCCGCCTGCGATATTTATTGTAAGGCTGATATTTTTTGGAACTTTGTGGAATATACACAAACAAGGCTTTGGAAATTCAGCTTATATTCCTGAATAAATTTGTTGAACTTGAAGTTAAAACGTGTTATAATTAGTATAATACCAGTGAAAAATCACTATATTGATAAACACAAACATGACCTTTGACAACAAAGGGACCGAAAGTAAGGAGGGTGACCGGAATGACTAAAAGGCTGATGAAGGATCTGCTTGCAGCTGCGGTGGCATCAGCGGCACTGTGCGGCACTATGATCGGTGCGCACGCTTATGACCTTGAAAGGCACACGCAGGCAGAGATCAAGGATATGTATAATAAGATGTATTTCGATCTTCATGATGTATCGCAGTACAGTGAAGGTTACTCCGCTGAGTACCCGACTTACGCGGGAAAACTGGAGCAGGACACCCTGGATGACGGACTGGATTCGGTGAACTTCTGCCGATATCTGGCAGGTCTGCCCTATGATGTTGAGCTTGACAGCACCTACAATGAACTGGCGCAGAATGCAAGCCTGATAATATATATCAACAAGGTGCTTAGTCATACCCCTTCCAAACCTGCTGTCATGAGCGATGCTGTATACGAACTGGCTTACAAGGGCTCGGGTGAATCGAATATCGGTAAGGGATATATGAACATACAGGCTTCGGTAACAGAGGGTTATATGGCTGATACCGATGAGAGCAATATCTCAAAACTGGGACACAGACGGTGGCTGCTCAATCCAGATATGCAGAAGACGGGTCTTGGTGCGGTCTATGACAGCACTGCCATGTACGTAAGGGATAAATCACGCAAGGAAAAATTCACGGGTGATTATATCTGCTGGCCGCCTGCGAATATGCCCTATGAGCTTCTTGGTGAAAACAAGAACGGCTATGCCTACTCTGTTACGCTGAACACCAAGACATATTCCAAGCCCGAAAGGGACAAGGTAAAGGTAACACTCACATCTAAGCTTCTCGGCAAGACCTTTACGTTTGATAAGAACTCACCCTCCGATGTTTCTAAGCTGGTGGGTTATTTCAACGTGAGCGATGCCAACATAACATCCAACAACAACTGTATAATATTCAACCCCGGCATACTTCCGAGGAACGATGTTATTGATGTCAGGGTGACCGGCATATACGATAAGGACGGAAATGAAAAGCCTGTAAGCTACAAGGTCAATTATTTCGATCTGCTGGATGCGGACGATTATACCCTCGGATTCCCCGAGGACAAATACGAAGTAGAACTTGGAACTTCCATGCTGCTGAAAGGTTACGATCATCCACTGAGCTCAGGCGGATACCGTATATGGAACTACTGCGAAACAGGCGGCAGGATACGTGATTATTTTGATATGATACAATCGGGCGGCAATATATACTTCACAGCCAAAAAGGAGGGTGTTGTATACCTCTATGAGGGTACCGCCGATGATTCCTTTGATGATATATACACCAAGGTGACTGTGACCCACAAGCATACAAGGGGCAGCTGGATAGTTGAGAAGGCTCCCACGGAAATGGAAGCAGGTTCAAGATTCAGGGTGTGCAGTGAATGCGGCAGGCAGGTGGACAGGGAAGTTATGCCTGCGACCTCCGTTGCTGCGGCTGATATAGAGCTCGCAGAGGATAGGTACGTGTACAGCGGAGAGGCGATAGAGCCTAAGATCAAGGTGCATTCGGGCGGCAAACGTCTTACTGAGGGCACTGATTATACTGTTAGCTACAAGGATAATGTGTACGTAGGTACTGCCAAGCTGACAATAAAGGGCAAGGGCTATTTCAGCGGAACCAAGACAGTTGATTTTACCATAGAAAGGCGCGAGCCTGTTCAGCTGAGCAAGCTGAGCATAACTGTTAAGAGCGACGGGCTCATATATACGGGCAGAGCCATAGTGCCAAAGGTCACAATAAAGGAGGGCGCTTACACCCTTGTGAACGACAAGGACTATACCCTTCAGCTTGAAGATAATATCAATGCGGGCACAGGTAAGCTGACCATAAAGGGCGAGGGCGATTATCTCGGCACCAGGAGCTATAGTTTTAAGATAGAGCCCGCGGATATAGGCTATCCCTGGAGCGTTGACAGGATAGAGGATGTAAGGTACACAGGAAGACCGATAATGATAAGGCTGGAGCTGAGAAGTCCCGTATCTGGTGAGGCGCTTGTTGAAGGCGAGGATTACACAGTATCCTATGTGAACAATGTGGGGATCGGCAAGGCGACTATCACTGTCACGGGTATGAAAAATCACAGCGGTACAGCAGCGATGGATTTCAACATAGTATCCCCCGAGGACTACAAGGGTCCCGAACAGCGCGATGATGTTATTGATGTAGACTGCAACACAGGTATATTGATAAAAGGCGGCAGCAACGATACAGAGGTGATATTCGTCGATAATGACGGCGGAGTTACCAGAATGTACGCCAATGCTGACGGCACCCTCTATACGAACCTACCCGAGGGTGAGTACACCGTTTGGATAACAAGATCATCATATATGTCGGTCAGGACAGAGATAAGCGCAGGCGATGATTATGTGTCGGTAAAGGCTGATATATTCAGGTACGGAGATATCAACAAGGACGGTCTGGTAAATGTTACGGATACATCCATGTCAGCCGCATTCACTAAAGGTAAACGCGTGCCAAAAAACGATGAGCAGCGTATGCTTTCGGATGTGAACCGTGACGGAAAGCTGAATGTTACCGATACTTCAAAGATAGCAGCACATTCAAAAGGAAAGAAACAGCTGTCAGTAACAGATATCCCACCCATTCCCGGCATCAGCTGATGACATAAGGACGGTGTCCGTACAAAAGTTAATATTATTTATCGGGGGAAACTTTTCTGAAGAAAAGTTATCCCCCGAATCCGTCTGCAAAGGCTTTGCTTTTGCAGATCCAAACAGACTTTTAACTCTTTTGGGCAGGGGTAGATTTTTTTAAGACAGAAAAAGACAGGGGGTAGCTACGTTTTAAAACATAGCTCCCCCCTGCCAAAAAGAAATATAAGTTTTCATAAAATGGGGGTCAGCATCAGCGAAGCTGACGCTTAGGATTTCCCGAATAGATAGCATAAACTTCTGTACGGATACCGTTACTGGCGTTTATCAGTCGCCTGTTACGTTGGTGAGTTTATACAGCTTACGGAACTCGGTGGGAGTACAGCCTTTTATCTCCCTGAAAACTCTGTTGAAAGTAGTAAGGCTGGAAAAACCTACCTGCATGGCAGCCTCGGTTACAGATATATTCTCATCCAGAAGCAGCATTTCGGCTGCTTTGATACGTCTGTGATTTAGGAAGCTGATGAAAGTGGTGCGGCTGTATTTCTTGAATATACGAGAGAAATGGTACTTGCTGTAGCCTGCCATTTTAGCCAGGTCATCGAGGGTGATATTGTACATATAGTTCTGCTCGATATACTTTATTATACTGCCGAATTTTTCCATATACTTCTCGTCATCGTACTTTACGGCGCTTATCTGATTCTCCTTGATCCTTGCGAGGAGAGTCAGAAGTTTTATGTAGATGTAAACTTCGGAAAGCACATCGAAATTGCTGTACAGCGTATATATCTCCTTTATGAGATTGCCGAGAGAGGTACGGAGCTCCTCGTCATACTCCCTGCCGAACATCACAGGAGATTTGAGCACCGAGTAGAGATCGTACAGTGCGGGATTTGAGCTGATGCTTCTGTTATCGAAAAGCATTATTAACCTTCTGCCGGACTGTGCCTTCATTGAATGGAGAGTACCGGCAGGCACTATGAGTATATCCCTTTCGTGCAATTCGTAGGTCTTGCCGTCGCATATAACGGTATAGCCGTTAGTGAGCGGCATGACGATCTCGATGGCATTGTGCCAGTGTAGAGGATATTCCTCATTGTCAACGTTATCGTAGATAAGAACGCTTCGGTTCTCGATATAATCGACAGTCTCGAAATCACCGTCAAGATGAACTATCATATAATTTCCCCCATTTGATACACGGCATATACAGCATACCGCAGTACACATCCCTGCCGCGCGTTGATTGCTTAACTTTACAAAAAGCATATCTGTCAGCAAAAGTGCAGACAGACAAAAAATTGCTACACCCTATTTGATATTATAGCACAATCCTTTTGATTTTTCAATATATTAAACAGAGTTTTCTATAATTTATAACAATTTTTTTATAAGAAATAAGCAATATTTGTGACCGATAACGCAAGAAATGAGTTGAAAAAAATGTCAATATAGTGTATAATCATATAATAAAACATGGTTATCCATTTAACACACCATTACAAAGGGCTATATAACAATGAATCATCGTGTTGATGTTATCCTTCCCCCGCCTGCGGCGGGGGAAGGATAACCGCCGAGTATTTCTAGTTCTGATATTACACCAAATTAATTGGTGTATAAACGGGATAATCATATAATAAAATGCAACCGGAGGTGCTGTTATGAGCGTTAAGATCTCAGAAAAAGAATATAAAAGCTACGGCAAATGCGTGTTTATAGAGAATGATGTGTGCGGACTGGCTGTTACGGTGGAGTTCGGACCCAGAGTAATATACTTCGCGCTGAACGGAAAAGAAAATGTCATGCTTGAGGACGAGGAAGGTTCTTTCACTGTTGATGTGGAGGGCTACGGCACATGGCGCAACCGCGGCGGTCACAGGCTGTGGGTAGCTCCCGAGCTCATACCGGAGACCTATAATCCCGATAATGATCCTGTTGCATACAAGGCTGAGGGGGATACTGTGACCTTCACGCCTCCTGCTACTCCATTTGGCAAGCAGCTTGAAACAGTTATTACTCTTGATGCTGATAAGCCGATAGTCAAAGTCACACAGCGTATAAAGAACGTTGGCGACAAGGAAGCAGATTTCGCACTGTGGTCCATAACCGGACTTACAGCAGGCGGTACCGCTGTTATACCAATGTGTACCAGAAAGTCCGGCTATCTGCCAAACAGAGTTATGAGCCTGTGGGATTATTCGGATATCAACGACCCCAGATTCAAGCTTACGAACGAATACGTCCGCATAAGACAGGATAAGTTCATACAGGGTGCTTTCAAGGCAGGCTTCAATGTTGAAGACGGCTTTGCGGCTTACGCTGTTAACGAGCAGATATTCGTCAAGTGTTTCGGGGAGTATCAGTTTGTTGAGTATCCCGATTACTCCTGCAATTTTGAGATGTATACAAACAGCAAGTTTCTCGAATGCGAGATACTTGGTGAAAAGAGAAAGTATCAGCCCGGCGAGACCGCAGAGGTCACCGAGACCTGGCATCTGCTGGACAACAAGGGCGATGTTGAGCCCGAGCTCGATAAGATAAGAGCGGCTGTAGGTAAATAATATACGGTCGGAAAGATCATGATATAGATTATGAAAGGTTAGGAGGAAGGTCATGAAAAAATACCTTGACGAAACACTTTCGGCACAGGAAAGAGCCGAAGCACTTACCGATGAGATGACAACCGAGGAGCAGGCAAGTCAGCTGAGATATGATGCACCTGCTGTTGAAAGACTGGGCATACCCGCATACAACTGGTGGAACGAGGGTATACACGGACTGGCACGTTCCGGTGTGGCAACTATGTTCCCTCAGGCTATCGGTCTGGCGGCTATGTTCGATGATGAACTTACCAAGAAGACTGCTGAGGTCACCTCTGAGGAAGCAAGAGCAAAGTACAATGCTTACTCCGGTGAGGAGGACCGCGATATCTACAAGGGTCTTACTCTGTGGGCACCTAATATAAATATCTTCCGTGACCCCCGCTGGGGCAGAGGTCATGAGACCTTCGGTGAGGATCCTTACCTGACCACAAAGAACGGCATGGCTGTTGTAAGAGGTCTTCAGGGCGACGGCAAGGTTATAAAGGCTGCAGCTTGTGCAAAGCATTTTGCTGTACACAGCGGCCCCGAGGCTATACGTCATTCCTTTGATGCAAAGGCAAACGCAAAGGATATGGAAGAAACATATCTGCCTGCATTTGAGGCACTGGTAAAGGAAGCCAAGGTTGAGAGCGTTATGGGCGCATATAACCGCGTGAACGGTGAACCTGCCTGCGCAAGCAATTTCCTGATGGACAAGCTGAAGGAATGGGAGTTTGACGGTTATTTCGTTTCTGACTGCTGGGCTATACGCGACTTCCACGAGAACCACATGGTAACTGCAAATGCTATCGAATCCACAGCTATGGCACTGAAGGCGGGCTGCGATGTAAACTGCGGCTGTACCTATCAGAACCTTCTGGTAGCGCTGGAAAAGGGCGCTGTAACCAAGGAGGATATCCGCACAGCTTGCGTACACCTGATGCGTACAAGGATACGTCTGGGTATGTTCGACAAGAAGACAGAGTATGATGATATCCCCTATGACAAGGTGGCTTGCAAGGAACACAAGGCTATATCCCTGAAGTGCGCTGAAAAGTCACTGGTAATGCTGGAAAACAACGGCATACTCCCTGTTGATACAAGCAAGTACAAGACTATTGCAGTTATAGGTCCCAATGCTGACAGCAGAACAGCACTCGAGGGCAACTACAACGGTCTTTCAGACAGATATACCACATTCCTGAACGGTATCCAGGACAGATTCGATGGCAGAGTCATCTTCGCTGAGGGCTGCCACCTGTACAAGGACAGAGTTTCTAATCTGGCACAGGCAGGCGACCGCTATGCAGAGGCTGTTGCAGCTGCTAAGTTCGCTGATATGGTAGTTCTCTGTGTCGGTCTTGATGCTACTATCGAGGGCGAAGAGGGCGATACAGGCAACGAGTTCTCATCGGGCGACAAGAACGGTCTGACACTGCCTCCTCCTCAGAGAGAACTGGTAAAGAAGATAATGGCAGTCGGCAAGCCTGTTGTAACAGTTGTATGCGCAGGTTCCGCTATAAATACCGAAAGCAAGCCTGATGCGCTGATACACGCTTTCTACCCCGGTGCAGAGGGCGGCAAGGCACTGGCTGAGGTACTCTTCGGTGATGTTTCACCTTCGGGCAAGCTGCCTGTAACATTCTATGAGGATACTGATAAGCTGCCTGAGTTCACTGACTATTCCATGAAGGGCAGAACTTACCGCTACACCACCGAGAACGTACTGTATCCTTTCGGCTACGGTCTGACCTACGGCGGCGTAAAGGTGACAAAGGTAGAATACAAGGACGGCAAGGCAGTAGTTACCGCAGAAAACAGCGGCAAGGCTACCGAGGACGTTATACAGCTGTACATCAAGGATTACAGCGAACACGCAGTACCCAATGTCAGCCTGTGCGGATTCAAGCGCATCAAGCTGAATGAGGGCGAAAGTGCTGTATTCGAGATAGAAGTACCTGAAAAGGCATTCACAGCCGTTGATGACAACGGTGTAAGAAAGGTGTTCGGCAGCAGGTTCACACTGTTTGCAGGAACATCTCAGCCCGACGCACTCAGCGAAAAGCTGACAGGCATCAAGTGTGCAAGCGTCGAGATCAATAAATGACATATCTCCCTAATTACCCATTATACAAGCGAAAAGCTCTCGTCCGGAGAGCTTTTTGCTTTTATACAGCAAAACAAAAACGCCGCGGAGGCAGGTGCTTCCGCGGCGTGATGTATTTATTAAGAGTTGTTCTGTTTTGCCACAACGGATTCGCCGCAGTATATCTTGCGGAGAACAGGCTTTTCGATCTTGCCTGTGGGGTTTCTGGGAACATCCGCGAATATGACCTTGTGTGGTCTCTTGTAGCGGGGCAGTTTGTGGCAGAAGTCGTTGATATCCTCCTCGGTGCAGGTCATGCCGTCCTTGATCGAGATTATGGCAGCTGCTATCTCACCCAGACGCTTATCGGGCAGACCGATGACCGCAACGTCCTTGACAGCAGGGTGCGCACGCAGGAAGTCTTCTATCTGTACGGGGTAGAGGTTCTCTCCGCCGCTGATGATAACGTCCTTCTTTCTGTCAACGAGGAATATGAATCCGTCCTCGTCCTCCTGTGCCATATCACCTGTGAACAGCCAGCCGTCCTTCAGGGTCTCCTCGGTAGCCTTGGGATCGCGGTAATAGCAGGTCATTACACCGGGACCCTTTACGCAAAGCTCACCGACTTCGCCGCGGGGAACAGTCTCACCGCGTTCATCTACTATCTTGACCTCCCAGCCGAAGCCTGCCTTGCCGATAGCGCCAACCTTGTGGATATTCTCAACACCAAGGTGTACGCAGCCGGGGCCTATGCTCTCGCTGAGACCGTAGTTGGTATCGTACTGATGATTCGGGAACAGCTTCTTCCACCTGGATATAAGTGAGGGCGGAACGGGCTGTGCACCTATGTGCATAAGTCTCCACTGGGAGAGCTGATATTTGCTTATGTCGATATCTCCTCTGTCAACTGCATCGAGGATATCCTGCGCCCACGGCACCAGCAGCCATACGATAGTGCAGAGCTCGCTGGAAACAGCTTCAAGGACGAACTTGGGCTTTACACCTTTGAGTATAACAGCCTTGCTGCCGGATATCAGGCTGCCGAACCAGTGCATCTTGGCGCCTGTATGATAAAGGGGCGGTATGCAGAGGAACACATCGTTTTCGGTCTGACCGTGGTGTGCCTGTTCAACTCTCGCGGAATGTACAAGGCTCATGTGCTTGTGGAGTATAGCCTTGGGGAAACCTGTAGTACCCGATGAGAAGTATATAGCCGCATAGTCATCGTCTGTAAGCTTTATATCGGGTGATGCGCTGGAGCAGTTTGCAGTAAGTCTGTCATAGTGCTCAGCGAAGGTGGGACATCCCTCACCAACGTAGAACAGCAGACGGTTCTTGCTGATATCGTCAACTATCTCCTCAACTCTGCCGATAAACTCGGGGCCGAATACAAGTATATCCACCTCGGCAAGCTCGACACAGTACTTTATCTCATCGGCGGTATACCTGAAATTCAGCGGCACAGCAAGTGCGCCTGTTTTGAGTATACCGAAGTATATCGGCAGCCATTCAAGGCAGTTCATCAGCAGTATGCCGACCTTGTCGCCCTTCTTCACACCGCGGGATATGAGCAGGTTTGCGAAACGGTTTGCCTTCTCGTTGAAGACCGACCATGTTATCTCACGTCTGTAAGGAACATCGGCAGTTGGCTCGATAAGTTCGTATTCCTTCCATGTTACGCGCTTTTCGCGTATCTCGGGATTGAGCTCCACAAGAGCGGTCCTATCGGGAAATTTTGCTGCATTGTTTTCCAAAAATTCTGTTATTGGCATTATTTACTATCCTTTCCGAATCGTTTTGTCACAGAGTACTTCACTTTGCCCTGTGAAAGTATAAAAGCTGTAAAGTACAAAAGCAATTAAATTAATTTTATCATATCCCGCAGGAAAAGTAAAGGCTTTTCCCGGCTTTTTTTACACAAAAATAGGGGCTCGGCTTACAGCATTTTGCACAAGGGATGACAGCTGTATCAAAGAGTTTCGGGGGTTGCAGGTGGTTGATTTTTTCGGGGAAATGTGCTATAATAAAAATGAGAAAGTGTATGATCTCATAATCAATAGAAAGAAGTGTTATTATAATGACCAAGATCACCATTTTCAGCGGCTTCCTGGGCGCAGGCAAGACCACGCTGATAAAGAAACTCATCGCTGAGGGCTACAACGGCGAAAAACTCGTACTTATAGAGAATGAATTCGGTCAGATAGGTATTGACGGCGGATTCCTGCAGGATGCAGGCGTTGAGATAACCGAGATGAATTCAGGCTGTATATGCTGCTCACTGGTGGGCGATTTCGGCAAGGCACTTGTCCAGGTGCTTGATACCTACAAGCCCGACCGTATACTCATCGAGCCATCGGGCGTGGGCAAGCTCAGTGATGTTATCAAGGCGGTGCAGGATATCCATGCACACGATGTTGTACTGGACGGTTTCACAACTGTTGTTGATGCTGCTAAGTGCAAGATGTATCAGAAGAATTTCGGTGAGTTCTTCAACAACCAGATAACCTATGCAAGCTGCCTTATCCTCAGCCATACCACAGGTGTTCCTCAGGAAAGACTGGACGATGTTGTAGCAAGGCTCCGCGCACTGAACGACAAGGCTCCCATAGTTACTACCGAGTGGGACAAGCTGACAGGCAAGCAGCTCACTGATGCCATGACACAGAAGAATACTCTTGATGACGAGCTGAAGGCTCTGCTTGAAGAGGAGCATGAGCATCATCATCACCACCATGACCACGACGAAGATGAGCATGAGCATCATCATCACCATGACCATGACGAAGATGAGCATGAGCACCACCATCACGAACACGGCGAGGACTGCACCTGCGGCTGCCATGATCACGACCATGACCATGAGCATCATCACCACGATCACGATGAGCACGAGCATCATCACCACGATCATGACGAGCACGAGCATCATCACCATGACCACGACGAGCATGAGCATCATCACCACGAACATGACGAGCACTGCACCTGCGGCTGCCACGACCACGATCATCACCACCACCATGCAGATGAAGTATTCACCAGCTGGGGCAGAGAAACTGCAAAGAAGTTCACAGCCGATGAGATACGTGCAGCGCTGGAGGCACTTGAGGATGAGAAGAAGTACGGCTATGTTCTGCGTGCAAAGGGCATCGTAGAGGGTACTGACGGCACATGGATACACTATGACTATGTTCCCGGTGTGCCCGATGTAAGAACAGGCTCAGCAAGCACCATAGGCAGACTTTGTGTTATTGGTGCAGAGCTCAAGGAAGAAGCTGTTGCAGAGCTGTTCGGTGTGCAGTAAGACAATATAATATAAAATACGGCTGAAAAAATCATATACCGAAAAGGAGGTTACAGCATGGAAAAGTCAAATCACGAGATCAGGAAGGATCAGTTTTATCCCAGAAGCTTTCAGGGAGAGGACGGCAGCACGAAGTATGCGCCTTTTGATAACGGCGGAGAGAGATTCGAGTACAGCAGCGAGCTGAACGGCAGGATCTTTGAAAGGGTCACGGTAAAGTTCAGCATGGACGGCGAGTACGCACAGTTCAGCGGAGTGTGGCACGGACATATATTCACCGAAGATGAGATATCCGTGCTGTGTGACGGCGGAAGCATCACCTTCGATTCGGTCGAGGGCGACAAGATATATACCGTGACGGGAAGCCTTAAAAAGATACAGAAGGAGATAGACCCCTTCAACGTGTCTTTCAATTCAAGCTACAAGCTGTACAATACTGCCGAATACGAATTCGTGCCCGATGTATTTCCGGGGAAGTACGTGCCGAAGATAACCGAGTTCGACAAGAAGACCCTGTATATATACAACGAGGGCGAGCTCGTTGAGATGAGCTTCCTCTGCAGGGAGCTCCCCGATGCGGCAGCGCTGAACCGTCTGCTGGGCGGGGGCATAATCGAGGTGGTAGGCAAGGAGTTCACCGAGAGCGGACAGCCTGCGGCTTACTACGGTTATGAGCTTAAAAAGGCTTCGGCAAAATACGGCGGCTGTGTTATACACTACAATGACGGCAGCTATATACCGCTGAAAAACAGCCTTGGGGAGTACAGGTTCCTGTACGAGAGAAGTCTTGCTTCGGGAGATCTTATGGTGACACTGAGCAGCTTCTTCATGCCTAAGGATATGGATCTTAAAAAGGTGGCTGAGCAGCTGTTCGATATGGATTTTCTCTATGATACCTTCAGCAGCGAAGTGCTTGAACGCGACCTGGATAAATACATGATGCAGGTGCTGAGATGCCCTGTGAGATTTTCCGGCGTATGGTGCGGACACATATTCACACCTGAGGAGATAGGCGCACTCAGCCGCGGTGAAACGGTGGAGTTCGACTACTTTGATGCAAGCGGTACCCTTTGCAGGGTGAAGGGCGGTCTGGAGATCGGCGGTCTGCAGTGCATACTCCAAAAGGAGAGCGGCTCGGTGCTGCTTGACCAGTACGATATCGCACGCGGTTCGTCTGAAAAGCTGGTGCTGCCTGACTATGAGTGCGAGCATGAGTATTACTGCTGCATGACATTTGTGCCTGACGGCGGCATGGGCAAGTTCGTGCCTGTTGCGGAAAAGGACCAGTTTGAATCCTATGATCCTGACGGAATGGTGCCGTTCTGACAGTATGCAACAGATACTTCGGGCGGATATAGCCCGTAATAGATTATATTCGGGAGAGTAAACTGAAAATGAATGAAGATAATTTTATCCCCGTGTACCTGTTCACGGGATTCCTGGAGGGCGGCAAGACCACCTTTATAAAGCAGACCCTTGAGGACAGGCGTTTCAACAACGGCGACAGGACACTTCTGCTTATATGCGAGGAGGGCATGGAGGAGTACGACACCAAGGACTTCGACAAGAGCCATATCTATCCCCGTGTTATAGAGGATAAGGACGAACTGAACCCTATCAATCTGCAGAAGCTGTATACCGAGGTACACGGTCAGAGAGTAATGATAGAGTACAACGGTATGTGGACGATGAACGATCTGCTGAATGCCCTGCCCGACAACTGGGCGATCTACCAGATAATGAATTTCGTGGATGCTACTACGTTCATGAACTACAATCAGAACATGAGATCACTGGTGGTGGATAAGCTTTCCAACTGCGAGCTTACCGTGTTCAACCGCTTTGACAAGGCGGCTATGGACAAAATGGAGTTCCACAAGATAGTAAGAGGTGTAAGCAGGCGCTGCGATATCGCTTATGAGTGTACCGACGGTACATCGGAGTACGATGATATCGAAGATCCTCTGCCCTTTGATATAAACGCTGATACCATAGTTGTTGAGGACAGGGACTACGCACTGTGGTACAGGGATATCAACGAGGAGCCCGAAAAGTATGACGGCAAGCGTATAAAGCTGAAAGCTATGGCGGCGATGAATCCGAAGTTCCCAAAGGGTACTATCGCACTGGGCAGGAAGATAATGACCTGCTGTGTGGAGGATATAACATTCTGCTGGCTTGCGACCCTTTACGATAAGGAGATAGACCTTACCAGGCCCAAGTGGTTCAATGCGACTTTCACCGTCAAGATGCAGAAGCATAAGCTGTACAAGGGCAAGGGCCCTGTACTTGTGGTAGAGGAACTTACACCTGCCGAGGCACCTGCACAGGAAGTTGCGACATTCTATTGATGACGGCACGTATCACTGGCAATATAAAAATTACGAGCGTATGCAAACGAATGCATACGCTCTGTTTTGTGGTACGGTTTATTTCTTGGTGCCTTCGGATGCGTTGGCAGCGGGTTTGATGCGCTTTTTGCGCTTGGATAAAACGTAGCCTGTTATTAGCGGCAGGGATATCAGCACTAAAGTTGTGCCTGCAACTATCAGCGAGATAGTACGGGGATGTGCGCCGTGCCGCTGAAATGTAAGACTGCTGCCGTCTGTATGGAAGCCGTATGGGGTGTCACGGGAATATTCGGTATCCGACGGTGATGTAACACCCAGGATGTTACCGCTGCCGTCAACATAGGCTGCCTTGAAAGCGCCGTAGGCTATGCTCAGATCTATAAGATCGCAGGATGCCGAGGACGAGGATGACATCTTCAGTACCTCTTCATCGGGGTAAATGCAGAGGGTGCCTGCTTTTTTGTGGTGCAGCGAAAGGCTGACATAGCCGTTTTCACTGTATCTGGCTATTTCACTTTCTGCGCTGATATCAATGGGCTGACCGCTTTCGGCGCCTTCTGCGCATACTTCCGGGGGTTGTGTGAAATCGGTGTAGTTATCATCGTCAGTCGGCAGCTTCACAAGGATATCCGTATATACAGTTCCCTCGGGAGCGCCGTCTGCTGTTATGTGACCGACAGCAGGGTCATAATGCTTTACGGCAGCGGCAGGGATGGCAAGCGTAAAGGTCATCAATGCTGCTGTTAACAGAGCGTACAGCTTTTTCATAAAATCAATCCTTTCAAAAGGTATCTGCTTTTATGATTATATCACCGGCTGGACGTCAAGTCAAATCCGATAATGCGGATATGGTGTATAAACTCCGCAATTTTCGGGCAATATATACCTGAGACCGAAGCGTTTACAATATTAAGAAAATACTAAGGCTTAATGTAACCGAATTTTAATTGACATTTTGTATGTAAAAATGTATAATAATAAGGTAAAATATTTTGTGAGAGCGAAGTGCACTATTTTTTGAAAGGAAGACAGGCAGATGCCCGAGAATAATCAGTATAGAAATAATCACTCACGTCAGCCGATGCATGATCAGCACGGTGGTCAGTACAGACAGGGTCAGCCGAATATGCAAGGCAGACCTGACAGGCAGGCGCAGAGACGTCCCGCTCCTAACAAGCAGGGCGTGAGAAAATCAAGAAGACAGCTGGAAAAAGAAGCTCAGATGGCTTCGGCAGTAAAAGGCATAATCGCTATAATGATAACTTTCCTTATAGTTATCATAGTTATAATGCTTTTCTGGAAGAATCTTTTTCCGGATAATGCAAAGGGTGATGTAGCTACAGGCACGATAACATCGACTGAATATATAGCACCTGAGACCAAGACTGCTACGGAGAATGTAAATTCTAAAAAGTCCTCCAAGAAAAAGACTTCCAAAAAGGAAGAGGAAGAAGAGGATGAAGATGAGAATACACAGAAGATAACCTGTACAGGTGCGGTAATACTGCATCCCGAGCCCTCATCGAGTTCCGCTCAGATAGATGTTATCCCCGGCGGAGTTGAGGTGACCTTCATACGTAACGAGAACAACTGGTTCTACGTTGATTATAACGGACAGAAGGGCTACGCATGGGGCAACTACTTTACAGCACCCGTAGGTGTTAACTAAGCATGAGTACAAAACACTTCCGCTGAGGTGATGCGGAAGTGTTTTTTTGTAAAATATAAGCGGCACTCCCGACGGACGGAAGTGCCGCATTTTTTTATTCAAAATCCTCTACATCAAGGTCGGGCGGAGCATCTATGTCCTTGCCTGCATAGCCGCCGTTCTTACGCCGCTGTTTTACACATTCTGTCAGAAGATACTCTATCTGCCCGTTAACGGAGCGGAAGTCATCTTCTGCCCATGAAGCTATATCGTTGTACAGCTTCTCTGAAAGTCTCAGCGGTATCTGCTTCTTTGCTGCCATAGCTTAGTACAGGCTGCCCGAATTTACTACGGGCTGTGCATCGTGGTTGCCGCAGAGTACTACCAGCAGATTGGATACCATAGCTGCCTTGCGCTCGTCATCCAGTTCAACAACGTTCTTTTCGCTGAGCTGTTCAAGTGCCATTTCTACCATGCCAACAGCGCCGTCTACTATCAGCTTTCTTGCGTCAACTACTGCGCTTGCCTGCTGCCTCTGGAGCATAGCGGCAGCGATCTCGGGAGCATAGGCAAGGTAAGTTATACGCGCCTCGATGATCTCAATGCCTGCATTCTTTACTTTTTCCTGTATCTCATCACGGATACGCTGTGCAACTATCTCGGAAGATCCTCTCAGGCTGCCTTCATCGGCTACGCCGTCGCCTGTGGTATCAACGTTGGGTGCTACATCATAAGGATAGAGCCTTACGATATTTCTCAGTGCGGTATCACACTGGAGTGAGAGATACTCCTTGTAGTTATCTACCTCGAATACTGCCTTTGCGGTGTCAACAACTCTCCAGATAACTGCTATGCCTATCTCGATAGGGTTGCCGAGGCAGTCGTTGATCTTCTGCTTGTTGTTATCGAGGGTCATCATTTTCAGGGAGATCCTCTTGTCGATCTTCGCATAGCCTGTTGCAGGGTTTACAGCACCCTGTCCGCCTGCTGTGGTGGAAGTCTTAGCGGCATCGCTCTTTACATCGCCGCTCTGGCGAAGCTTTGTGTTTGCTGCGGGGTTAACTGCTGTGCAGAAGGGGTTTACCCAGTAGAATCCGTCGCCCTTGAGTGTGCCCTTGTATTTGCCGAACAGTGTCAGTACCAGTGCTTCCTGCGGACGAAGAACTTTGAGTCCGATGAAGGGTATCCAGCCTATTGTTGCCCATAGACCCGAGATCACCTTAACAATTATGCCTGCCGAACCTCCGATGCTTATTCCCGCAGGGATACCGAAGAAAGCTGCTATATAGAGTATGGTGAAAAGCATCATCATTCCCATGCCGTTTTTCTTTGTTGATAAAATTTTCTCTGTCATAATGATCGTCTCCTTTATTATATGTTTTGATCGTTCCGCTTTGTTGAATGACTGAATATGCATCGTCGGAAAATAAGCTTATTTCTCTTTATCATAGTTATCCTTCCTTGTTGTCTGCGGTCATCAGAAAGTGCCTGACCTGCGGTTTGTTTCTTTTGTATCTCTTTCTGATATCAAAATAATATCACATTTATTTCAAAATGTCAATATCATTTACCTCTGTTTACCCCTGTTTTGTATGCATCAATAAAATCAACACGACAAATATCGTACCCGATATACAATTTTCACATAAACACGTGTAAAACTTTCAGACGACTGTCAAAAAATTTTCATAAAACCTATTGAAATACACATGAAAGTATGATATACTTACATAAAATCAAGCAGACATCCGTGAAGTTTTGAGATAACTATATTAAAATGGAGTGATCAGCTATGACAAGACCATATACACTTTTCTGTGATTCGACCTGTGATCTGCCTGAAGAAAGACTGCTGAAAATGGATTGCAGGATAATCCCCCTGACCTTTGAGATAGACGGAAAGTCCTATACGACAGAGGAGATATCCATGCAGGAGTTTTACAGGCGTATGCGTGAGGACGCTGACACAAAGACCTCTCAGATATCTGTGGGGGTTTTTCGTGATGCTTTTGAGGAGGAACTGAAGCAGGGGAGAGATATACTGTATCTTGCTTTTTCTTCGGGACTCAGCGGCACCTACAACAGTGCGCTGATAGCTAAGGACGATCTGACGGAGAAGTATCCCGAGGCGAAGATAATAGTTATAGACTCCCTCAGTGCATCAGCAGGTGAAGGACTTCTGCTGATATATGCCGAGATGAAAAAGCGTGAGGGCATGGATATCGAAAGTCTTGCAGGCTGGCTGGAGGTCAACCGTTTCAACATCTGCCATGTATTTACAGTCGATGATCTTAAATACCTGTTCCGCGGCGGAAGGGTATCACGTGCTTCTGCGATAGCAGGTACGGTGCTGGGCATAAAGCCTTTGCTGAATGTGGACAATGACGGTCATCTGATACCTCAGGACAAGGTGCGCGGCAGAAAGCAGTCCATAAACAAACTGGGACAGATGATACGCGAACGCAAGGGCGAACATCTGAACGATATAGTTGCTATCAGTCACGGTGACTGTATAGAAGATGCAAAGTATGCTGAAAATATGATGAAGGAGATATTCGGTGAGAATATCGAGGTCGTTATGTCATACATCGGACCCGTTATCGGTGCCCACTCAGGACCCGGTACACTGGCGCTGTTCTTCTGGGGAGATCACCGCTGAATGGCTGAAAACGATTTACTAAGGGGATAAAAAGGCATTGTGTGAATGCCTTTTTATTTTTTTCTTTCCTAATTCGGAACTCCCCGTTTTATCCCTTTACAATTCTATTTGGCTGTGATATAATATTAATATAGTAAAACAAACAACTTAAACCGATAGTCAGGAGAAGAACTATGCTGATAGATTTTCACTCACACTTTCTGCCGGGGATAGACGACGGTTCACGAAATGTGGAAGAATCATTGAAGATACTTGATGTAATGACAAAGGGCGGTATTGATACCATAGTAGCAACGCCCCATTTTTACTGCACAGAACAATCGGTGGATTCTTTTCTGGAGAAGCGTGCAAAAGCCTATGAACAGCTGGCACCGCAGTTAAGACCCGAGCACCCTGCTATCCGTTTCGGTGCTGAGGTGCTTTACGATCATTCTCTTGTGAATTATGAAAAGCTTCCCGAACTTTGCATCGACGGTACTAACTGGCTTCTTTTGGAGATGCCCTACACAGATCTGGACGACAGGATCATCGACGGTGTGGCATCCATAACCGAAAGAGGAGATGTAAAGGTGTATGTGGCGCATATCGAAAGGTATCTTAACTTTACTTCAATGAAACGTCTGGAGGAACTGATGCGTCTGGATCTTCTGGGACAGATAAATGCAAAATCTCTCACATCATTCATTTCAAAGAGGCGCTGCATGAAGCTTATCGAGCATGGGTATGTTCATGTTCTGGGTTCGGATTACCACCGCATCGGCAGAGGTGATGTTACGGTGAATATCGGATACGATATCATAACCGGCAACAGGAAGTTTGATGATTTTGCGGAATACGCTGAGGAAAACGGCAAAAAGATACTTGCTGACGAACCTCTCGACAGCATAATATAGCGCTTTGGCAATATCATGGGCGATCATATCAGTGATGAAAAGCGGAGATATACGTGATTCTTGACAATCCTGCAAAAATCGTGTAAAATAGTATATTATATTGATATTTTCAGCGGGAGGTAATTTGAATGGATAACAACAATCGTCCCCGTGCAAGACAAAAGAACTATCAGTCGGGCGGCAGCGGCGTTCACAAGCGCGGCAGCGGTATCGGCGGAGGTCCTGTCGGTTCGGGCAGCGGCGGAGGAAGTTCCTCGGGCGGCGGAGTTAACCGTGCTGCACTGGGCGGCGGAGGTTCTCTGCTGATAGTTATTGCTATAGTAGTATTCAATCTGCTGACAGGCGGCAAGGGCGGAAGCACTTCGGGCGGTGTCGGCGGAAACGGTTCATCGCCTTCGGGCTTTGAAGCTGTGGATACTTCGGGTTTCACAGCATACAACGGCACTGAGCTTGATACTACGGTGGCAGCAGGTTCCCGTGAAAAGTATACTTCCATAAAGGGTGACGGAAAGGACACAGTAACGCTGATGGTATACATCTGCGGCACTGACCTTGAATCAAAGTATGGCATGGCATCCTCTGACCTGGCGGAAATGGCTGCATCCAAATACGGTGACAACGTGAACATAGTTGTGTATACCGGCGGCTGCAAGGCATGGAAGACCAAGGGCGTTAGTGAGAACGTGAACCAGATATATCAGGTGAAGGACGGCGGTCTGAAACCGCTGGTAAAGGATGACGGCAAAAAGCCGATGACAGATCCTTCCAACCTTTCATCCTTTATAAAGTATTGCAGCAAGAATTTCCCTGCAAACAGAAATGAGCTCATCCTGTGGGATCACGGCGGAGGATCGGTAAGCGGTTACGGCTACGATGAGAAGAACAAGTCTGCAGGCTCAATGGATCTTGCGGGCATAAACAAGGCGCTGAAAGACGGCGGCGTGAAGTTCGATTTCATAGGCTTTGATGCCTGCCTTATGGCTACTGCGGAAACAGCCCTGATGCTGGGTCAGCACGCAGACTATATGATAGCATCAGAGGAGACTGAGCCCGGTATCGGCTGGTACTATACCAACTGGCTGACAAAGCTGGGTGAGAATACTTCTATGCCCACTATTGAGATCGGCAAGAACATAGTTGATGACTTTGTGGCTGCCTGCGGCAAGAAATGCCCCAGTTCACAGACCACACTTTCTGTTATCGACCTTGCTGAGTTTGCAAATACCGTACCTTCAAAGCTTTCGGCTTTTGCGACTTCCGTAAGCGGAAAGATAACCGCAAAGGACTATAAGTCCGTATCAACTGCAAGAAACAACACCCGTGAATTTGCAAAGAGTTCAAAGATAGATCAGGTTGACCTGGTAGACCTGGCAGACAAGGTGGGTACTTCCGAGGGCAAGGCGCTGTGTGATGCGCTGAAAGGTGCTGTTAAGTACAACCGCACCTCTGCAAGCATGACGAATGCTTACGGCGTTTCCATATACTTCCCTTATCAGAGGACTTCATTTGTTGACTCAGCCTGCAGTACCTACAGCGCTATCGGCATGGGTGATGAATACAGCAAATGCATACGTCAGTTTGCAAAGCTTGAAACAAGCGGACAGATAGCTGCGGGCGGTACCGGTTCACCTATAGGTTCACTGTTCGGCAGCGGCAGCAGCGGTTCAAGCGGAAGCGCTGATATAATCAGCGGACTGCTGGGCGCGTTCCTCGGAGGCTCGGGAAAGAGCATTGACGGACTTGACAGGAACAACACCGACTTCATGAACGAGGATTCCATATCCGACAGCGATACTGCAGAGTACCTTTCACTGAATTATTTCGATGTAAATAATCTGGTATGGGATGAAAAGGACGGCAAGCATCTTATGGAGCTTCCAGAAAATCAGTGGAAGCTGGTGCAGAGCATTGATCTGAACCTTTTCTACGATGACGGAAACGGCTATATTGATCTTGGTCTTGACAATATGTACAGCTTTGAGGACGGCAAGCTCGCTGCCGATACCGATAAGACATGGCTATCCATAAACGGTCAGCCTGTGGCTTATTATCATACCGATACTGTTGAGAACGGTGATGACTACACCATAACAGGATATGTTCCTGCGCTGCTCAACGGTGACAGAGTTGATCTGATACTGAAATTCACCGACGAGAAGCCCGAGGGTGAGGTCATCGGTGCGACAGACGCTTATGTTGACGGCGAGACTGATACAGTCGCAAAGGGCGAGATAGATATCAAAGACGGCGATACAATAGATTTCCTCTGCGATTACTACAGCTATGACGGTGACTATCAGGACAGCTATATGCTGGGCGAGCAGATAACCGTAAATGGAGCGCTGAAACTCAGCGATACCGATGTTGGCGACGGAAGCGTAAGGCTGACATACAAGTTCACGGATATATACGATCAGGCTTACTGGACACCGTATATCACACTGAAATAACAGCATAGCCGACAGGGCATAACTTTAAGAATGATGACAGGCGCGGGCGGTCACAGTGAATGTGGCTGCCCGCTGTTCATGTTTTAGCGGCGGCTTTACTTTTTCGGGAAAATCTGTTATAATTAGCTGAAAACGAAATATAACACAATCAGCGGAGCACCTGATTTTTCGGGTGTGAAGAAGAATACAAAGGACGTGATGATATGACACTCAGGTATCCTGACTATTTCTGTGATTTTGTATGCACAGGAAGCGGCTGCAGGGACAACTGCTGCAAGATGGGCTGGGACATCGAGATAGATGATGATACACTCGGATACTACCGTGAACACGGCGGAGAACTCTGCGAAAGGCTTTGTGAGAATATCTATGAGGAAGACGGCGCACATTATATGTCGCAGGAGGGCGGATGTCCGTTCCTTTCGGCTGAGGGGCTGTGCAGTGTACAGCAGGAGATGGGTGCTGAACATATATCGGAGATATGCCGTGAGCATCCGAGGTTCTACGAATGGTTCGGGGACTACAAGGAGGCAGGGCTGGGGCTTTGCTGTGAGGATGTCAGCAGGATAGTCATGACACATAAACGTCCTGTGCTGTTCACAGAGAAGCAGACCGATGAAGCACCCGATGACCTTGAGTTCGATATGGATATATTCACGGCAGTGAGGAATATAAGAGACAGGCTGATAGATATCGCACAGGACAGAGGTTTCACCATACTGCAAAGGCTGGCATTGATATGCTGGTGCACTGAGGATATAAATGAGGCTCTGCTTGATGAGGATACCGAGCGGCTCAAAAAGATATCGGGTATGCTGGCGATAGACGGCTTCCGAATGGAGATAGCCATACAGGCGGAAAACGAAGCACTCACGCAAGCAGAGGATAAGCCTGCACTGCTGATGCGGCTGTTCTCGGTATTTGAGCGTATGGAGTATATGGGCAGCTTTGGGGATAGGTTTGCGCTGACCCGCGCTGATGCCGAGAAAATGCTCGGTGCCGAAAAGGGCTTTAACAAGGAGTATACCGATCTTCAGTATGAGCTTGAAAATATACTGGTATATTTTTTGTACAGATACTTCATCAAGTGCACTAGGGACTTTTCTGCGGAGGAAAGGCTGTATTCAGCTGTGTATATGACACTGGCGGTAAGGGGGATATTCCTCAGGGAGTACGCTGAAAACGGTGCTTTGCCCGATAAAGAAAACCGCATAGAACTGGTCAAGGACTTCTCAAAGGAAGTTGAGTACGATGCGGACAATACGGATATGATATTTGAGGATATACAGCAGTATGACGATGTACGTGATATGCTGTGCGGACTGTGCTTTTAGGAGGAAGGTATGGGTATCTTTAAAAAGAAGGTCACTAAGAAAGTCCCCGAGGACTGTGAGGGTCTGGAGATAAAGGTGCAGACCTCCACCTGTACCGGTGAAAAGACCATTGGCTTTTTTGATAGAAAAACAGGTGAGCTCAGATACAAAGAACTGGTTCGTACAAGAGAAGATATCGACAGCTTCTATGAGAGCTACGGTCTTGTGCCGCCTGTGGATAAAAATGGCGAAAATGCCCATAATAGATAGTAATGATACTTTACCCGATGTTAGGTTTTGTCTATAAATACTATTGAATTTTGTGACACGTTATTGTATAATAGATAGGTTAGGATATGTCACATTATAGGATTTTTTGCTTTGGAGAGGTAAAAGATGGAAATAATAGATAAGAAAAACAAAGAACTGCTTAAAGAGTACGAAAATTTTGCGAAGAACAGCGAGTACGGAAACTTCATGCAGTCGCTGAGATGGCCCAAGGTCAAGGATAACTGGGGCTGGGATGCTGTAATATCACGAGGCGCTGACGGTAAGATAAGAGGTACTTGTCTTGTTATAATAAAGAATATACCGATCTTCCCCACAACATTCCTGTATGCGCCACACGGTCCTGTCTGCGACTGGAGCGATAAGGAAGTAATGACCGATCTGTTTGAGGGCATAAAGGTACTGGCGAAGAAGTACCGCGCATATCAGTTCATGTGGGATCCGCCCTTTGAGGAAAAGGAGAGGGATCGTTCAAAGCTGATAACGGATATGGGATTCTCTCATATCGACGATGCTCCCGAGCTGACTACCATACAGGCGAGAAACAACTATATGCTCCGCGATATAAAGGGTAAGACCGCCGATGAGGTAATGCAGTCGTTCAAGCCCGACTGGAGAAACCGTATCAGAAAAGGTCCTAAAAAGGGTGTTTACTGCGAGATATGCGGCACTGAGGCGCTGGATGATTTCTACCCTATGATGGAAGCTACGGGTATCCGTGACGGCTTCTCCATAAGAGGCAAGGATTACTTTGTAAAGTTCATAGAGGGTCTTGGAAAAGACCACTGCCACCTGTTTATGTGCTATGTAGATGAGGACGGCAAGAAGATACCTCTTTCGGGTGCGGTTACTACACAGTATGCCGGCAAGACCTGTTATGTATACGGTGCATCCGCAAACCACCACAGAAACCTCTACCCCAACTATCTGATGCAGTGGACTATGATAAACTGGGCGCTTGAGGGCAACTGCGATATCTACGACTTCATGGGCATACCTTTCTACAAGGACGAAACCAACCCCAACTACGGTGTATACAAGTTCAAGAAGGGCTTTAACGGTGAAGTTGTTACCTATGCGGGTGAGTACTTCTATACATTCAGACCCATAATGAAGAAGATAGTTGACTTTGCCGAGAAGGTATACATGGATATGCATGAGCGCAAAAGGCGGAAGCTGCTTAAAAACCGCAATACAGATATGCAGTAATATAACGGAATATGACAGATATAAGGGCGGCACGCACAGAGTATTGCGTGCCGCCTGTTTTTGCGTATACATCATTTCATATCGCGGAACTGACTGCATACGTATTTGCGGAGTTCTTCACCGCTCAGGGCTATACCAAGCACTGCGGCAGTTTCGCTCCATTTGGGTATGCGGCGGTCAAGGTCTTCAAAATAGCGGTACTGTACAGCCAGCTTCGCTATGCCTTTAAGGCTGTCGCGTCTGTCCTCCAGCCTTTTGCGGCGCATGGTGAGGTCAGCGAGCCTTACGGTATCATCGCGTATCTCGGCACGCAAAAGGGGCAGATACGGAGCGTTTTTCTTTTCTGCCCTGGCGGTGCGCACCAGCAGCTCCATAAGATGCTGCCTTACACAGGCTTCATTCCTGCACAGTGAACGGTAAAGCGAGAACTCTTTGGAGCGTGCGCTTGCTATACCGTCATTATGGGTATGACCGTTCATCCTGGTAGCATCACCAAGGGGTATGTTTATAAGCTCGGCAATATAGGTGTATATGTCCAGTGAATCAAGGACATCCTTTTTGTTGGTATTTCTGTTCATTTTCTCCCTCCTGCGATCACGCATCTGTATGATATGCATTTAACCGACGGGGCGATTCGGCGCGGGCATATCGACGGATGCATATATTTTATTCTTGTCAGGGCTGTGAATACATTATAGCACAAATGTTCGTATATGTCAAGAACATTTGTTCTGTGATTTACGATTCGGCATTTTGTACATTCAGATGATATGGATATCTTACATCATTTTATAACATGGCTATCCCGTTAGCATACCACTTGATGCGACTGCATGAAGCGGTACATTTATTTATGCGTGCGGAGGCTGAAGAATACCGCCGTTGATTTTTTTATCCCATTAAAAGGCTGTTCATGCGGTGAGATATAAAGCAAAAAAGACACCTCTGCAAAACAGCAGAAGTGTCCGATAGAACGTTATAATATCATTACATATTCAGCAGAGTTTTGATCTCGCTGATGGCGGGGATTATGTTATCAACAGTCTTTACCATTTCAAAAAGCCTCAGACGTTCTTCCTCGTCGATGATACCGTCGCGTGCGATATCTACCAGCGCACGTGATATCTGGTCGAGGTCGGCAGCTGAGTTTGCAAACTCGATCACTATGCGGTCAAGATTTTTTTCGATCTTGACGGGAGAAGTATCGCGAAGCAGAAAATCCGTAGTGACGTTGAAGTAGTTGCTTATTGCAACTATCTTTTCAGCATCGGGCAGTGATTGTCCAAGCTCCCATTTTGATACTGTCTGCCTGCTGACATCAAGGGCATCTGCGAGGGTCTCCTGCGAGCAGCCCACGCGGTTCCTGAGGAATAACAGTTTATCTCCGATATTCATTTCCAAACTTCCTTTCAGATAGAAATACTATTAGAGGTATTATAACATGATTCTGCATATTTTTCAAGACGTTAGTAATTACTAACCTGATATTTCGGAAAAAAGCTGATGCATTTACAGTAAAGGACGAATATCTGCGTGAGAATATTTATGTCCTTTGCTTATAGCATCAGCTTTAAGGTCATTTAACTATTTGTGCCTCGGTAACATATATCAGCTCGCAAGAACCGTCGCCGGTATCTGTACGGGTGGTGCTGCTGTTCCAGGTGAAGGTATTTCCGCTGCTGTCGGATGCATCGACATCCACAAGGTAGCCTTTCAGCTTTACCCTGTCGCCGCGGCGTATTTTAAGAACAGTATTTTTTACATTGTTATCGGCCGGAATGATATGGTTGTTGGATGAACTTTTCTCAACATTTTCCACATCGCCCACGGGTATAAGCTCATCGAGATCATTCACGTGCCATGAGTACCACCTGCCCGACTGTGACCAGTGGAAGTTTATCCTGTCGTTATACTCAGCTGTTTTGCCCCATGCGAGTGCAAGGTCAACAGGTGCCAGAGCTCCGCTGACCTTGGAATCGTAGCGTTTCGTATGCACTACCAGCGCTTCGATCTCATACTCTGCCTTGAAGGTGATATCAGCTTCGTAGCCGTTGACGAACTTCTTGGCTGAACCCTCGGCTTCTGTCTGAACAGGTTCGCTGAGACCTTTTATACCTCTTCGGACTCCTCTGCCCTCTATGAATCTGTAGGCAAGCACACCGACGACAATAGTCATCAGAGTGAGAAATATAATTTTACCCGGCTTGATCCTTCGCTCCATTTACATCATATCCTCTATCTGATAGGGAAGTTCCACAGTGAATACCACACCGCCTTCAAATGGGTTGTCAACGGATATCTTTCCGTCAGCAAGATCGACGATCCTCTTTACCAGCGCAAGACCAAGTCCGTTGCCCTCGGTGGCGCGTGAACGGTCACCCTGATAGAATTTCTCAAAGATCTTGTCTTTTTTATCTGCGGGTATCTGTGGACCGTTATCCCATATCTTGGTAACTATACCCATCTCTCCGCGGAACAGTGTTACTTTGATCTGTCCTTCCTGCGGTGTGAACTTTATTGCGTTGTTTATAATGTTCTGCCATATCTGCCCCATAAGGTCTTCGTTGCCGACGTATATGATATCTTCAAGGTCGATATCCATATCAATATCCTTTTTTGACCATTCGGGTTCAAGCATAAGTATGATCTTTCGTATCTGCTCATCTATGTGGAAACGCTTCTTCTTGCCAATAGTTGTCTGGTTTTCCAGCTTTGTAAGATTGAGTATGTTCGATGAAAGCTTTGAAAGTCTGGAAGTTTCATCAATGATTATCTGTGTATACTCGTCTCTGTCCTCCATGCTGAGAGTGGGGTTCTGCAAAAGCTTTGCAAAGCCCTGTATGGAAGCAAGGGGAGTTTTGAATTCGTGTGATACGTTGGATATGAAGTCACCGCGAAGGGTCTCGATACCCGAAAGTTCCTGTGCCATTTTGTTGAAGTTGCGCTGGAGAGTACCGTACTCATCCGAACCGTTCTCACGGACCCTTACAGAGAAGTTGCCCCTTGCGACTTCTGAGGTCGCCATACTCAGATCATGTATGGGCTGCAGCATGGTACGTCCCACGAAAGTAGTGATTATCGTACCGAGCATTATACTGGACATGAACGCCACGATAGTCACGAGATTGACTATCCAGAAAATATTTTCGCTGTTGAAAGTATTCACGCGGACGTATCTGTCTTTTATCTTAGTTATCATGATTGCACTGGGTATTATGCCCTCAGTGTTTATATAGTATCCCGTAGAGTCGATCTCTTCCTTGTTAGCCAGCAATTCCTTGTCATCGTCTTTAAGGACAGTGATATCATAAGAAGAATTGTTCAGCAGAAAAACTATCCGCTCAAAATCATAATTCTTATCATTCTGCAGTTCCTTGGCGGATGCTGCAAAGGCAGACATCTGGGTGACGGCGTTCTCTTTCATCACAGGGCTGAATATCAGCAGCAGTACACTCACGGAGATGCTGGCGGATATGAACATTACTATAAAGAACATCATAGCCAGCTTGAACTGCATGGTCATGCGCTGCTTGGGCGGATGCCTGACAGGCTTTAACGAAAGGGGCGGGGTATTCTTTATTGCTTTTTTCACTGTTTTACCGCCTTATATCCCAGTCCTCTGACTGTTACTATGGAGAACGCTTCAGCACTGCCGTAGCGTTCACGCAGACGTTTGATGTGAACATCTACCGTTCTTTCGTCAACGTCCTTATCCATGCCCCAAAGCTCGTCCAGCAGCTGCCTGCGGGTGAATATCTTGTTTGGGTATGACAGCAGCTTGAAAAGCAGCTTGAACTCCATCTGTGGTATAGTTTCACCCTGCTGACCGTCAAAGGCTACCGTCTGTGCATCGTAGTCAAGTACACAGTTTCCGACGGTCATGGTGTGCTCGCTTGCGAGCTTCGATCTTTTCAGGAGTGCACCGACACGCAGTATCATCTCATTGATATCAATGGGCTTGACCATATAATCATCAGTGCCCGCATCGAACCCGATCTTTTTATCCTCGAAGCTTTCTTTTGCAGTTACCATTATAATAGGCATCTGAAAATTAGCGCTCCTGAGCTGACGGGTAAGCTCATATCCGTCCATATTGGGCATCATTATATCCGATATGATCAGATCTATATTGGTCTTTTCCAGCATATCAAGGGCTTCAATGCCGTCGCTGGCGGTGAATGGCTGGTATCCGTTCTGCTTCAGTGCAGCACTCATCAGCCGGCGAAGGCTTGCATCGTCCTCAACAACAAGTATCTGGAACATTTTTATCACTGTCCTTTCTTATTAAGTATTCCTATATCCATATTTTCCTTGAAACGCACAAGTTATTACATTCCATAATAAATTATACTCCAGTTCAACAAGATATGCAAATACTTTTTTGAACGTTCATAAAATATTTACAAATAAAAACTGGATGAGTTCACATTAGATGAACATTCTGATTTCACATAACTATCAGATTTGACGGCGAATTTATGGATATTTCAGCCATAAACGGCATGGAATTCAACCATATGCACAATGTAATGAAATAAAATGCTTTCATAATTGTTGATTTATACAAAGTTGATGCCGATGCTTAATATGTCTTGCAGTTCATGTTCGGTTCACATAAGGGTGGTATTATATACTCAAGATAAGATTTGGAGAAGCGGTAAAGCCTAGTGTCCGGCGAACCCCAACTCTATGAATTTAGATGTTTTCCCTCGCGCGATCCCCCAAGTCGCAGCTTCACTGTACATTAGGTTTTACCGTTTCTCTGAATACTTGGTGCTTGGCAGAGCTTACAAATACTTTGCAGGTTTTGTCAATCATCAAATCCCTTTCATAATTCTATAAGAAAATTAATGCTCATTTCACGCCGATCAAGAAATGGGCGTTAATTTTTTTGTCCAAAAAAGTGTACCATACTGAAAAAGGCAAAAAATTACAGAAAACGTTTGAAATAAATTTTGAAAACCTCCCGAAAATTCATTCTCGGTTCATATAACTATGATATCATATAGTTACAGTAAAGGAAATAACACGAAGATCCCTCCAATATATTCTTCGTCTTGTTGTTTGGCAGAGTCCGTAAAACGCCGAAATTTATGGGTTTTGCCAAACACCAAATCCCTTTCATAATTCGATAAGAAAATTAATGCTCGTTTTACGCCGAAATAAAATGAGCATTATTTTTTTGTCTTTACGGTATCGGCTGTGATCCTGACGGCGTGTTAAATTATACTAACTAAAACGTTTGAGCTTTTAGAAAAAATCAAAAAAAGGGTCTGAAAATTCATTCTCGGTTCATATAACTATGGTATCATATAACTACAGTAAAGGAAATAACATGAAGATCCCTCCAAAACATCTTCATATTGATGCTTGGTAGAGTCCGTAAACGCCGAAATTTATGGGTTTTGCCAAACATCAAATCCCTTTCATAATTCTATAAGAAGATTAATGCTCATTTCACGCCGAAAAAAGTGGGCATTAATTTTTTTTATATGGCTCAGTTCAGGCTGTGATCATATGGAACAAAACAGCTACTAAAACGTTTGAGATTTTTTTGATAAAATCAAAAAAATCTGCCCGAAAATTCATTCTCGGTTCATATAAGTGTGGTATCATATAATTACAGTAAAGGAAATGACGTGAAGATCCCTCCTAAATATCTTCATCCTGGTGCTTGGCAAAGTTCGTGAAACGCCGAAATTTGCGGATTTTCTCAAACACCAAATCCCTTTCATAATTCTATAAGAAAATTAATGCTCATTTACGCCGAAATAGTGAGCATTAATTTTTTTTGCCTTTTGGCAGGTATAGATCTGTTTATTGGATAAACATTTAACTAAAACGTTTGAGATTTTTTTGGAAAAATCCAAAAAAACAGCCCGAAAATTCATTCTCGGTTCATACAAGGGTGTTATTATATAGTTACACTAAAGGAAGAAACAAGAAAGTCCCTCCAAAATCTTTCTTGGGTTGCTGTTTGGCAAAGTCCATGAAACGCCGAAACTTGTGGGTTTTGCCAAACACCAAATCCCTTTCATAATTCTATAAGAAAATTAATGTCCATTTTACGCCGAAATAGTGGGCATTAATTTTTTGCCCCAAACACCGAATATTAACAGCCCTTTCCGCATATCAAATGCAGAAAGGGCTGTGTGTTTACTATCTTCCCGAATTCAGGAGATCATTCTTGATGTCCCAGAGCTTCTTTGAAAGATCAACATAATAGTTGTGCGGATTCTCAAAACGTGTGACTTCATCCCAGAGAGTACCGGTTTCTGCCGCCGCATACGAAACGATATCTGCATATGCAGGCTTTTTATAGACAAGCTTTCCGCCTGCGAATATGGGCACCAACAGTTCCCTTGCTTCATAGTCGGTAACTGTCTTTTTCTTCCATGTGAAATTAGGATCAAAAAGGGTCAGGGGTTCGTTTACATTGATCTTTTCATCATGCACGCAAAGCAGATCGGCTATCGCCTTGTGATTCTCCCTGTCGTAGATGCGGTAAACTTTTTTGAAGTGAGGATTCGTGATCTTCACAACGTTCTCGCTTATCTTGATCTTCGGGGTGATATTGCCGCTTTCATCCTCAACGGCTACAAGCTTGTATACTCCGCCGAAAACAGGTTCGCTTCGTGCGGTGATAAGTCTTTCGCCCACGCCGAAGCCGTCTATGGCTGCACCCTGGAATATCATATCGCGGATAATGTATTCATCAAGGGAATTCGATGCGATTATCTTACAATCGGGATAGCCTGCATCGTCCAGCATTTTTCTTGCTTTTTTTGAAAGATATGTGATGTCGCCCGAATCTATCCTTACGCCGACAGGACGTTTGCCAAGGGGTTTCAGTACATCATCAAATGCTTTGACAGCGTTGGGTATACCGCTTTTCAGCACGTTGAAGGTATCAATGAGAAGCACAGTGCTGTCGGGATAGCATTTGCAGTATGCCGCGAATGCATCGTACTCGCTGTCAAACATCTGTACCCAGGAATGCGCCATAGTGCCGGTTGCAGGAAAGCCGTAAAGCTGGTCAGTTATGGTGCAGGCGGTATTCTTCACGCCGCCGATGCCTGCCGCCCTGGCACCGAGGATAGCCGCATCTGCACCGTGGGCACGTCTTGAACCGAATTCACTTACAGCCCTGCCCTGTGCTGCACGCGCGATACGGTTCGCCTTGGTGGCTATGAGAGACTGATGATTTACGCACAGCAGGAGATAGGTTTCAATAAGCTGAGCCTGTATTGCAGGAGCGCGTACCGTTATGATGGGTTCATTCGGGAATATAACAGTGCCTTCGGGAACCGCCCATACATCTCCTGTGAATCTGAAATCCGCCAGATACTTTAAAAACTCTTCGCTGAAGACTCCTTTACTTCGCAGAAAATCAATATCCTCTGCTGAGAAGTGCAGATCTTCGATATAGTCGATTATCTGTTCAAGTCCGCAAGCTACGGCAAATCCTCCGTTGTCGGGCACTCTTCTGAAAAACAGGTCAAAATAAGCGATCTTGCTGTCCATACCGCTCATGAGGTACCCGTTGCCCATTGTAAGCTCGTAGAAGTCACACAGCATGGTGTAATTGAGTTCGGTCATAATATATCTTCCTTTCTGTAATAAATTATTGATATGCTCACATTTTACCACACCATGCCTTCGTTGTCAAGCGCATGGTATCGGATAAAAAAATGGCCGGGACGTATCCCGACCATTCATGTTTATATCCTGCACTTGAAATCCTCATACCCGAAACGCTTCACACTCTCAACAGAGCCGTCAAGCTTTTCAAGGTATATCTCGGGCAGTGGCATACCATTAAAGGTGTTGTTCTTGCACATGGAGTATATCGCCATATCGCAGAATACCAGCCTGTCACCTGCTTTCAGGGGCTCGTCAAAGGCATAGTCGCCGATGATATCTCCTGCCAGACAGGTAGGGCCGCCAAGGCGGTAGCAGAACTTCTTCTCGCCTTCTTTGCCCGCGCCTATTATCTCGGGACGATAGGGCATTTCCAGTACATCGGGCATATGGCAAGCCGCTGAGGTGTCAACTATGGCAAATTCAATGCCGTTTTTGCCGATGTCAAGAACTTCCGTCACAAGCCAGCCTGCATTCAGCGCACAGGCTTCTCCCGGTTCAAGGTATACCTGAACGCCGTACTTCTGCTGTAAACTATCCACCGTTCTGCAAAGCAGGTCAACATCATAGCCTGCTTTTGTTATGTGATGTCCGCCGCCGAGGTTCACCCATTTCATCTGCTTTATGTAGCTGCCGAAATGTTCCTCAATGTGGGGAATCGTTCTTGCAAGAACATCAGCGCCCTGTTCGCACATGGTGTGGAAGTGAAGTCCCTCGATGCCGTCAAGTTCGCCGCTCTCGAAATTCTCGGGGGTAACACCCAGTCTTGAACCCGTAAAGCATGGGTTGTAGATATCGGTATCTATCTCCGAATACAGAGGGTTGCACCTTATGCCGCAGGATACTTTCCGTCCGCAGTTCTTAACAGTGCCGCGGTGAAGTTTCCACTGGGAAAAGCTGTTGAAGATGATATCATCGCATATCTTCACCAGTTCAGCCATATCTTCTTTTTTGTATGCAGGGCTGAATACGTGGGTCTCTCCGCCGAATTCCTCATGCCCAAGTTTTGCTTCATACAGACCGCTGGCAGTAGTGCCGTCGATATAGGGGCGCATCATGGGGTAAGCGGCGTACATTGAAAAAGCCTTCTGGGCAAGAAGTATCTTGCAGCCCGTCCTTTTGCGGACGGACAGCAGTATCTCCATATTATGTTTGAGCGCCTTTTCGCTTACCAGATAGCATGGTGTTCTCAGCGAATATATATCGCTTTCAAAAGGGAAGTCCATAGCCCCTCCTTACCACGGCTTTACAGTGCCGACTATCTCCGAGATGTTGTTTATGCCCTTATCCTCGCAGAATTTCTGCAAGCCGTCTATTATCTTGACGGGTGCAAAGGGGTCGTTGAATATAGCCGCGCCTACCTGTACAAGGCTTGCGCCCGCCATCATTATCTCAACAGCGTCCTCCCAAGTGGAAACGCCGCCCATTCCGCATACGGGGATATTTACGGCATTTGCAACCTGCCATACCATTCTCACAGCCACAGGGAATACCGCAGGACCCGAAAGTCCGCCAACGTTGTTTTTGAGTATGGGTCTGCCTGTGTTGATATCTATCCTCATGCCGAGAAGTGTGTTTATCAGCGATACAGCATCTGCACCGTTTGCTTCAACGCTTTTTGCGATATCCACAATGCTTGTAACGTTAGGCGAAAGCTTAACCATAACGGGCTTATCGGAATTGTCCTTGACAGCCTTTGTTACCGCACCTGCGATATTGCAGTCGGTACCGAAAGCCGCACCGCCCTGCTTTACGTTGGGGCAGGAGATATTTAGTTCTATCATATCGATATCGCTGCCTTTGAGTTTAGCCGCCAGTTCGGCACATTCCTCAATGGTAGAACCTGCTATATTAGCGATTATGCGAGTATCCTTAGTTACCAGATTAGGCAGTTCGTAGCTGAGGAACTTATCAACGCCGCCGTTCTGCAGACCAACGGAATTAAGCATACCCGAGGGAGTCTCGGCAACTCTCGGTGCGGGATTGCCCTCTCTCCTGTGCAGTGTGGTACCCTTTACGGAGATACCGCCCAGGGTCGAAAGGGGATAAAGACACTCATACTCTCTGCCGTAGCCGTATGTACCGCTTGCGGGTACTATCGGGTTTTTGAAATCAACACCGCAGAAATTCACATTCAGTCTGTTCATTCAAAAACCACCTCCTTGCTGTCAAATACAGGGCCGTCCTTGCATACGTGGGAATGTATCTCCTTGCCGTCCTTAACTGTACGGCAGGCGCATACCAGACAGGCACCAACGCCGCAGGCCATTCTCTGTTCGAGAGATACCTGACATTCGATACCGTTTTTCTCAGCGATATCAGCTATCCTTTTCAGCATCACCATAGGGCCGCAAGCCACGATGATATCGGGCTTTTCCTTGGCTATCTGTTCTTCCAGCGCATCAGTGACGAAGCCCTTTCTGCCTGCTGAACCGTCATCGGTGCAGAGTATGGTCTCAACTCCTGCAGCTTTGAAATCTTCCTGCAGGATAACAGCAGACATATTCCTGAAACCGCTTATAGCCACGGCATTTGCACCGTAAGCCTTAGCTATTCCCACCATCGGGGGAACACCTATGCCGCCGCCGACGCAGATAGCTTTCTTGCCTTCAAGCACCTTGAAGCCCTTGCCAAGGGGTGCGATAATATCTATCAGCTGACCCTTGTTGAGTTCAGCCAGCTTCTCGGTACCCTTGCCGCGTATCTCGAACACAAGTCGGATAGTGCCCTTGTCCTTGTCTATATCACAGATAGATATAGGTCTGCGCAGGAAAAAGCCCTCCGCAGCCACCTGTGCGAACTGTCCCGCTTCGGCAAGTTCAGCCACATCGGGGCACAGCACCTCGATATCGAAAATGCCTTTAGCCAAGGTCTTTTTCGATACTATCTGATATTTACCCTGTTTGTACATCATATCAACTCCAGTTAAAATTTTAGGTATTTTCCATTTACCATGATTCATCTATACTCTTAAATATTATATCCTATAACAGCCCCCGTGTCAAGCATTGAGGGGGATAACTTGGCAAGGCAACCACGAAGTTGGGTAGTATGTATGCCAAAGAGGCAAAGCGCGCGGTATATGCCGACATAGTCGCATATACCGCGCGCTTCGATTCGCAGCTTAGTTTGTTTGGGGCGCCGCTTTTCTACTCGCTGAATATTATTTATATCCTATACGTATCTCGTCCCCCGAGTTCAGCTGTATCTCGGCGAGTCTGCACCCGCTGTCGCTGTCTGCGGTGATATCCGATGATACGATGTAACTGCCCTCGCCCTAGGGCCGGGTGCGGGTCATTTCGACCGATATTACACCGCCTAAGATCAGGCTTTCGGGCTGACCCAAAGGGTCTTTCATTTCAAGGCTGACTTCTCCGCGGGTATAGTCCGCAGAAAGCTTTATCAGCTCATAGTCGTGAAGCCCCGAATCTGCAAGTCCTGCCATATCAGTCAGGGAAAGCTATTCTGGGCAGGTAGGAGATTATATCCTCTTTCATGCGGATAACTTCTCTTCTTGCAGCCTTTGCGAAATCCTGCTCGTCGCATTCTTCCTTTTTGTAAGCGCACATAACGCCGCGGGAAGAGTTTACTATTGCGCCCAGACCGTTCTTGTCGAAGCCCTTGCTTACGCCCTCAGCACCGCCGCCCTGTGCGCCGTAGCCGGGTACTAAGAAGAAGGTGTGGGGGAGTGCGGCTCTCATTTCAGCCAGCTGTTCGGGATAAGTTGCGCCCACAACTGCGCCCACGCCGCTGTAACCGTACTTGCCCATAACTTCACTGCCCCATTTTTCGCACATATCGCCCATGGTAGCGTAAACGGTCTTGTCGCCGATCTTCAGATCCTGAAGTTCGCCCGAGGACTTATTGGAAGTCTTTACCAGCACAAAAATGCCCTTGTCGTAAAGCTTGCACTGTTCCAGCAGGGGATTGATTCCGTCAGAACCGAGGTAGCCGTTTACTGTCAGGGCATCAGCACCGAAAGCTTCGATCTTTTCGCCGCCAACATCGGTAAGACCCAGATGTGCAGCCGCATAAGCTTCCATAGTAGCGCCGATATCGTTACGCTTGCCGTCGGTCATAACGAACATACCTTTTTCCTTGGCGTACTGTATGGTCTTGTAGAGGGTCTTTACGCCCTCATAGCCGTACATTTCGTAGTAAGCCGCCTGGGGCTTGATAGCGGGGCAGATATCGTGTATCTCATCGATGATGCACTTATTGAATTCAAGTATAGCCTTAGCCGCAGCTTTAAGTGTGCGGTCGTACTTCTTGAATTTCTTTTCCTTTATGAATTCGGGAACGTACTCCAGCTTGGGGTCAAGTCCCACAACCGAAGGGTTCTGTGTTTTTACTATGTTTTCAATAAGTCTGTCCATTGACATTTATTTTTCCTCCATTTCTTAAAAAGGGCATCAGCCCCCGAAACCTTGTCAGATCTCATAATAGGGATATATCCCCGTCTTTACGCATTCCACCGTGAACCTCAGAAAGTCCCCGATGTTTATCGCAGCACCTCTTTCAGACGGTCGTTCTATGTCGGCACAAGTGACGAAATATCACTTACAGATTTCCCTCAATGCAGAATATCCAGCTGATATCTGCTGTCCTTTCGATGAATCCTGCGGTTTCAAGGCAGAAGTCACGTTCATCACTGTTCATGTCGGCACAGCGTTCACGCAGAAGTTCTGCGATCTTCATCCAGTCCTCTCTGCCGAACCAGTTAAGGGAACACGGGTCAAAATTATCCTGCATACCCCAGCTGTTGTTCGGGTCGGGGTCTTTTACGGGGAATATCTCATCAAATATCGGTATAAGAAACTTTTCGCAGTCCGTTCTGTATACCGTAAGGCTGTCGTACCTGTCCCAGAAGATATTGCCGTCCTCTGTGATAAAGGCGGGGGTCAGTTCGATGCATACAAGTTCATCGTCGGAGGAGTACAGCCTGAACTTCGTTATTTTACGCTCACAGCCGTACTCGCTGATGATATTCTCTGATGTTTTTCTGAGCATTGTATCGCCCCTTAAAGGCTGAATACCACCTTGCCGCGGCATATGGTGTACATATTCCTGCCTTTGAGCTTTTCACCCTTGAATACGGTGTTCTTGCTCTTTGAATTCAGCTCTTCGGGAATGACTTCCCACTCAAAATCGGGGTCGAATATGCAGAGGTCGCATCTTTCGCCCACAGCTATCTTTATGGGTTCGAGCCCCAGTATCTTTCTGGGATTTATGCTCATTACCTCGGCAAGCTTTGAAAGGCTCATCTTGCCTGTGTGGTAAAGCTGTGTCAGTGTTACCGCCAGTGAGGTTTCAAGACCTACAACACCGTTGGGAGCTTTTTCAAAGTCAGCCTTTTCCTCGGCGGAATGGGGTGCGTGGTCGGTTATGATGCAGTCGATAGTGCCGTCAAGCAAGGCTTCTTCCACTGCCTGTCTGTCCTTTTCTGTTCTCAGCGGGGGAGACATACGGTAGTCGGCATCGCGGGTGAGAAGCTTTTCATCGGTGTATGTGAAATAGTGGGGGGCAGTTTCGCAGGTGACTTTTACACCGTCGCGCTTTGCCGCCCTGATGATATTCACAGAGCCCCATGTGGATACGTGGCATATATGTATCCTTGCATCACAGCTCATGGCAAGGGTTATCTCTCTTGCGGTGATGCTGTCCTCGCTGGCTCTGTCCATGCCCTTTACGCCCAGTTTTTCGGAGACCTCGCCCTTGTTGATGATACCGCCGTTTATTATGTTAAGGTCTTCGCAGTGAGAAGTTATTATCAGACCGTTATCGTTTGAAAGCTCCAGTGCTTTTCTCATAAGCTCGGCATTCTCTACAGGTCTGCCGTCATCAGATATGGCGGTGATGCCTGCCTTTTTGAGCTCGTCATAATCGCAGAGCTCTTCACCCTTCATGCCCTTTGTGACGCAGGCATAGGGGATAACGTCGATACCCGTCTTTTTTGCCTTGTCGAAAACATAACGTACACCCTCGGGAGAATCAATGGGAGGCTTGGTGTTAGGCATACACGCAACACCTGTGAATCCGCCTGCCTTAGCGGCGTTTGCTCCTGTTATGATATCCTCCTTATAGGTAAGTCCCGGGTCGCGGAAATGCACGTGCATATCGAAAAGTCCCGGCACAGCGCAGAGTCTGCCCTTGCCGTCGATGACCCTTGTATCGTCCTCAATATCTGTAATTACGCCAATGGCGGTTATTACACCGCCATCGACTGCTATATCCGTGATCTTGTCCAGCCCGCTCTGAGGATCGCAGGCTCTGACATTTTTTATCAGAAGTTCCATATTATTAATTGTTCTTGTTAGCTCCGTCGTTTACACGCTGATCAGCCTTTTCATCACCGTTGAATTCCTTGATGGTTCTGGTTCTTTCACAGTTGTAAACATTTTCCTTTGCATTTGACATGATGAATTTACAGCTTGAAGGTGCTTCCATGATCTCTTTACGCTGTCTTTCAGAAAGGAAAGTCCAGCCCTTATCGGAGTAAGGTTCTTCAGCTTTGAGATCTCTGTAGGTGATCTCAGAGAACAGCTTCAGTTTTTCACCCAAATCATAGGAAGTATCTCTTTCGCCTCTGGGGTTGAGCATCAATTTGATCTTGCCTGCCTTTTCGTTTACCTTGAACCAGCCCTCTGCGTAGATGTGATCCTCGTCGCTGAGTTTAACTATCTTGAATTCGCCTGACTTGTCAAAATAGAATCTTATGTCATCATCTTCGTCGGTCCAGTAACCGAGGACCAGCTGTCTGGAATCTGTGCCTTTATCGTGGTTGGGTTCGTTGAATATGTATGTGCAGACAAATACGCCGCAGACAACGATTATCACGAACAGTACGCCAAGTATGCCTGAAACTGCCTTTTTCATGTTGAATTCCTCCGTTCGGTATTATAGTGGTTTACTTTATTTCCAGCACCGCGCCTCTGTTAGCCGATGTGACCAGCGAAGCATAACGTGCAAGATAACCTGTCTTGATCTTGGGCTCTCTGGGAGTCCAGTTCTTTCTTCTTTCAGCCAGTTCTTCATCGCTGACTTTAAGCTGTATGCTGTGAGCGTTGATATCAATTGCGATGATATCGCCTTCTTCTACCAGAGCGATGTTTCCGCCGAGCGCAGCTTCGGGCGAAACGTGACCGATAGCGGCACCTCTTGTTGCACCGCTGAAACGTCCGTCGGTGATAAGTGCTACTGTAGAGCCAAGACCCATACCCTGTATTGCGGATGTGGGGTTGAGCATCTCTCTCATGCCGGGGCCGCCCTTAGGACCTTCGTATCTGATGACTACGACATCACCGGGAACGATCTTGCCGCCGCGGATAGCCTCGATAGCCTCGTCCTCACTGTCAAATACTCTTGCAGGTCCTTCGTGCTTGAGCATTTCGGGAGCAACTGCAGATCTCTTAACTACGCAGGTATCGGGAGCCAGATTACCTCTAAGTACAGCGATGCCGCCGTTGGGCATATAAGGATCGTCGATAGGTCTGATGATATTTGTATCCTTGTTTGCAACACCTGCAATATTTTCCTTGACGGTCTTGCCGGTGCAGGTGAGACAGTCGGTGTTGATGAGATCCTTCTTTGCAAGCTCACCCAGTACAGCGTATACGCCGCCTGCTTCGTTGAGGTCTTCCATATAAGCGTGACCTGCAGGTGCAAGGTGGCAGATGTTGGGAGTCTTCTCGGATATCTCGTTTACCAGTTCGAGGTCAAGGTCTATGCCGCACTCATGAGCGATAGCGGGCAGGTGGAGCATGGAGTTGGTAGAACATCCAAGAGCCATATCAGCAGCGATAGCGTTCTTGAAAGCTGCTTCTGTCATGATATCGCGGGGACGGATATTCTTCTTCAGCAGTTCCATTACCTGCATACCGGCCTGCTTAGCCAGCTTCAGTCTTGCAGAGTAAGCTGCGGGGATAGTGCCGTTTCCTCTCAGACCCATACCCAGAACTTCTGTCAGGCAGTTCATGGAGTTTGCGGTGTACATACCCGAACATGAACCGCAGGAAGGACAAGCCTTGTCCTCAAATTCCTGAACATCTTCAAGGGTCATCTTGCCTGCATTGTAGGAGCCTACTGCTTCAAACATACTTGAAAGGGAAGTCTTGCTGCCCTTTACACGTCCTGCCAGCATGGGACCGCCTGAAACGAATATAGTAGGAACGTTCACTCTAGCGGCTGCCATCAGCAGACCGGGAACGTTCTTATCGCAGTTGGGTATCATAACAAGAGCGTCAAAGTGGTGTGCCAGTGCCATACATTCGGTGGAATCTGCGATAAGATCTCTTGTAACCAGCGAGTACTTCATGCCCTGATGCCCCATAGCGATACCATCGCAAACAGCGATAGCGGGGAACATTACGGGAGTCCCGCCTGCCATAGCAACGCCCATCTTAACAGCTTCAACGATCTTGTCTATGTTCATGTGACCGGGAACTATTTCGTTGTAGGAAGAAACGATACCTACCAGAGGTCTTTCCATTTCCTCTTTTGTGAATCCCAGTGCATTGAACAGCGATCTCTGAGGGGCTTTCTCAACGCCCTCGCAAAAATAATTGTTTGACATTCTGATTACCTTCTTTGTTATATTTTTTCACCTTTGGGTGACTATTTTATTCTTTCATAGGGTCTGCCGCCAAGTATAAAGACGGATATGCCTGCAAACAGCAGGGGGATGGAGTAGAGCCACCACATTTTTCTTGAGCCCAGTGGTTTCAGTTCTATGCAGTAGTCTGCTACGTTATCTTCGGCAACATCAGATGCGGGCAGAGCGTTGTAATAAAGGCTGCTATACTTATCCTTCCACTTCTTTACGCCTTCCTGTATCAGCTTTTTGTCAGCCTTGCGGCTTGTGATGATGCCCTCTACCTTATATGGAAGATTATACTTTTCCATATTGCCCGAGAATAGCTGATGATACAGATCGGTATAAAGATATTCGTCGATTATAACACATACGTACTTTCCCTTGTCATTATCAAGCTCCACCAGAAAATAGGATTTGTAAGCGCCCTCACTTATCTCATCCGAATCTGTGGTATAGAGTTCAAGGGGTTCGACACCTTCGTCAGTGGCGTTGATTGGATAGCCTTTTACTACAGTGGAGAGTTCTCCGTTGACATAAACACCGCTTTTTATATCATCATATTTCAGCTTTGATATATCCTTTATGTTTATGCACCTGAAAAGTATCACCATTCCGAATATCATAGCGGCGATACCGATAACGAACACCGCCAGACCTATTAAATGCAATTTGTTAAGTTTAAGCTTCATATTCGTTTATCTCATGCGGAAAAAAGATCACTGATCTTTATTATCCGTATCCTCCTCCGATACTTCGGCTACTGACTCGACATCGACGATCTCGCCTTCGGGTCTGCCCTTTTCTTCAGCCTTGCGGCGTGCCACGGCATCTTCGCCCGTGAAAACGCTCTTGACGCTGTCCACAGTCCTTGCGGCATCGCTTTTCAGCCTTCCGCTGCCGACGTATTCTTTTGCACCCTTTACGGCTGCACTTGCTTTGTCCTGTATCTTGCCGCTGGTCACAAATTCCTTGGTCTTAGTGACCGCTTTGCCTGCTTCTTCTCCCAGCTTTCCGCTGCCGAGAAATTCCTTGGTACTTTTGACAGCTCTGCTGGCATCATCGTGCATCCTGCCGCTCTGAACGTATTCGCGGACGGGAGCCATGGTCTTATCAAAGCCTTCGCGGAGCTTTCCGCTCTCTACATATTCCTTTGCATTTCCTGCAGCGGCTGCAAGTTTATCCTTTAAACCCATATCAAAGCCTCCAAGACTATGTACTATACTTATTTGTTAAGACCCAGGAAAGCCGCACCGATTATACCTGCATCGTTGCCAAGCTTGGCAATAACTATCTCGGTGTTCTTTTCGGAATTTCTTGTGTATACTTCCTTAGCTACCAGCTCCTTGAGGGGCAGCAGCAGAGGATCGCCCTCGTTGCATACGCCTCCGCCTATGCAGAGTATATCTGGCTGGAAGATATTTATGGTGTTTGCGATACCGCAGGCGAGGTATCTGATGTAATCATCGACTACCTGCTTTGCAACAGCATCGCCCTTTCTCATGGCATTGAAGGCTGTTCTTGCAGATACCTTGCCGTTGTCATCAGCCTCTTCTTTCAGTATGCTCTCGGGATGCTTTGCGATGGCTTCATTGGTCATGCGGATAAGTCCGGTCGCAGAGGAATATACCTCAAAGCATCCTCTTCTTCCGCAGGTACACTGAGGACCGTCAACGTTTATAACTGTATGACCGATCTCGGCGCCTGCGTAATTGAAGCCCGAGTATATCTTGCCGTTTATGATTATACCGCCGCCCACGCCTGTGCCGAGGGTGATGCATACTGCGTCGTTAGCGCCCTTTGCGGCACCTGCGATATACTCGCCGTATGCAGCTGCGTTAGCATCGTTTTCAACATAGCAGGGCTTGTCGATATGTGTTTTCATCAGTTTTACAACAGGGAAGTTCAGGAATCCCAGATTGTTGGAATACTCGATCACACCTGCCTCGGAATTTGCAGTACCGGGGGTACCGATGCCTACAGCTTCGATATCGTCAAGGGTAAGTCCTGCTTCCTTGACAGCTTCAAGGGCTACCTTAGCCATATCAGCGCATATCTCCTCACCGGGTCTGGGGAGGTTGGTCTTGCAGCTTGCTTTGGCAACTATCTTGAAATCCTCGCTTACAACACCTGCTTTGATGTTGGTGCCTCCAAGGTCGATACCAATGTAATATTTCATATTATCCAACTCCTAAATATTTATTTGCGGATATCCCGCTTTCCTTATTTAACTGTTTCAGGAACGCACTGCGGTCATATTCGCCTTATAACTTTTTTATGACAGGTTCTGTATCTGCTGCCACATGGATTATGTGGTCGAGACAGCATATCTGATAATGCTTGATATCATCAAATATCTGATGGGCAAAGGTGCTGATCTTTACATAATCGAGCCAGTCGGAATCTGTCGCTGTACATACGCAGTTATGATCGTCACTTGTGCCTCTGTCGCCGTTGTCATAACTCTCGTTTATAACGGCGCAGCTTATGTATGTCTCGAAAACCAGCCGCCAGCGTCTGTCCTCATTCGGGTCAATGGAAATGCTCTTTTTTACAAGTTCAGCCACATCTTCACCGAACTCCTCTGCCGTACTTGCTATATCCTGCTCGTCTATGGGAGAGGTCGTTGTACCCATGATATCTATCACAAGTCCGTCCTCGGTCTCTGCCAGCCTGTCAAGATAGATATATTTCTCTGTGTTTACATCTTCGAGAAATTCTTCAAAACTCATTTTCAGTTGTCTATCCTCGTTAGTATCAGGCTGCAGCTGCCCTCGACAGTGAATCTGCCCGTACCTGCGGATATGAACAGACTGTCGCCCTTTTTGGCACTTACAGGGTCGGACTTGCCGTCTGTAACAACGGGAGAGCCTTCCAGTATCAGCAGGCTGACAAACGAACTGTCGTCCGCATCGAACTCTGCCTTTTCCTCGATATCCACCTTGTAGGTGGTGAAGTATTCACACTTTGAGAGCAGCTTTATGCTTGCTCCGTTTTCCTGTACCACAGGGGTATCGGGATAAGTTTCGGCAGGAGCGAGCTTTGTGACATCCTTAGCCTTTTCCACATGAAGCTCACGGGGCTTGCCGTCCTTGCCTACTCTGCCGTAATCGTAGATACGGTAGGTGGTGTTTGAATTCTGCTGTATCTCAGCGATGAGTATACCCTTGCCGATAGCGTGCAGAGTACCCGACTTTATGAAGAAAACATCGCCCTTATGTACGGGGACGTTGTTTGTGACTTCCAGCAGGGTGTTATCAGCTATGCGCTGTGCAAATTCTTCCTTGCTTATCTCATGCTTGAACCCATAGAGGAGCTCAGCGCCCTCGTCGCAGTCCACAACATACCACATCTCGGTCTTGCCGTACTCGCCTTCGACACGCATAGCGTAGTCATTATCGGGGTGTACCTGCACCGAAAGGTTATCCTTGGCATCTATCAGCTTGATCAGTATCGGGAAATTCTCGAACCTTTCGCAGTTGGTGCCAAGTATCTGTCTGCCTTCTTTGTCGATGAGCTCCTGCAGTGTCATGCCGCTGCCCGATATAACGCTCGGACCGTCCTTATGGCATGAAAGCTCCCAGCTTTCAGCGACCTTGTCGTAGCTGCAATCCTTGCCGTACTCATCTCTCAGTCTAGTTCCGCCCCAGATATAATCCTTGAAAGCGGGTTCTAATAAATAAATACCCATATCATATACCCCTCTTTTATTACCTTATCGCGTACATTTTCTCTGCACACGCACTTATCGAAAAAACTAAAATTCACACTCTATACTATAATAGCATATATTGCTGTTTTAGTCAATATTTTTTAAGAAAATTATCCTGCTGTTGTTAAGCGGCAGATACTGTCAAAGTATATAAAAATCTGATCATCCCGCTTACACACCGATCAAGCTGGTGTAATATCAGAACAGGATAACATCAACACGATGATCCATCGTTATATAGCACTTTGTAGCGGTGTGTCAAAGTGATAGCCATGTATAAAAATAACTTACGATCATCTGTAAATTGTTTTCATGGAGGGATTCAGTATTCAGCGAAAACGACTTCGCTAAGTAATTGGTTGAAGTGCCATATTAAACAGGTTAAATTTTGTGAATGTTATTGATTGCTAACAATTGAGAAAAGGTGTATAATTAAAATGAGTAAGATGCAACTTTCATAATTGTGATAGTAATATTACGGAATATGAACATGGTATTTGTATTGCGCGTGAACGGAGGCTTGATCATGAGAAGTATATACAAACGGCTGATATGCAGCTTTGTGTTTGCGGCGTTTGTGTGGATCGGTGCTGTGTCCGCAGGCGCGGAAAGATCCACGGCAGACACTGCTTTTGATGCGGCGATATTAGCTGAAGACGGTGACAAGGCACAGATGGATGAACAAGACGGCTCAGGCAAACAGATATTTGTCTGTATTGGCGGAGGTGTTGTGGTCATCGTGGGGATAATATGTCTGCTTGCAGATAATAAAAAGAAATAGGCTCGAATTTTTCGGGCAAAGCTGTGACGGAGGTGAACGGACACAATGAGAAAAGCGGCATTCGTAAGTATCCTGGTATTTCTGCTTGGGGGATGCTCTGCCGGCAGTGGCAATACTGACAGCGTCGGAGATAATAACTCCGCAACGGTGGAAGAACAGGTAGGGAACCGTGAAAATGACAGGCTGTATGTCGAAGAGAACGGCAGCGGATCTTTGATATATGTATCGGATGACGGCGGGACGGATGAAAGAATGGGGTGTGATAATGGGTATTGTGTTCTTTCACTCGGCTTAGCAAACTAAAAGCCATACTTCAGCATCGTAAATGACACACTGTAAGCTCAAACCACCCGATTTCGGGAAAAGTTCAAAAAACGGGACTGCAAATATTACAAGACGGTTAAATTTTCCGGGAAACGCTTGCAAAAACGCGGAAAATGTAGTATAATACAGCTTATATAAGCAGTCGGGTCATGAGAACATTCTCGGAAAGAAGCGTTAATTATGGAGAAGACATTTTTCATCAGAAAATCAGCCTCTTCAGATGAAAACAGCGCACCTGCATACGACAGGTTCCAGCGGATAGAAAAACTCAACCTTCTGGTTGACAGCGGCTGGGTCATCAAGAGCTTCAAGTGCGATGCACATGAAGAGTACTTCATTCTGGAGAAAGCAGATCAGTAACACGCAGGGGGAATGACCGCAGGGTCTTTCCCCTTTTTTATTTACAAAGTACCTTTTGGCTTTTGTGTTGTTGAGTTAGATCGGGATTTGTGGAGGTAAAAAATGAAACCCTATTCATATTACGATAATCAAGCATTGGAATATTGGTGGGATTCTGCTCACGAAAAGGATCCAAATGATTTCAGAAATGCAAAAGTGATCGTATTCGCTCCCGATGAAAGTGACCTACATGAACTTACTTTATTTTGTATAAGAGTATTAGACCATAATGGAGCGTGGGATTTTGAAATTGAGCACACTGATAATGCAGAACAAAATATCATCACTTTTAAATATAATGGGACAATTACTGCATTAGATGCTATTTCTAAAATTCGTTCTCATTGTGTCAACTCCATAAAATGGAAGTTCATCGATTGATAAATTCTGATTTATCTCAGGAACACTTTTGCAAAAATTTAGTTTAAAAATAAGGCAGGCGGGAAAGTCTGTCATAAAAAGGAGGTCATTTCATGGATATGAAAGTAATGAACAAAATAACCTACGGGCTGTATGTGCTGACAGCAAGGTGCGGCAACCAGTTTAACGGGTGCATCATCAATACGCTGGCACAGGTGACGACTTCGCCCAACCGCGTATCCGTAACGGTGAACAAGGGCAATTTCACCGAGTATATGATACGCTCAAGCGGCAGGTTCAATGTTTCGATGATAGACGAAAGTGCGGACTTTTCCCTGTTCACCCACTTCGGTTTCCAGAGCGGAAGATGGGGCAACAAGTTCTATGACTATGCACTGAAAAAGGCGGAGAACGGTCTGCCGATAATTGAGAAAGGTGCGTGCGCGTATATCAGCTGTGAGGTGGTGCAGACAGTTGGCCTTGGCACCCATACAATGTTCATCGCGGACGTTGCGGACGGTGAAGTGATATCCGACAAAGCACCTATGACCTATGCATATTATCATGCCAATGTAAAGCCAAAGCCTGCGGCGGCATCCGGGGGCAGTACGGGGGAGAGATGGGTATGCAATATATGCGGCTATATCTACGAAGGTCACCTCCCCGATGATTTCGTCTGTCCTCTGTGCAAACACGGTGCGGCTGATTTCACCCGCATGGACGGCGGTGCTGAGGAGAAGCCATCCGATGCGGCTTCGGCAGATGCAGATGAAAAATGGGTGTGCGAGGTCTGCGGATATGTTTACGAGGGCGCACTCCCCGAAGACTATGTCTGTCCCGTCTGCGGTGTAGGTGCCGACCAATTCAAGCGGCTGGGATAGTCCGCAATAATCGGTCAGCATCAAGCAGGACAAGGCTTGACATTAATTGCGGATATATTGTAATATAGGAAAGGAAGATGGATGATGGAATGTCCCAGATGCGGAGGCATGATGACGGACGGTGTACTCATGGGCAGCGGAAAGACCACAGGGGTCAGCTGGATGACCAAGGAGTACCGTATGAAGCACGCTTTCGCCCCCATGACACCCAAGGCACGTGAGGAAGCGCAGATAGTGAGCTTTAAGCTGGCTGAACTGAATACCTACATGGCTGATGTTTTCTGGATATGCAGAAAATGCGGTATAGTAATGGCTGAACTTCCGAGACTGAAGGAGGCTGTCAATGAGTAACTGTGTAAGATGCGGCGGTGAAGTCTTTGTGAAGACTCTCCTCAGCGGTGAGGATGGGGCACTCATCTATAAATATTACCCCGAAAATGATACGGTGGAGCATTATGCCAGGTACGACCTCAGCTGTCGTGAATGTGCAGGCTGTTCGCAGAAGGATGAGCCTGTGCTGAGTGCAAGAGAGGGCGGCGGTGACCCGAAAACACTGGCAGAAACGTTAGTCGGTGAGGGCATGGCTTTCGGAAAATGTCCCGAATGCGGCGGACGGCTGATAAAGGATATGGCAGGCATGGGCAGTGCGGGAAATCTGCTGAAAAAATTTGCAGAAAAGGAATTTCCGTACAGCTTTGCGCTGTTTGACCTGTGCGCTGACTGCGGCAGGATCTATGATGTTCACGAAAAGTTGATGGGGGTATAGAAAAATGAATGCTAAGCTTAAAGATGAGATACTGAAAGTACTTAAAAACGGAGATGTGAACGGTCTCGATGCGGAATCACTTAGCGATGAGGATCTGCGTACTTATATCACTCTGCAAGCCCTTAAAAATGACAGCAATGGCGGAAAGTACGAGTATGCGGTGGAAACTGTCCGCGACCGTGACAACGGCGGTGCTGATGAAGCATCCCTTGCCGATGTGCTGACGATGTACGGCGAAAGGGGCTGGCGGCTGAAATTCTGCTTTACCGATGAGATGAGGGTAGAGCGCGACGCTGAGGCTGACGCGACGATAAACGATATCGTGCTGATATTTGAGAGAAAGATCTGATATGGAACACGAACTCTTTATAAAAGAAGTCCGCAGCGGGATATACCTGCTGGATGAAGGACATGAAGCGACAGGATATCTCGTCGTTGGCGAAGAAAAAGCCTGCGTTATTGATACCATGAACGGTTGGAACGACCTTTGCGCTGCTGTGCGCAGGCTGACGGACAAGCCGCTTGTACTGGTGAATACACACGGTCACCCCGACCATATACTGGGTAACATATATTTCGACAAAGAGATAGATCATGCGCTTATAAGTCCACGTGACAGGACGCTGGCTGAGAGTTTCTTTGACACAATACCCGAGGTAAAGGAGATGTGCCGCAAAAGCGGACACAGCGTACCGCCTTTCGGGGATATACGCGAGGGTGATATAATAGACCTCGGGGGCAGGACGCTTGAAGTTTTCGAGCTTGCGGGTCACACCGACGGAGAACTGTTGCTGCTGCTTCGTGAGGACAGGATACTTTTCACGGGCGACGGCATAAATCATCATCTGTGGTTACAGCTTGACGGTTGTCTGCCGATGAATGAAGTGCTTGCAGAACTTGACCGTCTGATGTTCCTGGAGGAAATGGCAGATGTGATACTGCATGGTCATGCGAGAGATTTCGATGATATATCATTGATGGGCTGTTTAAGAAACGGCATTGCGGAACTCTGTGAGGGCAGGAATGAGAATGACGAGCCCTATAACTGGTTCGGCGGTACGGATCTTCAGCATCATTTCCGCTGTCCTGAGGATAAGCATTATCAGCAGGACGACCATGTGATATGTTACAGAAAAGAAAATCTGCCTAAATGATATCATGTCAATAAAAATCTTTTTATAAAGGAGTAGAAAAACTATGGCATACGTAATAGGAGTTGACTGCGGTACAAGCGGTACCAAGACAGTACTTTTTGACGAGAAGGGCACAGTGATAGCTTCAAAGACTATTGAGTACCCCATGTATCAGCCGAAGAACGGCTATGCAGAACAGGACCCTGCTGACTGGGCTAATGCGATGGTAAATACCATCAAGGCTGTAATGGCACAGAGCGGTGTCAAGAAAGAGGACGTTAAGGGTATCGGTATATCTGGTCAGATGCATGGTCTGGTAATGCTGGATAAGGATAACAACGTGCTGAGAAAGTCCATCATCTGGTGCGACCAGCGTACCGAAAAGGAAGTTGCATGGATGACAGAGAAAGTCGGCACAGAAAAGCTGATACAGATAACTGCCAACCCTGCACTGACAGGCTGGACTGCGGCTAAGATACTCTGGGTAAAGAACAACGAACCCGAGGTATACGAGAAGGTCGCTCATATCCTGCTGCCCAAGGACTATCTGCGTTTCGTCCTGACACATGAGTATGCTACCGAGGTATCCGATGCATCAGGTATGCAGCTGCTGGACGTTCCCAACAGAAAGTGGTCTGATGAACTGCTGAGCGTTTTCGAGATAGACAAGAACTGGCTGGGCAAGGTATACGAGTCCTGCGAGGTAACAGGCAAGCTGACAAAGGCTATGGCTGACGATCTGGGTCTGTGCGAGGGCACTATCGTAGTGGGCGGTGCAGGCGACAATGCAGGCGCAGCTATCGGCACAGGCGTATGCGAGGACGGCAAGGCTTTCACTACCATAGGTACATCTGGCGTTGTATTCGCGCATACTTCCAATATATCCATCGACCCCAAGGGCAGAGTACACACCTGCTGTGCAGCTGTTCCCAACAGCTGGCACGTAATGGGCGTTACGCAGGGCGCAGGTCTTTCACTGAAGTGGTTCAGAGATAACTTCTGCAACGCTGAAAAAGAAACTGCTAAGTACATGGGCGTTGATGAATACTACCTGATGGACAAGCAGGCTGAAAGCGTACCTGTTGGCGCTAACAGACTTCTGTATCTGCCTTACCTGATGGGCGAGCGTACACCTCATCTTGACCCCAATGCAAGAGGCGTATTCTTCGGACTTTCCGCTATGCACACCAAGAAAGAGATGCTCCGTGCAGTAATGGAGGGCGTATCTTATTCTCTGCGTGACTGCGTAGAAGTATTCCGCGAGATGAATATAAACGTATCCGACATGATGGCTTGCGGCGGCGGCGGAAGCTCACCCCTGTGGCGTTCAATGCTGGCAGACCTCTACAACTGCCCTGTTAAGACCGCTTCATCCAAGGAAGGCCCCGCACTGGGTGTTGCACTGCTCTCAATGGTAGGCGCAGGCATCTACTCCAGCGTGCCCGAGGCCTGCAAGGCTGTTGTACGTACCGACAAGGTTCAGGAGCCTAATGCAGCAACAGTTCCCGAGTACGAGAAGTTCTATCAGCTTTACCGCGATATCTATCCCGCACTGAAGAACGAATTTGCTAAGCTGGCTAAGCTGTAATAACACTGCCAAAGAGCAGAGCTTTTGGTCAAGCTTTAAAAGCGAAACAATCTTCCGACCACCAAAAAGCGCGGCAATAAAAGAATTCAGAGCGTGGACAAAATCAATGTCCACGCTCTTTCTACGTCCGTAAAATAATTGCCGCGCCTTTTTGTGAGGGCGGAAGTTTGCTGTGCTCTTATAGTTCGCTGTGCATTTTGGTTTTGTGCCTTGATGCGAGGGCTCTGCCCTCAACAGTCAGCCTTGCTGACTGTGGCTCCCCGCAAGCTTTTCGCGAAAAGCTTGACCCAAAGCTCGGTTCGCGGCTTGGTTTGTTTAGTGTTCTCGTTTTCTTCCGCGAAATCCGCCAACGTTGACTGAGTCGAACGTATCCGGCGTTAGGACCTTTTCGCGAAAAGCTTGACCAAAAGCTCTCCTCCTTGGCATTCCCGGAAAGTTAGTCACTTCTGTTGACAATCCCGATTCTATATGCTATATTTGTTGTGATAGAGGAGGCAGAAAAATGGCAAAAGTAATTTCATTGTGCGGGCTTGTATGTACAGGAAAATCCACCTATGCCAAAAAGCTGTGCAGAGACAGAAAAGCGGCTCTGCTTTCGGTGGACGAGATAACGCTGGCACTGTTTCCCGATGGTGCGGGGGATATGCTGGATACATACGTTGAAAGAACGGAAAAACTTGTATTCGCAAAGGCTTGTGAGTATGCAGAAGTCGGTATTGACAGCGTGCTGGATATCGGCTTATGGACAAAGCGTGAGCGTGATGAAGCGCGGGAGTATTTCGCACAGAAAGGTGTTGTATTCGAGATACACTACATCACCGTTCCGCGTGAGGAATGGCTCAGACGGATAGAAAAGCGAAATTCCGCTGTAATGGCAGGGGAGTGTTCCGCTTATTATGTTGATGAGGGACTTGCAGAGAAATGTCTGGGAGTTTTTGAAGAGCCGCAGGCTGACGAAGAGGTATATACAGTAAATGATTATCGGATATAGGAGGAAATATGGATATTATTTTTGATATCGGCAAGGTGCTGATAGATTTTGACTTTGAGGAATTTGTCGGGAGGTACGTTGATGCCGACAAAGCCGACCGCGTCACAAAGGCGATGTGGGGAAACCCCGATTGGATCGAACTTGACAGGGGAGTACTGCCCGTTGAGGATGTGCTGCAAAAATTCATAGCACAGGCACCTGACTGCGAGTGGGAGATACGCCGCGTATTTTCACAGCTTGGCAATATACCGCAGTTGAAAGATACTACCATACCCATGATAAGGGAGCTTAAAAAGCGGGGACACAGGGTGTTCTTTCTATCAAACTTTTTTGAATTCCTTCTTCATGCTGCACCCGAAGCACTTAGATTCACCCGTGAAACTGACGGTGGTATCTTCTCCTGCAACGAGAAGATAGTCAAGCCCGACCCTGCCATATATGAACTTATCTGCGAGAGGTACGGCATTGAAAAGGAGAGTGCAGTGTTCATTGATGACAGCCCGAAAAATGTCCGCGGTGCTGAAAATGTGGGCATAAGGGCAATACTGTTTACAGGTCAGTCTACCGATGAACTGTTTGAGCAGATCGGTGTATAGTCTTAATATGGTATGTGAGCCTGCTTTTTCGGAAAAGTGACAATTATCTAATTATTGGAAATTTGTACGTAAATATAGCAATAATCGGTCAAAAAAATGTGGTATCTGTCTTGCAATAATCAGTTATCAATGGTACAATATACTTAAAAATGTTACAGTAAGGAGTTGATATTATGTTGAGGATAACTAATACCGAAAACGGCAAGGTACGTGGATTGCCTGCGGCTGACCCGAGGATAACATCCTTTAAGGGAATACCGTTTGCGGCTCCGCCTGTAGGTGAGAACCGCTGGAGAGCACCTCAGCCCTGTGATAACTGGGAGGGTACCCGCGATTGCTTTGAGTATGCGCCTATATCAGTGCAGGATACCCCCGGTATCGGTGATGATATATACTGCCGCGAATGGCACGTAGACCCCGATATACCTATGGGTGAGGACTGCCTGTATCTTAATATATGGACGAACGCAAAGACAGGCGATGAGAAGATGCCTGTACTTGTATGGTATTTCGGCGGTGCATTTCAGTGGGGATATACCGCTGAGATGGAGTTTGACGGCGAAAGGCTGGCAAGGCGCGGAATAGTAGTTGTTACGGTGAATTACAGACTGGGGGCTCTGGGCTACCTTGCACACCCTCAGCTTACGGCAGAGCAGCCCGATGCTCCGTGTAATTTCGGTCCGCTGGATCAGCAGGCAGGACTCAGATGGGTTCGCAGGAATATCGCAAATTTCGGCGGCGACCCTGATAATATCACTATTGCAGGACAATCCGCAGGCGGCGGCGGTGTAATGGCGCAGATGGCAAGCAAGAGCAACGAAGGCGATTTCCAAAAGGCTGTGATGATGAGCGGACTTTTCAAGAACCCTTATGTGAGAAATGAATTCTTTATACCACGTACTCTGAGAGATGCTGAAAAGCTGGGTGTAATGCTGTTTGATGAACTGGGGGTCAAGACCATTGAAGAGGCGAGAAAGCTGGATGCGCAGTTTATACGCCGCACTTACAGTGATCGGATGATAAATAAGGGCATGATGTTCACCATAGTAAATGACGGAATTTTCTGCACAGGCGATCCTCTTGAAGGATTCTGTGACGGAACACGCAGCCGTGTGCCTGTTATGGCGGGCAATACCGGCGATGAGTTTTTTGAGTTCATCCATGCAGAAAATGAAGATCGGCTGAAGGAACTGGCAGAGGAGTATTTCGGTGATTCCGCTGAAGAATTTCTGTCTTATCCCGAGGCTCATATACAATACGGACAGGGCTATGCCCCTGTATCTGCCCCCGAAATGGGTGTGAAAGCTGCCTTTCTTGCGGAAAGCAGAATGGCTGATGCAAAGCCATGTTACTATTACCGCTTTGTTCCCGATATCCCAGGTGACGATCACCCGGGTACTTTCCATTCCGTTGACCTCTGGTTCTTCTTTGAGACACTGGCTAAGGATACCAGACCTTTTGAAGGCAGGCACTACGATCTCGCAAGACAGATGTGTGATTACTGGGCAAATTTCATAAAGACAGGCGACCCTAACGGATATGACATCAACGGAAACAAGCTTCCCGAATGGAGATGCTATACTGATGCTGACCGCGCCGAGATGGAGCTCACCTCAGACGGTGCTGTGGCAGGAGTTGAAAACAGTTTGTATACTAAATTTTTGCTTGACCATGTAAAATGAGGAGGATATAATATGAGCAAAAAACAGGCATTTAATCCTTATCTTCCCAGCTGGGAGTATATACCCGACGGAGAACCCTATGTTTTCGGGGACAGGGTGTATGTATACGGTTCACACGATCTCTGGAACGGTTATGTATTCTGCATGGGGGATTACGTTTGCTGGTCAGCACCTGTGAACGACCTTGGCAACTGGAGATATGAGGGCGTTATATATCCGCGAAACGCCGACCCCCTCAACAAGGACGGTCATATGTGCCTCTATGCCCCCGATGTTACTGTGGGTCCCGACGGCAGATACTATTTATATTATGTGCTTGACAAGGTGGGCGTTATGTCCGTGGCGGTATGTGATGAACCTGCGGGCAAGTACGAATTCTACGGATATGTACATTATAAAGACGGTACACGTCTGGGTGAACGCGAGGGCGATGAACCCCAGTTTGACCCCGGTGTTATCACTGAGGGCGATGTTACCTATATGTACAGCGGTTTCTGCGGTATAGGCGACAAGTCACGCACGGGCGCAAAGGTAGTTACCCTTGATAAGGATATGCTGACAGTCCTCACTGAACCGAAACTTATCGCCCCTGGCAGCTGTTACAGCGCAGGTACTCAGTGGGAAGGACACGCATTCTTTGAAGCATCTTCCATACGAAAGGTGAACGGCAAGTACTATTTTGTATACTCATCGGAAGTTATGCATGAACTGTGCTACGCAGTCAGCGACAGCCCTATGGAGAGATTCAGGTACGGCGGTGTGCTGGTAAGCAATACCGACCTGCATATAGATACATACAAGCCCGCCGATATGCCCACCTGCCGCGGTGCAAACAATCACGGCAGTATCATCGAGATAAACGGTGAGTGGTATATCTTCTATCACAGACATACCAACGGCACATGGTTCTCGCGTCAGGGCTGTGCCGAGAAGCTGACACTGAAAGAGGACGGCAGTTTCCCGCAGGTTGAGATAACTTCCTGCGGACTCAACGGAGGACCTCTGGAGGGCAAGGGCGAATATCCCGCATATATCGCCTGCAACCTGTTCACCGAGAAGAAAGAACTCTACATCGGTGATCTCAATTCTCCACGTATAGTGCAGGACGGCAGAGACGGTGATGAGGAGATAGGCTATATTGCAAATATCTGCGACGGCACCAACATCGGCTTCAAGTATTTCGACTGCAAGGGCATTAAGCGTATAAGCATAGCTACCCGTGCATACGGCGATGGTACTTTCCAGATAAAGACCGCATGGGACGGCGAAGTGCTGGGCGAGATAAATGTTGTCGGCTATAATGTATGGACTGCATCGGGCACAGATGTCAGCATACCTGACGGCGTAAATGCCATCTGGCTGACCTACAAGGGCGGCGGCACCCCTCAGCTGAAGTCCATAACGCTGGAATAAGCCTTTATATTGTATAACCAACGCCCGCGGAAAAATCCGTGGGCGATTTGTATCTAGCTGAAACTTTTTTGCGGGCAGATACGTCTGATAAGGTGAAAGGGCAAAGCACCACAAACTTTATAAAAAATATTTTTTGAAAAGTGAAACTTTTTGCAAAGATATTTCGTCTGATAAAGTGAAAGGGCAAAGACCCTTGAAGAAAGGAGGAGATGGGAGCCGTGAGCGAAGAAAACGTCAGGGAACGCTTTGAGATGATATACAACAAGACCTATGACTACATATATAAATATCTCATCGTCAAGGCGGACTCGCGTGAAACAGCCGAGGATATCCTGCAAAGTGTATATCTCAATTTGTACAAACGTATGCTGGCAGGCGACAGGATACTTGAACCCAAGCATTACCTTATGCGCAGTGCCAGGCATGGTCTGACAGACTATTACAGATCAAAGAAAGTGAACGACAGCATTGATGACGGAGTAGAGATAGTAGATGAGAAAGCACTGGACAGTCTGGAGAATGACGACGGCTTTACTTATGAGGAGATACTACAGACTCTGAAAAACTCAGACGAGGTGACATACAGGATATTTATCCTTCACTTCGGTCACGACTACACAATTGAAAGGACAGCAAAAGCGCTTGGGCTGGCGGAGTCCACGGTAAAGTCAAAAATGTACCGTGCACTGAAAAAGCTCAGAAAAGAGATAAAGGAGGGTGAGAGATATGCGATTTTCGGACGGAGTAAAGAGATATGAGACAGATACAAAGAAAAGATTGTTCGATGAGATCATCGCAGCTGCAGAAAAAGATAATATAAGAGAGATCTCTCACGCAGACGGCGAAACGGCTGTTATCATACAGCAGGACATGGAGGACAACAATATGACAGGCACAGGAGGAAAAGCAAGGATCCGAAGCAGCAAGGGCGGCATCATAGCAGCAGCCTGCGCAGTACTGGTCATCGGCGGCGGAATTTTTGCAGCAGGACGTATGGACATAGACCGCAATAATGATATTTCAGCTGCGGCTACAGAAACGTCTTGCACAACAGATTCTGAGGACAGCACAGCAGAAACAGAAGAACTGTCGGAAGATCATGATACAAGCATTAAGACGATAGAAAGAGAAAAAATAAAAGACGATAAGAAAGAGAAAGAAAAAGAAAAGGAAAAGAAAGCTGAAGAGGCTGGAGAAAAAGAGGAAGAGAAATCCGGAATATCATGGCGAGATGAGGTGGACAGAGATACAATCGATCTCATAGACAAATCAGACTTTGTGGGTCTGGTTCGGATAACGGACATTCAGAAGGAAACAATAGACGGAGAGGAATATACAGATTATACCTGCGCGCTCATTGATGAGAATGATAATGCAGGAATAGTTTTCAAGTTTACAGGTGATACTATACCTGACGAGTTCAGCATAATGGAGAAAACTCAGGTAGAAGAACTGCTTGCCAAGGGAGATAAGATACTGGTGTGTGCAAAGAACGGTGTTCAGAGTACATCGGGCAGATATTCTCTTGAACTCACCGATGATCTTACAATGTTCAGGTGGGATAACGATGCAGAGAGGTATGTGAATGTTTACCGTCCGGGTCATATTATAACCGATACTTCCGAGGGTATATACGGCGATTATCTTTGCGGTCTGTACGAGAACGGTTTGGATAATTACTACACGGATATCCTTTGGTCAATGTGTGGCAGGTTCAATTATGATGCAATAAAGAACTGGTGTGAATTCCAGAGCCTGCCTTTCAATGTTGAGGTCGAATCTGGTCAGGATTTTCCCGATGGTGAGATAATCGGGATTAAATGGCCTAACAATTTCGAGAGCAACGGAGCTACTATTTTGATAAGTGACGGTCTTAGCTACACAGGCGGAAATGATGATACCTATGAAAATAATCCGAAGGATATCGACCTTAACGTAAGAGATAAGGGCGTTACCACAAAGGAATTTGCTTCATATAATATGGAACTCAGCAGACTATTCTACAATAGGAACGACAATACCTACGGCGTGGTTATAGACGTTACCAGAAAGGACGGCAGTGCATTCTCACACGATGAATGGGTAAATAATCACATGGATCTGGTTTACGGTGATGTACAGCCAATAATGGAACTGACAGAGTCTTACATGATGGAATCGGGTCTCAGCTGGCTGACAGAGGACAACAAGACCATGCGAGTTGCCTGCGTGTTCCATGCTGATAAGCTCCTCTCTGAAGTGGACAGCAGTGTTCCGCTGAAACTTGAGGTAAATACTGTAAGAATTGGCGAGACCGAGGAAAAAGGCAAGTTTGAAGCAAACTTCAATATAGATATAACCGACATAAAGAAATGACATAATACTACCAAAGACAACAAAACGCAAAGGCGGAGCGCTGTGTGATGAACACAGTGCTCTGTTTTTTTGTATATCCTCTTGACAAATCAGAAGAACTCTGTTATAATTGAGTTGGTTAGTAAAAACTAACTGCGAATAGATCAAAAGCAGGCTCCTTTCAATATGCCTTGTGCGATAGGGCGGACATTGAATAAACAGGGCCTGCGAGTCAATAATGTGAGAGATCACGTTAAATAAATGCCGTTTACGGCAGATAGGAGAAATAACATGGAATATTTGGTCATTGAAAAAGTAGTTGGCAGAGAGATACTTGATTCAAGAGGCAACCCTACGGTAGAGGCTGAGATAACTCTTGCTGACGGTACTGTTGCAAGGGGCACAGCACCCTCGGGCGCATCTACAGGTGAGTTTGAAGCACTGGAACTTCGTGACGGTGACAAGGGCAGATATCTTGGCAAGGGCGTAGAGAAGGCAGTGAACAATATAAATACTGTTATCGCAGAAACCATCACAGGTATGGATGCTTCTGATATATACGCTATCGACGCAGCTATGATAAAGGCAGACGGAACAAAGGATAAGTCAAAGCTTGGTGCAAATGCTATACTTGCAGTATCTATAGCCTGCGCAAGAGCAGCTGCAACATCTCTGGACATTCCTCTGTACAGATTCTTAGGCGGTATACAGGGCACAAAGCTGCCTGTACCTATGATGAATATCCTCAATGGCGGTGCTCATGCTGACAGTGCTGTTGATACTCAGGAATTCATGATTATGCCTGTTGGTGCTCCTTCTTTCAAAGAAGGTCTGCGCTGGTGTGCTGAGGTATTCCACAGCCTGAAGGCTCTGCTGAAAGCTATGGGCGATGTTACCGCAGTAGGTGATGAGGGCGGCTTTGCGCCCAACAGCCTGAAGAGCGACGAGGAGGCTATCGAGAAGATACTTGAAGCTATCAAGGCAGCAGGCTTTGAAGCCGGCAAGGACTTCATGATAGCTATGGATGCAGCATCCTCTGAGTGGAAGAGTGAGAAGGGCAAGGGCTTCTACAAGCAGCCCAAGAGCGGCAGAGAGTTTACCTCTGACGAGCTTATCGCACACTGGGAGGCACTTGTTGACAAGTACCCCATAATCTCCATTGAGGACGGTCTGGATGAAGAGGACTGGGACGGCTGGGTAAAGATGACCAAGCAGATCGGTAACAAGGTACAGCTTGTGGGGGATGACCTGTTCGTAACAAATACCGAGCGCCTTGCAAAGGGTATCAAACTCGGTGCAGCTAACTCTATCCTTATCAAGCTCAATCAGATAGGCTCTGTATCCGAAACACTTGAGGCTATCAAAATGGCTCACAAGGCAGGCTACACAGCTATATCCTCTCACCGTTCAGGTGAAACAGCAGATACTACTATCGCTGATCTTGCAGTGGCTCTCAATACCTGCCAGATAAAGACAGGTGCGCCTTCACGTTCTGAAAGAGTTGCAAAGTACAATCAGCTGCTTCGCATAGAGGAACAGCTCGGCGGTTCGGCTTGCTATCCTCAGATGGATGCATTCAATGTAAAGAAATAAAATTTCTCCAAATTATAATATACGATATCCGACTTTCGGCTTTGCTGAGAGCCGGATATCTTTTTTCTCTGATAAAAAAAGCTGCGTGACCGAAAATGGTCACACAGCTTTATATTGTTATAAATTATCTGCGTTATCCGTGGAGATTACTTTCTCTTGGAAACTACTGCAACAGCGCCTGCAAGAGCAAGACCTGCAAGAGCAAGACCTGCGGTAGCACCTGTTGCCTGGTTTGTGTTGTCAGAAGCAGCAGCTGCGGAAGATGCAGTTGTAGTTGTGTTGTTGTTTACTGCAGCCTTGGAAGATGCAGTTTCAGCAGCCTTGCTGGAAGACTCATCAGCCTTGGACTCAGAAGAATTGTTGGAAGACTCATCAGCCTTGGA
>ODAI013684338.1_pt1 | contig 62081 bp, 45 predicted proteins | sample 1539321 | NCBI WGS metagenome assembly ODAI01 (sample SAMN02144231, study PRJEB22623) | gut metagenome | biome: sheep rumen | host: Ovis aries | place: New Zealand
GCATATTTCGCCGTAACGTCTTTTAATGGAAGAAATGGTATCATATTTCTGTTTTGTTACTTCTTTCATCTTATTTTCATTTCTCAACTTGCAAATGTAGATAAAAATCTCGAATTACAAGCCAGCCGATACAAAGAATTATGTTTTCTTCATCGTAAACGTACCACACTACTAACCTATCGTTTCTTGACAATCTTTCCGATGGCCTTGTCGAGACGCTCCGTCGGTTCAATGATATTGTAGTCCTCCCAGAAGTCAGGATCTCGGAAGAACTCCACATGGTCGAAGAACGCATCATGGGAGTCGAAAGACTCTCGTCCGGAGATAGGCCGGTCGGCAAGTTTACGGTCGGTGACTACCAGCTCAGCCACGGCAGTGAAGTTGGTTGAGAACAGCCGGCGCATCCAGTCGCATCCAAAGCGGAACGTGTTGCGGACGTAGTGCATTGACGTCTTGCCGTCCACCGTGCGATAATCGACCAGACACGACAGTTCCTTCGGTTTGAAGCGTACTCCCCTCGGTTTCTTGCGTAGCATGAACGCCGTCGCCTTGTCGCGGTCGCTCATGTCCAGCGACAGCTCTGCCCGTGTGAACGCCAGGCTCTCGCGGTCGATGTAAAGTTTACCGCTGAACAGGGCGTAGGGCTGAGGTATGCGCGGCGTGAGCGTGACGACATATTGCAGACGGTTGTCAATGACCGCTGAGGGAGCCATCGCCAACGCATATTTCGCCAACTCTTCCTCGTTGAGCAGGAAGTCGGTGTTCTTCACCAGGTCGAGGTTGACGGGCAGCGTCGGACCACCCAGCACCTTCACACCCAGCGTGTCGCTCTGCTTCGGACTCACCAGCCGCCGTCCCTTCACGATAGCCACGCGGTCACGATGCACGCTCTTCTGATAGCCCGTCTTATACATGTCTACCACTCCTTCTGCCACATAGATATAACGCTTGCGCTTCTGTGCTGTCTCGCGGTAGAAACACTGGTAAAGCTGTGGAGCGGTGCTGTAGTTCTCCGGCACCTTCTGCAACGCCAGCCTCACCAACTGCCACGGATCTTCGTTGAAGACTACGATCTCCTTCAGCTGTACGGCGGTAGGCTGCAGCCGCACGTTGACAGGCTCACTATGGCCATCGGGTATCTTCACCCGCACAGTACGATAGCCAATGTGCGAGATGCTGAGCTGCCTGCTTCCCAAGGACACCTTCAACGTGAAGGCACCATCGTCGTTCGTCACCACAGAGGAGGCGCCTGCCGCTACCGTTGCCTGAGCGATGGGGTCTCCCGTCTTCGCGTCCGTCACCGTTCCCGTCAGCACGCTGAGCTGCGCCTGAACAGTCATGCACAGCAACAGCATTCCAAGGATATTCATCAGTCTTTTCATGTCAGTCTGCGTTAGTTACGCTACAAAGGTAATGATTAATTGACAATTGACAATTGATAATTCAAAATTATTTTGTACCTTCGCAGTCAAATGGAAAAGATGACAAGAATGAGTATCCTTATCACGGCGTTATGCTGGAGCATGGCAACTGTTGCCATGACACCACTGAAGCGGTTACCGTGGTTGCAGAAAGGCGACACGATAGCGATATTGTCGCCTGGCGGATGGGTTCAACAAAAAGTTGTAGACGGAGGTGCCAACACATTGAGACTGTGGGGATTTACACCTGTAGCAGCAGCGAACGCCACGAAGGAGTGGCACGGCTTCGGCGGCACTATCGAACAACGGAAGGAAGACCTGTTGTGGGCGCTTCGCTCACCTGGCATCAAAGCCATCATGCCCACACGTGGAGGAGACGGCACACCCCACCTGCTGTGCGAGATTCCGTTGGACACTTTACGTCGATACCCCAAGTGGATAATCGGCTTCAGCGACATCACCGCCCTGCTCTCTGCCGAAGCCTGTGCCGGTTATCAGAGCATCCACGGCAGCATGTGTGAAGCCATAGCCCGATACAACGGCACCGACACCGTGAGCCAGGCGGTGTTAGGTATGCTCACCGGCCGACTGCCCCACTACAAGGTGAAGCCCCATCCCTTGAACCAACGGGGACGGGCACGCGGCATGCTCCTCGGCGGCAACATGTCGGTATACGGAGGACTGGCAGGTTCGGAGTACGATTTCCTGAAATACATCGAGAAAGAAGACTGCATCCTCTTCATCGAGGACCTGGGAGAGAGCATCGCACGTGTAGACCGCATGCTGCACCTGCTGGAGCTGCGCGGTCTGCTGAGTCGTCTGAAAGGCATCATCTGCGGCAAGTTTACGAAATACACGCATCCCGACATCGGCTACAGCGACATGTACGAGATGCTGCACCAGTACCTGCAACGCTACCCCATCCCCGTCTGCTACGACTTTCCCGTAGGTCATGCCCACCTGAAAAACTTCCCCATGCTGGTGGGCAGCGAGGTGACGTTCATCGTCGACGATGAAGGAACCGAACTGAAGTTCCATTAAAAAAATAGGTGACAATTACCTCTCTTTACGCATTTTTTAGTACCTTTGTCGCCGATTGGTGTCATCAAGACATCTACATGACCATAAAGCAACAGGCAAAACTGACAATGAAAAGAATTATTATTTTCCTTATAACTGCTGTCTTTGCAGTAAGCGGTGTGCAGGCGCAGTCGGCACTGAAGAAAGGGTTCAACAACTTTAAGAGCCTCATCGTGCAACACGAGAAACCTACGGGCGTACACGACACGTGGGACTTGTATGCAGGACTGAAAGTCGGCATCAACGGTTCGCGATTCATGGGTGCCAACGGCAAGTTCAAGCCGGGTTTCTATGTGGGTGCCACGGTAGAAACGTTCTTCCATCCGCAGTGGGGCATCGACTTCGAGATAGGTTACTCGCACCAAGGTGCCAAGGGCATCAGTGCCGTCACAAACTCCCACTCTACCTTCCGCACAGCTCTTGAGCGGGAAGAAGGTGCCGAACACATTACCATCTACCACGATTGCACCAGGGACTCCCACACCACGGGAACCTACGACGTGAACCTTGACTACCTGAATACGACTTACCTGATTCGCTGGTATCCCAAGCGCCACCTGCCGCTGAGCGTCTATACGGGTGTTCATGTCTATCGCATCATCCACTCCAGCATGCACCTGCGCGGCGAACGCACACAGACTGTCAGCGACTTGGTTGACGGTACGTCTACGACCGACACCTACGCTGTCGATGCCAAGGAGAAAATCAACGACGACCTGCACAGAGGTGATGTTGCCATCCCGTTAGGCGTTTCCTACGAGGTAGGCCAGTGGCAGTTTGATGCCCGCTACAACTTCTCGTTCCGCCATCTGGCAAAGAGCAACAGGATGAAGCAGATTCTGGGCAATGGTACCAACAGCCTGGTGATGCTTTCCGCAGCCTATCGCATTCATTTCTTTTAAATGAAAGATGAAAAATTAAAAATTAAAGATTAAAAATTAAGATGGGAAGATGAAAAAGGTGGGAAAGGGATGGAAATTGTGAAATCGTGAAATTGTAAAATCGTGAAATCATATAGTGGTCAAATCATAATGTTCGTCGCCTTGTTGCTGTATGCAGTCAGCAACAAGGCGATGGCTTATACCGGCAACGACAGTGTGGTACCGCCGCGCTATTCCTACGAACTGAAGGTAGCACCCGGAAAGGTGTTGGCTACCGACCAGTATGTGAAGAAATGGCTGAAGGAGAAAAACACCTGGTCGCTGGCAGCAGAACTGCACTACACACCACAACCTGAAGACAACGACGAGTTCGCCAAAGACTACAACTACCCCACCTTTTCCTTGGGACTCCGCTACAGTTTCAACCACGGGACAACGATGCACCGTGAAGCCGATCCCGACTGGGGGAAACTTGTTCCCGTTGATTACGACTCACAGTTAGGGAATGTCGTGACGCTCTATGGCACCTTCTCGCGTCCGCTCTACCGCAACCGCCACTGGGAGTTCTCTTATTTCTTGGGCACGGGTGTGGGCTACAGTCATAAGAAGTACAACCGCACCGACCAGATAGACAACGAACTGATAGGCTCCCACCTGAACATCTACTTCACGGCAGGTGCCTTTGCCGTCTACCGCATCTGCAGAGAATGGGGCATCAAGGGCGGCATCGACTTCAGCCACCACAGCAATGGGGCGCTCCATCGTCCGAACAAGGGTACCAACTATTTCGGACCGTTCATCGGAGTGGTGTATTACGGAGAGGGGTCTAGTAGTTCTAGTAATTCTAGTAGTTCTAGAAATTCTAGTAATGCTAGTAATGCTAGTAAATCTAGCCCATCCCATCCTTCTGCCCTTTCCGATCAAGCAGGCTTTTCGCCTTATTGGTTTGCAGAGCTCTCGGCGGGAATAGGAGCAAAGACGCTCCTGGAAGACTGGCAGCGCACGCAGTTCCAGACGGAGCCGGGCAATCCGGACTACCGCACGGAGCATTTCAAGATGTATGCTGCCTACTCGCTGCAGGCGGATGTCCTCTATCGCTATGCCCGCCGCTGGGCATCCGGGCTTGGAGTAGATTTGTTCTATGGCAGTTACAGCAACCACGTCAAGGAATTGGATACTGCCGACGGCTACGATGACAAGCATAGCCCGTGGTCGGTGGGCATCGCTGCAAAACATGAGGTCTTCTACCGTAACCTCTCGGTGCGCATGGGCATCGGCTACTACCTCTTCCGCCGAATGGGACACAGTGCCAAAGAGGTGGAAAAGCCATACTACGAGCGTATCGGCGTTCACTATGCCTTCCCGAAACTCAACGGACTCTCCATCGGTTTCAACGTGAATGCTCACCTCACCAAGGCTGACTTCACAGAGATACAAATCTCGTACCCGATAAAACTGTAGGAGTTTTCATTAGCGCCAACCGTTGAGGAAGTCACGGGCTGGCATTCGTTTCTTACCGCTCAGCTGCACTTCAAGGAGTTCAAGAAGGCAGTCCTCACAATTCATGTACAAATGGTTTTTCTCCATATACAGCGTGCCGGGGAGGTCGTTCTTCGGCAGTGTTGTCTTCCGTGACCGGTATATCTTCAGCACCAGTTGCTGCCCTTCCGCATTCGTCACCTCCGTCCATGCACCAGGGTAAGGACTCAGTCCGCGGATGAAGTCATAGACACGTTTCACGGGCTGTTGCCAGTTGATTTGGCAGGTCTCCTTGAAAATCTTGGGAGCAAGGGGGAGAGGAGAGTCTAGAGTTGAGAGTTGAGAGTCTAGAGTGGAGGGTTGAGGGATGCTATCGACATGACCGTTTCCGGCAATGATGCTGTCGATGGTGTCGACGGCAATCTGCGCACCCATCCTCATCAGTCCGTCATAGACATATTCCACATCAGCATCGTCGGGGATGTCGAAGGACCTTTGCATGATGATGCGTCCTGTGTCGATGTCATGGTCGAGGAAGAAGGTGGTGACTCCCGTTTCCGTCTCACCATTGATGACCGCCCAGTTGATGGGTGCCGCGCCACGGTATTTCGGCAGCAGGGCTGCATGGACATTAAACGTGCCAAAGCGGGGCATCGCCCATACTACTTCAGGCAACATGCGGAAGGCGACGACCACCTGCAGGTCGGCATGATAGCCGCGCAACTGCTCCAAGAAGTCAGGGTCTTTCATCTTCTCCGGCTGCAATACCGGCAGCCCGTGTGCCACGGCATACTGCTTCACCTGCGAAGGTTGCAGCACCGAGCCGTGACGTCCTACCGGTTTGTCGGGTTGTGTGACGACCGCCACCACGTTGTATTCATTCTCCACCAATGCCTTCAGGGTCTCAACGGCAAACTCCGGAGTCCCCATAAATATGATTCTTAAATCTTTCTTGTCCATGATTCATTCCACTATTGTTACTCCTGCGACAAGTCCGCTACCATCTCCCTATACATGGTGAACATGCGGGCACGGGAGATGTAACCCAGCAGATGACGGTCGTGGTCGAGGACAGGCAGCGTGGCGGCGCTCGTCCGTTCGAAGGTACGCATCACATCCTCCATCGGGTCATTGACACTCAGCACGGCAGGCGGCTGCGTCATGATCTGGCTCACCTTGAAGCGGTGATACAGTTCGGTCCTGAAGATGACATGCCGCAGTTTCGTGATGTCTATCTCACCTAACAGTCCGCCGGCATCATCACACACGGGGATATACTCCATACGGCTGCGGCTGATGACATGGACAAGCTGTCCCATCTCCAGGTCGGGATTAACCGATGTATATTCGCGCTCGATAACACTGTCGAGGCTCATCAGCGTCAGCACCGCATGATCGGTATGGTGAGTGATGAGCTTACCCTCGCGTGCCAGTCGCATGGCATAGATGCTGTGGGGTTCAAAGAGGTAGATGGTCAGGTAGGACATCACACTGACAATCATCAGCGGCAGGAACAGCTGATAGCCACCTGTCAGCTCGGCAATGAGGAAGATGCCGGTCAACGGAGCGTGCATCACGCCCGCCATGACACCTGCCATACCCAACAAGGTAAAGTTCTTCTCCGGCACATAAACCCCGATGTCGTGCATGTTCCACAGGCGAGAGAAGAAGAAGCCCATGAAGCCACCGATGAACAGCGACGGTGCAAACGTACCGCCACAGCCGCCGGCACCGTTGGTGGCAGACGTTGCAAACACTTTCGTAAGGATGACGAAGCCCACGTAGAGCACCAGCATGTTGCCGTTGCCTGCAAAGAGCGACTGGTTGAGCAACTGGTTCCAGTCACCCTCACCACTGCCATTGATAAAGATGCTCAGGCTGTCGTAGCCCTCGCCGTAGAGTGCTGGAAAACAAAAGATAAGCGAACTCAGGAGAATGCCTCCTATCAGAAGTTTCAGATAGGGGTACTTCGACAACTTGGCGAAACCATTCTCGCACCATGTCATCATGCGCATGAAGTAGAGCGACAGCAGGCCGCACGCCACTCCTAAGAGAATGGTGGGCGGAACACGCTCCAACTGCCACGAGCCGTCCATGTGGAACTCAAACAGCGACTCACTGCCCGTAAAGAAGTAGGAGAAGCACGTCGCCGTCACCGAAGAGACGAGGATGGGCAGCAGTGATGCCATCGTCAGGTCGACCATCAGCACCTCCAGGGTGAACACGAGTCCGGCGATGGGAGCCTTGAAGATGCCGGCGATGGCTGCCGAGGCACCGCATCCCACAAGCAGCATCAGCGTCTTGTTGTCCATCTTGAACAGTTGTCCGAGGTTGCTGCCTATGGCTGAGCCCGTCAACACGATAGGTGCCTCTGCACCCACCGAGCCACCGAAGCCGATGGTGATGGCAGAAGCGACCACAGAACTCCACGTGTTGTGCTTCTTCAGCCGCGACCGCTTGGTGCTGATGGCATAGAGGACGCGCGTGATACCGTGGGAGATGTTGTCCTTGACGACATACTTCACGAACAGATAGGTGAGGTAGATGCCCACGACGGGGAAGATGAGGTACAGCCAGTTGGACGAGTCTACCTTGAAGCCCGACCGCAGCAGCACCTGTATCTGGTGGATGAGCGTATGCAACACAAACGCTGCAACGGCGGAGAACAGCCCCACGAAGAATGCGAGCAGCAACGTAAACTGCCTGTCGGAGACATGACGTTCACGCCATCTCACCACCTTTTCTAATATATTAACCTTTTCTTCTTCCAATACAATTGCTTATTTTCGTTAGAGATGTTTAGGGCTTCACCCTTCACCCTTTCCTCAGAATGGTCACCACACCGTCTTCCGTGAGTTTGATGATGCTCGACGGTGTGTGCGGCTGGTGCTCCTGACGGCGCGAGAAACAGACATAGTCAACGGCATCGAGAATCTCCGGTGCTATGTCCTGGTAGTTCTGCGGTGCCGGCTGTCCGCTGATGTTCGCACTCGTGCTCACCAGTGCCTTCTGGAACCGGTAGCACAGTTCCTTGGAGAACGGCTCGTTGGTGATGCGAATGCCGATACTGCCGTCCTCGGCTATCAGGTTCGGTGCCAGGTTGATGGCGTTGTCGAGAATCACCGTCGTGGGCTTCACGGCAGCATCCAACAGTTGCCACGCCACGTCGGGCACGTTACGCACATAGCGTTGCAGCCTCCCGTCGCTGTCTACCAGGCATATCAATGCCTTCGAGTCGTCACGCTGCTTGATTTCATACACCCTCTTGACCGCTTCCGCGTTGGTGGCATCGCAGCCGATACCCCATACGGTGTCCGTAGGATAGAGTATCACCCCACCCTTTCGCAACACCTCCACGGCTTGCCTGATATCATCTTCTCTTTTCATAACAGCCGCAAAGGTAGTAAATAATTGACAATTGACAATTGATAATTGACAATTATTTAATTCACAATTCATAATTCACAATTCATAATCACAACACCCCCTTTAGGGGGCTGGGGGCTTTCAACACCCCCTTTAGGGGGCTGGGGGGCTTTCAATTCATACGTAATTGTCAATTATCAATTGTCAATTGTCAATTATAATTATTATCTTTGCATGCGGAACCTAAGAACTCATCAAAAAACAATATCGCTATGAGCCGGAAACTATTTTGTGAAATCTCTCCCTTCACCTATCGGCTGTCGATGGAGAAGGAGATTCTGAAGCGCCACGTGCACGACATGCTGCAGAAAACACGCTTCGCCAAAGAAAGGACGGAAGCGTCGCTGCCCGTCGTCGTCTACCGCCACAACTCCCTCATCCGCCGTCGGCTGGGTAATGTCAACATGCAACTGCAAGAGAACAAGGCGACAAACCTTGCCTTAGCTGTCAGGCACATCGACGGACTCATCATCCGACCGGGCGAGACGTTCTCGGTGTGGAAGCAGGTGGGAAGGACCACGAAGCGGAAAGGGTACAAGGAAGGACTCACCATTGCAAAGGGATGTCCTGCACAGGGCATCGGCGGCGGCCTGTGCCAGCTGTCTAACCTGATACACTGGATGGTGCTCCACAGTGAGCTGACCATCACCGAGCACCACCATCACGACGGACTGGACCTCTTCCCCGACTTCGGCAGACAGATACCTTTCGGCACGGGCACCAGCATCTCGTACAACTACATCGACTACCGCATCAAGAACGAGACCGGCAACACCTATCAGCTCAGGCTCAAGGTAGACGGCGAATACTTGTGCGGAGAGCTGCGTGCGACTGAACAGCTGCCCAACACCTACCACATCCATGCTGAGAACGAATACTTCTCGCGCGAAGACGGTGTCATCTATCGCAATGGTGAGGTCTATCGCGACACGTTAGACCGCACAACGGGCAACTGCATAGAACATCAGCTCATCCGTACCAACCACGCAAGAGTCATGTACGACTGTCCGCCGGAAAAGATTAAAGATGAAAAATGAAAGATTAAAATTTAAGGATTAAGGTCTACTCCTACCGCGGCAGCACCGAGGATGGCGGCGGCGGCACCGTCGAGGCTGCTGACGAGGAACTGCGCCTTGCCCCTGAAGATGGGCATGACATGCTCGTCGTAGCTGCGACGGAGCGGTTCCATGAGCAGTTCGCCTGCTTTCACCATGCCACCGAAGAAGATGAATGCCTCCGGAGAACAGAACGTGGCGAAGTCGGCACAAGCCTCACCGAGCATCTCACCCGTAAACTCATAGATTTCCTTGGCAAGACGGTCGCCCTTGGCGGCGGCAAGAGACACATCGAGAGACGTTATCTTGTCGGCATCGAGCTGGCGCAAGAGTGACGGTTCGTCGCGAGTGGCAAGAAACTCACGGGCGGTACGTGCCACGCCCGTTGCCGAACAATAGGTCTCCAGACATCCCTTCCGTCCACAACCGCAGGGGCGCCCGCCTTCACGACGCATGATGACATGGCCCAGTTCGCCTGCAAAGCCGTCGCTGCCATAGACCAGTTGTCCGTTGACGACGATGCCTGAGCCGACACCCGTCCCCAAGGTAATCATGATGAAGTTCTTCATGCCGCGTGCCACACCATAGGTCATCTCGCCGATGGCGGCAGCATTGGCATCGTTGGTCAGTGCCACGGGAATGGCGAGACGGTCGGCGAAGAGCTTTGCCAAGGGCACCACACGGTCGTGAGCCCACTGAATGTTGGGAGTCTGCTCCACCGTCCCGTTGTAGTAGTTGGCATTAGGTGCGCCGATGCCCATCGCCCCTATGCTGTCGATGCCGCCCACCTGTGCCAGCACAGGCTGCAACGCCTCCACGCATGCGTCTACATAGTCTTCGGCACGGTCGTAGCCTTGTGTCTTGATACTCGTCGTGGCCTGGATGCTACCCTCTTTGTCAACGACTCCGAACACCGAGTTGGTTCCACCCAGGTCCAGTCCTATCACGTATGGTTTCTGCTGCTTCATGGTGTCATCATTTTCTTTTTCGCTTGCAAAGATAACACTTATAATTGACAATTGACAATTGACAATTGACAATTACGTATGAATTGAAAGCCCCCCAGCCCCCTAAAGGGGGTGTTGTGATTATGAATTGTGAATTGTGAATTATGGACGGTGAATTAAATAATTGTCAATTATCAATTGTCAATTGTCAATTATTTACTACCTTTGCCCCCGATTATGAGTTTGGAACTACCATTTCAGATTGATATCCTTGAATGTATCATCAAGGGTATCCTTATTGGTATGCTGGCATCGGCACCGATGGGGCCGGTGGGTATACTCTGCATTCAGCGCACGCTGAACAAAGGACGCTGGTATGGTTTCGTGACGGGCATAGGAGCCGCTGCCAGCGACATCATATATGCACTGATAACGGGCTTTGGCATGAGCTTCGTGATGGACTTCGTGAACAATGCCGAGAACAAGTTTCTCTTGCAGATCTTCGGATCGGTCATGCTGCTGGTCTTCGGCATCTACTGCTACAAGAGCGACCCGATGAAGAACGCCCACAAGAGCTCTAACAAGAAAGGAACGCTGCGCAGCAACTGTATGACCGCCTTCCTGGTGACGCTGAGCAATCCGCTCATCATCTTCCTCTTCATGGCTACCTTCGCACAGTTTGCCTTCGTCATCCCAGACCATCCGCTGGAGATGACCATCGGGTATATCAGCATCATCATCGGTGCACTGATGTGGTGGTTCGGGCTGACATGGCTGGTTGACACGATACGCAACAAGTTTGACGTCACGGGAACACGCATCCTGAACAAGGTCATCGGATCCATCGTCATCGCCTTCTCCGTCATCGCACTGGTTGGACTGGTCTTCAACCTGTATCAGTTGCCGGAGTGGTAGAAAACGCTTCGCTAATTGATAACGGATAAATGACAAAGGATAATGCGTGAATATACATTGTAAATCGTTTAATAGTAAATAACAACCGTGTTTGTAGCTCAAGAACTTAGAAAGAAAAGCATTGCCGAATACCTGCTGTATATGTGGCAGGTGGAGGACATCATACGCGCCTACGACTGTTCGCTGACGCGCATCAAGAAGGAGTATATCGACAAGTTCCAGTATACCGAGGAACAAAAAGAGGAGGAGACCGACTGGTTCGGCAACCTCGTGCGCATGATGAACGGAGAGGGGCTGCGCGAGAAAGGACACCTGCAGATCAACCGTGTGGTGCTGCAACAGTTGGAAGAGCTGCATGCCACACTCTTGCAGTCAACGAAGTTCCCTTTCTACAGTGCCGAGTACTACCGCGTGCTGCCTTTCATCGTGGAGCTGCGCAACCGAGGCGCCAACAAGTCGGAACACGAGATAGAGACGTGCTTCAACGCCCTCTACGGCACCATGATGTTGCGCCTTCAGAAGAAGGAAATCACCCAGGACACCCAGCACGCCATCAAGGAAATCACCACCCTCGTGGGCATGCTCTCCGACTACTATCAGAAAGACAAAGACGGAGAACTGGAGACGATTGAAAATTGAAAAATTGAAAAATAATGGAACAAAGTGACATAAAATTGACCATATGAACGAAAGAATTGACGACAAAGCTTGCACTGTCCAATCGCCCCTCCCTTCGGGAGGGGACGGGGGTGGGCTCCATATTCTTGTAACCGGTTGCAACGGACAGTTGGGAAACGAGATACAACTGTTAGAGAAAAGTTATCCGCAGTACACCTTTTATAATACCGACGTAGCAGAACTCGACATCACCAATGCCGATGCCATACGCCAGTTTGTCAATGACAACCAGATCGACGGCATCATCAACTGTGCTGCCTACACCGCCGTAGACAAGGCAGAGAGCAACGAGGAGCTGTGCCGCAAGCTCAACGCCGAGGCTCCGGCATATCTGGCGAGTGCCATCGGCGAGCGCGACGGATGGATGGTGCAGGTCAGCACCGACTATGTCTTCGACGGCACCAACCACACGCCCTACCGCGAAGACGAGGACACCTGTCCGAACAGCGTCTATGGCAGCACGAAGCTCGTCGGAGAGTTCAACGTACAGAAGTTCTGCCGCCAGTCGATGATCATCCGCACGGCGTGGCTCTACTCCACCTTCGGCAACAACTTCGTGAAGACCATGCTCCGGCTGGGCAGGGAGAAAGAACAGCTGGGAGTCATCTTCGACCAGATAGGCACGCCCACCTATGCCCGCGACCTCGCCGTTGCCATCATGACGGCGGTCGCCAAGGGCATCGTCCCCGGCATCTACCACTTCTCCAACGAGGGCGTCATCTCCTGGTACGATTTCACCAAGGCCATCCACCGCATTGCCGGCATCGACACCTGCCATGTACGTCCCCTCCACACCAGCGAATATCCCACCCCTGCCGCACGTCCCCACTCCTCCGTCCTCGACAAGACGAAGATCAAGGAAACCTACGGCATCGACATCCCTTACTGGGAAGAGAGCCTCAGGGAGTGCATTGCGAAACTGGAAGACTGATGAAAACAGAGATATCTTTTTGCGAAGATGATTTGTTTTTCAAAAATAATGTGTATTTTTGCACCAGATAACATAAGAAAGGAGTGTAGATTATGGCAACACCAATCAGACCCATACCAGTAGTAACCGGTGACGATGCAGCACGTTTTGTCGAAGCCGCAGAGGCTGCTGAACGCAATGCCCACACCGTTGAGCTGGAAATGTCGCGCGAGGATTTCGACAAAATTATGTCGACAGCACAGTTATATTAAGAGATGGGATTCCTTGCCGACAAATGTATATTCAGACTGCTTACACGTGAACTGATAGCAACGTGTAAGCCGTTTTCATGTGGATATGATGACCTCGACGAGTATTTCATGGAGGACTCTCCGCTATGGGCAGACCAAATGTATGGCAAGACCTATTGCTTTGTGCTTAAAGAAGACCCGCAGACAATAGTATGTGCCTTTTCATTATCAAATGAAACTATACGTGTCGACCTACTGCCTAACGCTCAGAAAAAACGATTCTTAAAAGAAATTCCTAAAGATAAACGGATACGACGCTATCCTGCTGTGCTGATTGGCAGACTTGGCGTTGACCTTCAGTTTTCAAATCAGGGAATAGGCACGGAGTTGATGCAAATACTGAAGTTTTGGTTTGTTGAGCCTGACAATAAAGCAGCAGTACGCTACTTAGCTGTAGATGCACTGAACAATACTCGCACGCTGAACTACTACGAAAAGAACGGCTTCACTTATCTTTTTAAAGATGAAGAGCAAGAGGCTGTCAGTGCAAGACTAACGATGCCCTTGAAAACACGCTACATGTTTTTCGACCTGATTGAGGTCATCAGGAAATAAACTTTACGTTACTGACGCGACGACTAAGCGTTATCCACGCGACGAGTATACGTTACCCACACGACGAGTATACGTTACCCACACGACGAGTATACGTTACTGACACGACGAGTAAGCGTTACTGACACGACGAGTAAGCGTTACTGAGAGGATGGGTAAGCGTTACTGAGAGGATGGGTATACGTCAATGACGCGACAGGTAAGCGTTACTGACGCAATGGGTAGATAAAAGCAAAGAGAGAATGTCCCACCAACATGGAACATTGTCCCTCACTTGGATTGCCGCTCCGGCTGAACGGGAAACTTGGAAAGTAACTTTTCGGGAGAATGTACGTGAAATCTGAAAAATCTCAGTACCTTTGCAGAAATTTTAGAATGACTTGACAAAAAGAAACAACCATGAACCCAGAGATAGAAAGAAGGCGGACATTCGCCATCATATCGCACCCGGATGCGGGTAAGACGACACTGACTGAGAAGTTCCTGCTCTTCGGCGGACAGATTCAGGTGGCTGGTGCCGTGAAAAGCAACAAAATCAGGAAGACGGCGACCAGCGACTGGATGGACATCGAGAAGCAACGCGGCATCTCGGTGTCTACATCGGTGATGGAGTTCGACTATACCCCAGACGGTGCTGACGTGGAATACAAGGTAAACATCCTCGACACACCAGGTCACCAGGACTTTGCCGAGGACACTTACCGCACGCTGACGGCTGTAGACTCTGCCATCATCGTGGTGGATAGTGCCAAAGGTGTGGAGACGCAGACCAGGAAGCTGATGGAGGTGTGCCGCATGCGGAACACGCCCGTCATCATCTTCGTCAACAAGATGGACCGTGAAGGACGCGACCCCTTCGACCTGCTCGACGAACTGGAACAGGAACTGAAGATCAAGGTGCGCCCACTGTCGTGGCCCATCAACCAGGGACAGAAGTTCAAGGGTGTATACAACATCTACGAAAACCAGCTCAACCTCTTCACCCCCGACAAGCAAAGGGTGACGGAGAAGGTAGCGGTTGACATTGACAGTACGGCACTGGACGAGCGCGTGGGTGAGAAGGATGCCCAGCAGCTGCGCGACGACTTGGAACTCGTTGACGGTGTCTACCCGGAGTTTCAGGTGGAGACCTACCGCTCGGCAGAGGTAGCTCCCGTCTTCTTCGGCTCGGCACTGAACAATTTCGGCGTGCAGGAGCTCCTGGACTGCTTCGTAGAGATAGCCCCGTCGCCCCGTCCCACGAAGGCAGAGGAGCGCGACATCATGCCCGACGAGCCTAAGTTCACGGGATTCATCTTCAAGATTACCGCCAACATAGACCCCAACCACCGGTCGTGTATCGCTTTCTGCAAGGTGTGTAGCGGCAAGTTCCAGCGCAACCAGCCCTACCTGCACGTGCGGCAGGGCAAGATGCTGCGTTTCTCATCGCCCACCCAGTTCATGGCGCAGCGCAAGAGCACCATCGAAGAGGCATGGCCGGGAGACATCGTAGGTCTGCCCGACAACGGCATCTTCAAGATAGGCGACACGCTGACCGAAGGAGAGAAGATACACTTCCGCGGACTGCCGTCCTTCTCACCGGAGATGTTCAAGTATATCGAGAACGACGACCCGATGAAGTCGAAGCAGTTGGAGAAAGGCATCCAGCAACTCATGGACGAGGGTGTGGCGCAGCTGTTTGTCAACCAGTTCAACGGCCGCAAGATTATCGGAACGGTGGGACAGCTGCAATTTGAAGTCATACAGTACCGACTGGAGAACGAGTACAATGCGAAGTGCCGGTGGGAACCCGTACATCTGTATAAGGCATGCTGGATAGAGGCTGATGACGAGAAGGAACTGGATGCCTTCAAGAAGCGCAAGTACCAGTACATGGCGAAAGACCGCGAAGGCCGCGATGTCTTCCTTGCCGACTCAGGCTACGTGCTGTCGATGGCTCAGCAGGACTTCGAGCATATCCGCTTCCACTTCACCAGCGAATTCTGAGCCTGCGGCAATTGCCCTACCCCTCTCTCTTCAACTTCTCTATCATCTCGCTGAGCTTACCCAACTCACGCGGAATCTTGATGTTTTGCGGACAGTGTGGTTCACATTGTCCGCACTGTATGCAATGGTCAGGCTGGCGCTCCGGTGCAACGGCACGATCGAGTCCGATAAGATACTGACGGCGATACTTGCGGTAGTCGGGCGACTGCTTGTCGCGAGGCAGCGTACCCTCGTTCTTGCATTTGTTGTAATGGACGAAGATGCCGGGGATGTCTATGCCGTAGGGACACGGCATGCAGTAGTTGCAGTCGTTACAGGGTATCATCTCTATACCGACAATCTGCTTGGCGATGTCGTACAGGTATATCTCGTCGTCCTTCTTCAGTGGCACCAACGGACAGTAGTTCAGCAGGTTATCCTTCAGGTGCTCCATGTAGGTCATGCCGCTCAGCACCGTCAGCACACCGCCCGGCGTACCGGCATAGCGGAACGCCCATGACGCGATGGACTTCTGCGGGTTGCGCTGCTTCAGCTTCACAGCAAGGTATTGCGGCAGGTTTGCCAGCCTGCCACCCAACAGTGGCTCCATGACCACAGCCGGGATGTTGAGTTTCTGCAACTCACCATAGAGGTAACGGGCATCGGTGTTGCGCTCGTTGATTTCGTCGGCATAGTCCCAGTCCAGGTAGTTGAGCTCTATCTGCACGAAGTCCCACTGGTACTGGTCGTGCTTGGAGAGCAGGTAGTCGAAGACGGCTATATCACCATGATAGGAGAAGCCGAGGTTCTTGATGCGTCCGGCACGCCGTTCCTCCAGCAGGTAGTCCAACATGCCGTTCTTCAGGTAGCGGTTCTCGAAACGCTCCATGCCCCCCTGCCCTACGGAGTGCAGCAGGTAGTAGTCGATGTAGTCCACCTGCAGGTTCTTGAAGGACTCTTTGTACATCTTGACAGACTCTTCCCGCGACCACGTCTCCTCCTTGAAGTTCGACAGCTTCGTAGCCACAAAGTACTCGCTGCGCTTGTGGCGTTTCAGGGCGATACCCGTAGACTCCTCGGAATGTCCCTGACAGTAGGCTGGCGATGTGTCGAAATAGTTCACGCCGTGCTCTATGGCGTAGTCTACCAACCGGTTCACCTGCTCCTGGTCTATCTCTTCCTCACTTTCTCGTGCCGACGCTTTGCCGCCGACGGTGGGCAGTCGCATCATGCCATAGCCAAGCAGCGACACCTTCTCCTTGGTCTTCGGGTTCAAGCGGTAGGTCATCTTCCCTACGGGAGGCTCCACCTGGTTCTTGTATTCTTCTTCCATCTGTTCGGTCTTGCTGTCCTTGCAGCCTACCATTGCCGCGGTGGTTGCCACTGTTCCGGCACCGAATATCTTCAGAAACTTACGACGAGAAATCATGGAAATTAAAGATTAAAAATTAAAAATTAAAGATTAAGATTGAAACGACCTCTCCTAACTCCACCAGTCTATCCCTTTATCTACCTCTTAGACTATCTCTTTATCTATCCCTTTGTCCATCCCTTTATCATCCCTTAGTCTATCCCTTTCTACTCCCCTCTCCCTTCGGAGAGGGGTTAGGGGGTGAGGCTTTTTGGGGGTGAGGCTTTTTTTCTCTCCTCCCCAGGGAGGGGTTGGGGGTGGGCTTTTGGGCTTTATTATATCCTCCTATGCTCCTCATGTCCCTCTACATAGATAGCAGAGAAAGGACGGGCAGGACACAAGTGTTCGCACGCTCCGCAACCGATGCAACGAGCCTCGTTGATGGCTGGAACATAGGCAGACGACTCATCGTCAGGGTCGGAAGGCACCATCTCGATAGCTCCCGTAGGACAGTGACGCGCACAATTGCCGCAGTTGACACCATCGGTCAGCGGCAGACAGTTCTTCTTGATCCACACGGCATGGCCTATCTGCACCGATGACTTCACATCACGGCCTATCGGTAGAATGGCACCGGTGGGACAGACCTGAGAACAGCGCGTACACTCCGGACGGCAATGACCGCGCTCAAACGACATCGTGGGCTGCATAAAACTCTGCAGGTCCGTCGAAGGACGCAGCACGTGATTGGGACACTCCGACACACAGAGCTGACAACTCGTACAGTGACGCGCCATGTTTCGGAGACTTTGTGCACCCGGCGGTGCCAACGGAGTCTGACGTTTCGGCACAGCCTTCTCGGTGATGGCAGCCAGTCCGCCGTCAACCTTCTTCTTCTCTTGTGCCATTGCTGCCGTCGTCATTGCCGCAGCAGCCAATAAGAAGGAGCGACGAGAAGAATCATATCGTCCATTCCGTCCAGAACTTCCGCCCCTTTCTTCCATGTAAGGCAAGCTATAGCTCAGCGCTCCAAACTTGCAGGAACTCAAGCAGTTGCCACAAGCAACACAACGGCTATAGTCCACGCTATGCGTCTTGAAATCGATACAGGAAGCCTTGCAGTTCTTGGAACACAGAGAACAGTCGCGGCACTTGTCGACATGGAAGCGAACCTTGAACAGGGAAAAGCGAGAAAGGAACCCCAGCACGGTGCCCACCGGACAGACTGTATTACAATAGGTGCGCCCGTTGCGCCATGCCAGTATGCTGATGACGATGCAGGTCGCTGCCGTCACCAGCAACGCCGTTAACGACTTCATCCAGACACTGACGGAATAGAAAGCATAGCTGTCCATCTGCTCGGCAAAGTAAGCCAAGAGGTTGTTGCCTGACTGCCATAACGGTTGCAGAAGCAACGTCGCCATGCGCCCATAAGTGCTATAAGGTGCCAACAAAGAGACAATAGCACCGAGGCCGGCCCCACACGCCACGACCATCACCGCCAACATGACGTAGCGAAGCCACGTCAGCGGCTTGGAATAGCTGTAGCGGTTTTTCTTGCGCAACTTACCCAACCGGGCGACGACATCCTGAAAGACACCCAACGGACAGATGACGGAGCAGTAGATTCTGCCAAACAACAACGTCATCACAATCAGAATGGCGACAACAATGACGTTCATGGCCAGCAATGCAGGAAGGAACTGTACCTTCGCCATCCATTGCAAGGAGTGATGAAGGGTGCCGGTAAAGTCGAGGAACAGCAGTGTGATACACAGGAAGAAGGCTGCTCCCAGCCATGTTCTAATCTTTCTTAATACCATGTTTTTGTACGATTTTGCAAAGGAGAATACTCAGTTCATACAACAGCCAGACGGGAAACGCTACGACGAGGAGTGTGAAGACATCAGTAGTCGGCGTGATGATAGCTGCCACGATGAGGATGACGACGACGGCATGGCGGCGGTAGCGCCCCATCAGGCGGTCGGTCAGGAGTCCCAAGTGCGCCAGCAACGCTGTGACGACAGGCAGTTCGAAGACCACTCCCATGACAAGTGTCAGCGTCAGCAACGTGTCCATATACGACTGCAAGGTCAGCAGGTTGCCCACCTCGGCACTGACCTGATAGGTGCCGAGGAAACGGACGGTCAGCGGAAAGACGAGGAAATAGTTCAGCAGCGTCCCCACAATGAACATCAGGTAGGCACAGCCTGCAACCCATACCGCTGTCTGGCGCTCGTTCCGATAGAGTCCGGGAGATACAAAGCGGAAGAGTTCAAACAGCACGTAGGGTGATGCCAAGAGCAGTCCGGCATAACATGCCGCCTTCATGTGCATCATGAACTGCTCGGTCAGCCCGGTATTGACCAACCTGATGGCAAAGGTGTCGACACCCAGAAGCCGATAGGTCACGAAGTCACTCGTGTGGGGAGCAAGGATGACGGCAAAGAGCCATTCCTTCATACAGAAAGCGGCGACAGCAAACACCATGGTGGCGGCTATCACCCTGAGCAGGACACTACGCAGTTCGTCCAGATGTCCCCAGAAGTCGAGCTGGGTCTCAACCTTCCTGCTTGTCATCAGCCTTTGTCTCTTGTTCTTCGGCGGCGCCCACCGTCTCGTTCATCCCGTCCTTGAAACTCTTGACGCCCTTGCCGAGGCCACGCATCAGTTCGGGAATCTTCTTACCACCAAACAAGAGCAAGACCACCAGTACGATGACAATGAGTTCCGGCATTCCGATTCCAAACATAGTCTATTCCTTTATTTATTGTTCAACATGTCTTATTCTTCAGCGACACAGCACCAGCGGCTCACCTTCAGAGCCACACCCATGCCTGGTACTTCCTTCAGCAGGTAGTACTTCTTGCTGATGCGTACCAGTCGGCCGGTGAGACCTTTCAGCGGTCCGAACTTCACCAGCACCTTGGCACCGACTTTCATCTTCGCCTCTTCTTCGCTCAGGTACTGCTTGAGTTCTATCTCCGGATTACACATGATGCGGAACTCCTCCATCTGCCGGGCTGGAATCTCATAGAGCTCCCTGCCCTCACGTGTCTTCCTGATAGCTGCCATCTTGTAGGGTGATGCCATCATGAACTGGACCATCTCTGTGTCTTCAAGAGTCTTCTTGACAAAGATGAGGTTGTGGACGACAGGACGCAACTCATGATGCAGTCTGCCGTCACGACCTTCATAGTCTACCCACTGCTTGGGGATAAAGGTCTCCAATCCCTTATCGTTGAAGTAGGCATCCACCTCCTTCTGCTTCAGGGAGAACAACCTGACGGCATACCACGGCAACTTCTTGCTGTTTTCTACAGATGAGTTTTCCATATCCGACTGCAAAGATACAAAAGAGTTAGGAGTTTGGAGTGAGAAGAGAAGAATTTTTTTTGAGGAAGGACTTCTCTCCCTCCCTTCCTCTCTTCTTCTCTTTCTCTCTTCTTCCCTTCTTCCCTTCCTCCCTTCTCACCCCTCAGCCAACCAGTTGGCTATCATCTGCCTGCCATCGGGAGTGAGTACACTCTCAGGATGGAACTGTATGCCGTGGATGTCGTAGTCACGATGGCGCATCGCCATGACCTGTCCTTCGTCGCTCACGGCTGTTATCTCCAGACAAGCCGGGAAGTCTTCCTTGGAGACTACCCAGGAATGGTAGCGCCCCATGGTGATGCGCTGTGGAAGACCTTGGAAAATGATGTCGTTGCCCAGCTGTGTGCCTTCTGTTGCCACACCGTGATATACATCGGAGAGGTTGGTGAGCTTACCACCGAACACCTCACCGATAGCTTGATGGCCAAGGCATACACCCAGGATGGGCTTCTTCCCTGCATAGGTGCGGATGACATCGAGCAAGAGACCTGCCTCGGAAGGAATGCCGGGACCAGGGCTCAGCACGATCTTGTCGAAGGATTCCAACTGCGGAAGTTGGAACTGGTCGTTGCGAAAGACGGTAACGTCGGCGCCGAGTTCTTTCAGCAAGTGTGAAAGGTTATACGTAAAACTGTCGTAGTTGTCTATGATTACGATTTTCTTCATCGTCGTTTTGCTTTTGATGGTTGAATGTTTACATCTGCTCCGCCAACATGATGGCACGTCGCAAGGCACCCAACTTGTTGTTGACCTCCTGTAACTCGTACTCTTCATCGCTCTTGGCAACGATACCGCCGCCAGCCTGGAACCACAGTTCTCCGTTGCGGCTGACAAAAGTACGGATGGTGATGGCTTGGTTCAGGCTGCCATGAAGTCCGATAAAGCCGATACAACCGCCGTATGCACCGCGGCTGTGCGGCTCGTATTCAGAGATGAGTTGCATGGCGCGCACTTTCGGAGCACCGCTCAGCGTTCCTGCGGGGAAGGTGTCGAAGAATGCTTTCACGGGGTCTGCCCCTTCGTTGAGGATACCGCTGACACGGCTCACCAGGTGGATGACATGAGAATAGTATTGCAGGTCTTTATAGAAGTCAACCTTCACGTCGTGGCAGTTGCGGCTCAGGTCGTTGCGTGCCAGGTCTACCAACATCACGTGCTCGGCATTCTCCTTCGGGTCGTTGCGCAGGTATTCGGCACCCTTGCGGTCGGCTTCGGCATCACCCGTGCGGCGTGTCGTGCCGGCAATAGGGTCTATGTATGCCTTGCGGTCTTCTATGCGGCAATGGGTCTCCGGCGAAGAACCGAAGATACGGAAGCCCCCGAAGTCGAAGTAGAACAGGTAGGGCGACGGGTTGATGGAGCGCAGTGCGCGATAGAGTTTGAAGTCGTCGCCTTCAAACTGCTGCACAAAACGACGGGAGAGCACAATCTGGAACACATCGCCACGCAAGCAATGCTGTATGCCACGCCGGATGTTCGCCTTGTGCTCCTCGTCGGTCAGCGGCGACGTTGTCTCACCCACGGGATGGAAGCCGTAAGGTTTCACATTGTCTTTGTTCATCAACCGCTGCAACTCCACCAAGTCGTGCTCCGAACCTAATGTCACCAGCGTCATGGTGTTGTTGAAATGGTCGAAGACGATGATGTCACGGTAGAGTACATAGCACATGTCCGGCGCATCATTCCTCTCCATGGTCTCGTCTTTCACGGCGATGTTCTCGAAATAGCGCACTGCATTGAATGCCGTATAGCCGTATAGTCCGCAGTAGCCACTCCCCTCGCCCGTCACTTCGAAGCAACTGAGGAACTCGTTGACAGCAGCTGCTATCGTCTCGGCGGTCAAGCCGGAAGGAGAAACAGATGGGGTTGATGGGCTAAAAGGGCTAGCCTGGCTAAAAGGGCTAGCCTGGCTAGAAGGGCTAGCTTGTCTAGAAGGGCTAGCTTGGCTAGAAGAGTTTGAAGAGCTAAAACCTCTCCCATCCGGGAACTTCATCTCTATCTCGCCGTGGTTGACCGCGATGCTTGCCAAGGGATGAATACCAATGAACGAGCGGCTGTTGTTCTTGTCGTGATAGTCGGAACTCTCCATGAGGACGCTCTGCGGATAGATGTCACGCAAGCGCATATAGACCCCTACTGGAGTATAGAGATCCGCCAGGAGGGTCACAGTATGTGTCTGATACTTAAAAGTTTCCATATTCCTTCGCCAGTGCTTTATTGTTCAAATATGTCTGTACATCTTTGTCGCCACGACCGCTGACCGTCAGCACGACAACATCAGTGGGACGGAACGACAGTTTCTTCAGCGCAGCGACGGCATGGGCACTCTCTATGGCAGGGATGATGCCTTCCATGCGCGTCAGTTCGTAGCCGGCATAGATGGCTTCATCGTCGTTGACGGCAAGAATCTGTGTGCGACCGCTCTGTGCAAGGCTGGCATGCATGGGTCCGATACCGGGATAGTCGAGACCGGCAGAGATGGTGAACGCCTCTTTGATTTGTCCGTCTTCGGTCTGCATGACGAGCGTCTTGGCACCGTGGATGATACCCATCGTCCCGCAATGCATCGTGGCTGCGGTGTAATCGGTATCTATTCCGTGGCCGCCAGCCTCTGCCAGCACCATCTTCACACGCTCGTCGTCAATATAATGGTAGATGGTACCGGCAGCATTGGAGCCGCCGCCCACACAGGCGATAAGGTAGTCGGGATAGTCGCGGCCGACCTTCTCTTGCAATTGCCACTTGATTTCTTCGGAGATGATGCTCTGCATACGGGCAACGATGTCGGGATAAGGATGCGGTCCCATCGTACTGCCTACGATATAGAAGGTGTCCTGCGGATGGCAACACCAGTCGCGGATGGCTTCCGAACAGGCATCAGAGAGGGTCATATTGCCGGTGGTAACAGGATGGACCTCGGCACCCAGCATCTTCATGCGCTCCACGTTGGTGTGCTGGCGCTCCACATCGGTCTTGCCCATGAAAATCTCGCAACGCATGTTCATCAGTGCACACACCGTAGCGGTGGCAACACCGTGCTGTCCGGCTCCCGTCTCAGCGATGATGCGCGTCTTTCCCATCTTCTTTGCCATGAGTATCTGTCCGATGGTGTTGTTGATTTTGTGGGCTCCCGTGTGGTTCAGGTCTTCGCGCTTCAGGTAGAGCTGGCAACCATAGCGTTCGCTCATGCGGCGGGCATAGTACAGTGGCGACGGCCTGCCTACATAGTCCTTCAACAGGGCATGGTATTCCTGCTTAAACTCCTCGCTCTCGATGATGGGCAGGTAAGCATCCTGCAGGTCGTGTACGCATTTATATAGGATTTCCGGCACGTAGGCACCGCCATACTCGCCGTAGAAACCGTTCTTGTCTACGAAATAGTTTTTGTTCATAATATTATTGTTCTAATGCTTGGTAGAGTTGGTTGATGGCTGTTTCGGCGTTGCCGGTCTCTCGCAGCAGGGTAACAAACTTCGAACCGATGATGGCTCCGGCGGCATTTGCCTGCGCACTCTCCAGGGTTTGCTTGTTAGAGATGCCGAAACCTATCATGCGCGGATTCTTGAGGTGCATGCCGTTGATGTGGCGGAAGTACTCCAGTTTGGCTTCGCCGAAGCTGCTCTGTGCGCCCGTGATGCTGGCACTGGAGACCATGTAGATGAAGCCATCGGTGTTCTCGTCGATAAACCGGATGCGTTCTTCCGAGGTTTCGGGTGTTATCATCATGATGACGCGCAGGTCGAAGCGGTCTGCCAACGGCTTCACGATGTCGAGGTAGTCCTGGAAAGGCAGGTCGGGGATGATGACACCCGATATGCCTGCCTCCACACACTGGCGGAAGAAGTTCTCGTAACCGTGGTGCATGACGATGTTCAGGTACCCCATCCATACCAAGGGAATCGTCACCTCGTCCTTGATCTCACGCAACTGACGGAAAAGGATGTCGGTAGTCATACCGTTCTTCAGCGCCACCGTGCCGGCACTCTGGATGACGGGACCGTCGGCAAGGGGGTCGCTGAAGGGCATGCCGACCTCGATCATGTCGATGCCTCGCCGCTGCAACGTCTTGATGACCTCGCCGGTACCTTCGAGCGTGGGACAACCGGCGCAGAAGTACAGCGACAACAACTTGCGACCTGTTGCCTGCTGCTCTGCAAATAACTGATTGATCTTGTTCATTTCTTGGTGCTATCTAATTAGTTTTCGTATTCTTTCTCGCAAAGAGGAGTCTATCCCTCTCTCACGGCAGCGACAAACTGCCTGAGCAGTTCCACGTCCTTCATGGCTGGCGCTGTCTCGAAACGGGAGTTGAGGTCAATGCCGAGCAACTTGGGATGGGACAGCGACTTCACCCGCTCAACGTCATCAGGTCCGATGCCACCGCTGAGCAGGAAGGGTACGTCACCGTCGTAGCCGTCGAGCACGCTCCAGTCGAACTGTTTTCCGCTGCCACCCACCAACGGGGTTTTCGTGTCGAAGAGGAAATAGTCCACATGTCCGACGTAGTCGTGATAACGTTGGAGGTCTTCTGCCGATGAGATGCTCAACGCCTTCATGATCTCGATGCCGGGATGGATGTCGGGGTCGAGCGTACGCCGCAGGTTGTCGATCATGACGGGGCTCTCGTTGCCATGCAACTGCACGATGTCCAGCTGGTAGTTGACCACTCTGGTGACAATGTTCTGCGGCATGTCGTCGACGAAGACTCCTACCCGCTTGGGCAACGTGTCTAAGTCTGTCAGCGACGAGTAGTCGGGGATGATACCGGCACGGCTACTGATCTGCTGCACATAGCGCGGACTGTCTGGCCAGAAGATAAACCCCATCCAGTCGACACCTGATTCTTTTACGGCGCGAATATTATCGGCATCGCGCATGCCGCAAACTTTTATGATCATAGCTTTTTATTATTATTGGTCAGACTCGTCAGACTTGTCCGACTTGTCTGATAAACTCTCCCAAAGCCTCGCCGGGACGGTCGGCCTTCATGAAGTTTTCGCCGATGAGGAAGCCTTTATAGCCTGCTTGCCTCAACGTCCTGACGACCTCTGGACGGCTGATACCGCTCTCGCTCACCTTCACGGCATCGCGCGGCAGCAGCTCTGCCATGCGGAAGGAGTTTTCTACGTCGGTGATGAAGGTGCCGAGGTTGCGGTTGTTGATGCCGCAAAGGTCGGGTTCAAGTGCGGCATAGTCGAGTTCATCCTCAGCATGCATCTCCAACAACACCTCCAACCCTAACTCGTGGGCGGTATGCAACAGAGTGCCGCAGTCCCGCAATGAGAGGTCGGCAGCAATCAGCAACACTGCCGATGCACCGCAGAGGCGCGCCTGGAAGAGTTGATACTCGTCGATGACGAAATTCTTATACAGGATAGGTATCGTCACCCCGGACTCGCGTGCCACACGGATGAACTTGTCGCTGCCACCGAAGTAGTGCTCGTCGGTGAGGATGCTGAGGGCGTCGGCACCGTTCTGCTGGTACGAGAGGGGTATCACACCGGGCTGCCCGTCTTCCTTGATCCACCCCTTGGAGGGCGACTTGCGCTTGAACTCGGCAATGATTCCAGTCTCCGACCGCACCAGCGCCTGGCGCAAAGAGGCTGTCTGCCCTGCCTCCATCAGCCTTTCCACGGCAGCATAGAGTTGTTGCGGTGGCATCTGCTGCTTGAAGCGCTCCACTTCCATTCGCTTATGGACTACTATCTCGTCTAATATATCCATTTTTTACGATTTACTGATTCAGCTCCACGAACTTCTTGAATGTTGCAAGGGCACGTCCGCTGTCGATACTCTCGCGGGCGATGTCAACGCATTCTTCGATGGACTTCTGTCCCTTCTCCAACACCTGAATGCCGAAGGCGGCATTGGCGAGGACGATGTTCTTCTGAGCGGGCAACGCACGGTTCTCCAGCACACGGTCGAAAATCTGCTTGGCCTCCTCTTCGGTAGCACCGCCCACCAGTTCTTCGGGCTTGGCGATGTCAAAGCCAAGGTCCTGTGGCTTGAAGACTCGCTCATAGCTGTTGGTGGTCACCTTGAAGTCGCCTGTCAGCGAAATCTCGTCGTAGCCGTCGATGCTGTTCACGATGCCATAGTCGATGCCTATCTTCTGGTAGACATGGTGGTAGAGGCGCATCTGGTCGAGATTGGCGACGCCAAGGAGCTGACACTTCGGCTGACTGGGGTTCACCAGCGGACCTAACAGGTTGAAGATGGTAGGGAACTGCAATGCCTTTCTGATGGGTCCGACGAACTTCATCGCCTTGGCAAAGAGCTGCGCATGCAGGTAGACGATGCCTGCCTCGTTAAGGCTGCGGTTCAGTTTGTCGATGTCGTCGGTGAACATCACGCCGTGGTTGGCAATGACATTCGACGCGCCGCTGGTCGACGTCGCCGCATAGTTGCCGTGTTTGGCCACCTTGTAGCCGGCTCCGGCAATGACGAAGCATGCCGTCGTCGAGATATTGAACGTGTTCTTGCGGTCGCCGCCCGTTCCTACCACGTCGATATATCGGTCGCAGTCGAGGATGGCGGGCACTCCCGTCTCAAGGATGCCGTCTCGGAATCCCAACAGTTCGTCTACTGTCACGCCCCGCATCTGCAGACCGGTGAGCAGAGCGGTGATCTGTTCCTGCGGAAACTCGCTCTTCGTGATTCCTACCAAGATTTCTTTCATCTCCTCACGAGTCAGTTCCTCGTGATTCAACAACCGGTTTAAAATGTCCTTCATTGTCATAGTTTGCTCTATTTTGTTGGTTGATATCTTTTTTGCAGATGTTACAAACTTAAAAGAGACCTGTCGTAAGAACGGCAGGCCTCTTTGTGTATCTGAAGTATCCACATGGCTACGTTACTCACGACTTGATTATCTTGAGAGACGCCACCACCAATTTGTAGATACGATAACTTTCATATTTCGAGTGTTACTTATGATTTGGCTGCAAAATTACATGTTTTATTTGAAACTGCAAACTTTTCAGCCACTTTTTTAACACAAATCATATCATGCGACACGACAACAGCTAACGCACTGAAGGCTGTATATTTAAATAGGTGAGGTTTCCGGAATAGGTCTTCCGTGCCCTGCTTCATCATGCAAAAGTGTGAGCCTTAAATTATTTTCACCCCATATATAATAAACCATGTTACAACTACGTTACTTCAATAGACACTAAATATAATAGTATCCACATAACAACATTCGCCTATGCAGTATTTTACACATGAAGATTTAAACCCATCTGAAAGGACACTGAACATCATCCGACAGGTAGCCTACTCCTACCGCGTACTGAAAATGAACGGCAGCATACAACAATACTGCCTCAACTAACCGCAACGAGTAGCATAAACTGACAACCCTGACATGATGAAAGAAATTCTGGTCTCACCCTCATTGCTCGCCGCCGACTTCCTGAACATCGGGAAGGAGGTGGAGATGATTAACAACAGCCCGGCTGACTGGCTCCACCTGGATGTGATGGACGGTGTTTTCGTACCCAACATTTCATTCGGTTTCTCCGTGCTGAACGCTGTAGCGAAGGTCAGCAAAAAGCCACTCGACGTGCATTTCATGATTCAATGCCCGGAGAAGTTCATACAAAGGACGGCTCAGCTGGGTGCCATGATGATGAACATACACTACGAGGCATGTACACACCTGCACCGCACGGTCTACGACATCCATCAGGCAGGCATGAAAGCCGGCGTCACCCTGAATCCGACGACACCTGTCTGTGCCTTGGAGGACATCATCAAAGAGGTGGACATGGTGCTGCTTATGAGTGTCAACCCCGGGTTCGGAGGTCAACCGTTCATCGAGAACACGATAGACAAGGTGAAACGGCTGCGCGAACTCATCGACACGAGCGGCAGCAAGGCACTGATTGAAGTAGATGGCGGCGTACAGGCAGAGACGGCTCCACGACTGGTGAAGGCTGGCGTTGACATATTGGTCAGCGGCAGCTATATCTTCAAGTCGCCGAACCCGGTAGACACCATCAGACAACTGAAAGAGTTAAGATAGTTTACGCCAACTGCAACTGTATCTGATTTTCCTTAGCCATGCGACGAAGGTTCAGGAGTGCATAGCGCATGCGCCCCAACGAGGTGTTGATGCTCACACCCGTGGTTTCGGCTATCTCTTTGAATGAAAGTTCCTGGTAGTATCGCATGTAGACCACCTCACGCTGTGGTGCCGGCAGCTTGTTCATCATCTTCTTCACGTCAGTAAGAACCTGGGCGTTGACGTATTGTGCCTCTATACTGCCGTCCAAAAGGTCGTCCTTCTTTCCAAGATTAGAGAGGTCGTTATCTTTCGGCGCCTCAACCACCTTGTCTTGGCGTTGCTCACGATACCAGTCCATGATGACATTGTGGGCAATACGCATCACCCACGCACCGAACTTACCCGTTGGAGAGTATTTTCCCTGTTGCAGACGCATCACCACCTTCACAAAGGTTTCTTGAAAAAGGTCGTCAGCAACGTCTCTGTCATGAACGACAAAGAGGATGTAAGCAAACAGTTTCGATTGATTGCGCGACAATAGAATGTCGAAAGCCCTGTTGTTTCCGTCTACATACGACATGGCCAACTGCTCGTCGGTCATCTCATTCAGATTCTTCATTCCTTAAATTTTTATTGTTCTTTAAGTAATGTTGCTCCGATAGGCTTTCTGGTTTTAAGTTGTCGTAATTAGAGTTTTGTTTAAAAATCGGGTGCAAATATAAAGACTTTTATACTTTTACGCAAATTTTAGGCACAAAATATCAATTTTCTCTATCATTTTGCTACCAAACCACGACGTTTCAGGCGCTTAAACTCACGTTTTGCCTTGCGCATCTCGGCATTGAAACGGTCGCTGGTGTGCAGATAGTCGTAGGCAACACTTGCGGCAACAAACGCAGCATCGACATCGCTTTGCCAGTGGGCACCGACAATGACGCGGCTCTCGCCGTACATCATGCCACGAGCCAACAGTGTGTCGGCACGTTCTGGATTGATTTCCGACAGCAACAGGGCTGCACTCCACCCCAAGATGGTGTGTCCGGAGGGATAGGAACCGTTCTTCCTGAGTGCCTCGTCATCCTTCGGATAGAACGTAGGCTCATTGAAAAACATGAACGGACGCACACGCATATAGTGGTTCTTGGGTATCTTGCAAATCAAGTCGCACGTCTTTGCAGCGTTACGCAGGAGCCTGAAGATGGCTGGTGTGCCTTCGGGTGAAATCTGAATGCCGAAGGGAATGGAGAACTCCGACATGATGGTTTGTATGCCATAGACGGCATCGCGCAATGCGATGGCTGCACGCTCAGGGTTCTGCCGCTGCTGCTTGCCCCACTCATATTGTGCAATGTCGTACTTAAAGCGCATGCTGGCAGTATCGGGCGGTGCAGGATACCACTTCAGCATGTTGGGCAACTCAGGCACCTTGAAGTAAGGTTTGGCACCTGGCAGTCCGGGAGTCTGCGCCCAACCGCTCTGAGCGAAGCCACAGAGCATCACTACCGTCATCATCACACACAACAAATACTTTTTCATATCGTATTCTTTTTTATTGTCAACATTCATGTTTACTATCATCACCAATCATAAGCCCAAGTGCTTACCCCCTTCATACCATACATTCCAAGGTAGACTTCTTTATAGCCGAAGACTTGCAACTTGTGCCGGTACAGCTCTTTATGATCCACTAAGTTCAGTGCTGCGCGAATCTTTGAACCACTCTTCAGTTCTAACGACATCATCTTGTTGATGTCCTTCTCGTCAGGACTGTCAGCCAGAAGCAAAGCCGTTGCATAAGTAAACGGCGGAGTCAGGTCTGCATAATCCTTATTCTTCGTACATGCACCGACGATATATCCATTCACAAAGACACCACCACCAAGTCTCTTCGTCAGGAAATCGTTGACGGTGATGTATGACCCGGCAGCCACAACACCGTCATCACCTTGTTCAGATCCTCCTTGCGATGAGCTATCTTCTTCTCCTCCTCCTTGATACGGCTCTTCGTAAGGCGTTTCCCTGTCATCGTCTATCTCCTCCCAATCGCCAGGTTCGTCACCTTCACTTCCTCCTCCGCTGTCTCCCGACTGTCCGTCATCGGTTCCCGACTGCCCGGTGTCTGAACCTTCACCCTTTTGGGAATCGTCAGTAGCAGACTGTCCTGCAGATGAAGGGTCGGTTTTCTGCTCCGAGTCTTCCACCATTTCCACTACATCGTTGTAGGATTTACCGCAAGCCCAGCATAGACAGACGGCAAGAAGTAACACTATCAGATGTTGTCTCTTCATCTTTTCATGGTTATGCAGATTGACATAGAGTTGCATTGGTGCATGCCTCATCCTGAAGCAAACACCCTGCAAAAGTAATGATTATTTTAAAACAACACAATTTTCAGCTCACATTTTCGTTTGTTCATAGGAAAAAACATCAAATTAGCATACACTTTCCACGATGGCGAGTGAAAAGAAAAGAGGTTGGCGCAGGAAGCTGCCAACCTCGAGGGAAGATTTCGAAAGCTCGAAATCGCTAAAAACATGTGGCAAATGTAGACGTTTTAACTGAAAGTTCCAAATTTTTAGGAAAGAAAATGACTTTTTTAACATTATAATAGATGTCACGTCTGGGTTTTTTCGTATCTTTGCCAACTGACAAGACTCGCCATTTTGCCTTGTCATCGGTTACGAACATAAACAATTCAACAACAATAATGACAAAAAACATGAATCGAACCTTAAAACTGATCCTCTTGTGCGCACTGTTCGCCGTGACAGCCCATGCACAGAATTGGAACGACGCCTTGTACAAACAGATTGAGACAAGCGTCCAGGAACCCACGTTCAAGAATGCCACCTACGACATTACCAAGTACGGTGCATCGGTAAAGGCCACGGCTGCCGCCAACCAGAAGGCCATCAACAAGGCCATCGCCACCTGTTCAAAGAAAGGCGGCGGCAAGGTCGTCGTACCTGCCGGCACCTTCGAGACGGGTCCTATCACACTGAAGAGCAACGTAAACCTTGAAGTTCAGAAGGATGCACGCCTGCTCTTCTCTACCGACAAGACCCTCTTCCCCATCGTCCTGACACGCTGGGAGGGTATGGACTGCATGAACTACCAGCCGTGTATCTACGCCTATGGCGAGAAGAACGTTGCCATTACGGGCGAAGGCACCATCGACGGCAACGGATCTAACGACACATGGTGGAAGATGTGCGGCAAGGACCGCTTCGGTTGGACTCCCGAACTGAAGGAGAGTCAGAAGATTGGACGCCCGCTGCTGTTCGAATACAGTGAGGCTGGCAAGCCCTTCGAGCAGCGCAACATGAAGGATACAGGTCTGCGTCCGCAGCTCATCAACCTGTACAAGTGCGACAACGTAGCCATCAAGAACGTCACGTTGCTGCGCTCACCGTTCTGGGTTATCCACCCGCTGATCTGCAAGAACGTGCTCGTCAAAGGCGTAAAAATATGGAACGAAGGCCCTAACGGAGACGGCTGCGACCCGGAGTCGTGCGAGAATGTCGTCATTGAAGACTGTATCTTCCACACCGGCGACGACTGTATCGCCATCAAGAGCGGACGCAATGCTGACGGACGCATCTGGAACCTGCCGTCGAAGAACATCATCGTGCGCAACTGTACGATGGAAGACGGACACGGAGGAGTGGTCGTCGGCTCGGAGATTACCGGCGGATGCCAGAACGTCTTCGTTGAGAACTGTAAGATGGACTCGCCCAACCTCGACCGTGTGCTGCGCATCAAGACCAACACCTGCCGCGGTGGTATCATTGAGAACATCTACATGCGCAACGTCACCGTTGGCCAGTGTAAGGAGAGCGTCATGCGCATCAACCTCGGCTACGAGCCCAACGAGCCTGCCAAGCGCGGATTCATCCCCACCGTTCGCAACGTCTACATGAGCAACGTCACTTGTCAGAAGAGTGAGTTCGGCGTGAAGCTGAACGGACTCGACGATGCCGACAACATCTACAACATCCATGTAGAGAACTGCCAGTTCAACGGCGTCACCAAGCAGGCGGTAGAGCGCACGGGCAAGAGCCACGACATCTACTTCAACAACCTCGTCGTCAACGGCAGCACGGTTCTGTTGAAGAAACCGTACAAGCACTACAGCGAGTGGATGACACACTCCGAGATGACACGTGTGCCCCATTCCTACCTGCTCGACTTCCCCAAGAACAACAACCCGCGGTGGAGCTACACCAGCGGTACGGAGATGGGTGCCATGTTCGACACCTACATGGCTTACAAGGACGAGAGCATCCTGAACTACCTGAAGGAGTATCCCGCATTCATGATCGACGAGAAAGGCAACGCCAAAGGATATGACTACAACGAGTTCAACCTCGACAACGTACGACCGGGCAAGGTGCTCATGGACATCTACCAGCTCGACCCGAAGGAGAAAGACCTGAAGCTGTTGAAGACCCTCTTCAAGCAGCTGGAGAAGCAGCCGCGCACCAAGGAAGGCGTCTTCTGGCACAAAGCCATCTATGCCTATCAGGTATGGCTCGACGGCATCTTCATGGGACTCCCCTACTACACCAAGGCTGCTCCTATTTTAAAAGGTGAGAAAAAGGCAAAGAAATACTACGACGATGCCGTAGACCAGATCATCAAGACCGACAAGCGCACCTACGATGCAGAGACAGGACTGTGGAAGCACGCATGGGACGAGACGCACGAGCAGTTCTGGGCAAACAAGCAGACAGGCCTTTCGCAGCACACATGGGCGCGTGCCATGGGTTGGTATACGATGGCTATGGTCGAAGTTCTCGACAACCTGCCAGCCAACTACGGCCGCCGTCAGGAGGCCATCGATGTCTTCAAGAAGGCAATGACCGCACTGGTGAAGTGCCAGGATGCGGAGACGGGCGTATGGTATGACGTGCTTGACGTGAAAGACCCGCGCAACTACCTTGAGGCTACCGCTTCTTCCATGTTTGCCTACTGCCTGCTGAAGGGCTACCGCAAGGGTTATCTCGATGCCAGCTTCCGCGATGCAGGCGTGAAAGCCTACAACGGCATCCTCAAGCAGTTCATCAAGGTGAACCCCGACAAGACCATCTCGCTGACCCGTTGCTGCGAGGTGAGCGGTCTCGGTCCGGGTGTCACGCCGGCTGTGTTGAAGGCTGCCCCGAAGGTAAAGGAGAACCTGCGCCGCGACGGTTCGTTTGAATACTACATCAGTGAGCCCATCCGCGACAACGACGGCAAGGGTGTCGGCCCGTTCATCTGGGCTTCGCTCGAAATGGAACAGCAGGGACTGCCCATTGCTGAATAAGTTGAAAGGGAGTTATAAAGGAGTTAAAGGGGAGTTATAAAGGAGTTAAAGGAGAGTTAAATGGGAGCGAAAGGGACGTTAGAATTTCTCATAAGAAAAAACTATCGTCCTCTAACTTCGCCGCGTAGCGGCAGATTCGAGCTTGCTCGCTTTGCTTGCAAAGAACTCCTTTTAACTTCAGCCGCAAAGCGGCTAACTCCCTAAACATAAAATAAAATTTGAAACAACCAACATTACCCATAATGAAAAAATTAGCATTTTTATTATCAACAATCCTGGCAGGAACGACGGCGTTTGCACAGTCGGAATACGACCTGAACGCACCGTTCGGCTTCTGTACCGTGTCGTCACGCACTGCCAACACCCCTTACAACATCACGGGCGGAGGCTGCTACAGCTATCCCGTACCCGCTGAACTCGAAGCCAATACCGTGGTATTGACATCTACCGGTGCCGACATGAAGGGCACGATACAGAATGCCATCAAGAACAATAAAGTGATTATCCTTGACGGCTCCAAAGGCGACTTCATCGTATCGAGCAACGTGGGTGTCACCTCATCCAACAAGACCATCATCGGTATTAACAATGCCCGCATCTGCACCCAATGGCACATGACTCAAGAGATCAAAAATGCATTGGACGCCGCCGGCGTACCCAGCATGAGTACCAGCGGTGGTGGCGGTACACTTCCCAATGGTCAGTATGTGTCTGAAGAGGCAGAATACAACACGCGAAAGATTATCATGGAACTTACCGGCGACAACAACGAGAGCTACAGCAAATCCGGTATCCTCTCCCTCAACGGTTGCCAGAACATCATCATCCGCAACATCACGTTCATCGGTCCAGGCTCTGTCGATGTCGGTGGCAGCGACCTCATCTCTTCGACAAATGGTGCCAAGAACATCTGGGTGGACCACTGTGCATTCCAGGACGGCATGGACGGCAACTTCGACATCACCCAAAAAGCCGACTTCCATACCGTCAGCTGGTGTACTTTCAGCTACTCCAGCAACTCATACATGCACCAGAACACCAACCTCATCGGCAGCAGCGACAGCGAGGCTACAGGCTATCTGAACACCACCTTCGCCTTCAACTGGTGGGGCAGCGGCTGTAAGGCACGTATGCCGATGGCTCGTGTAGGCAAAATCCACATGCTGAACAACTATTACAGCTGTACAAGCGGCGGCAACTGCATCAACCCGCGCAAGAACTCGGAATTCCTTATCGAAGGCAACTACATCGACACGGGCGTGAAGAGTTTCTATGGTCAGAGTGGTGCTACGGCAGTGACATGGGTAAACAACAACTACATCGCATCGGGAAGCACGCCTGACTCCAAAGGCGCTACCGTCACGGTTCCTTATGCCTACACCGTTGTTGCGGCTGCCAATGTCAAGGATGCCGTAAAGACCTATGCCGGTGCCACTTTGAAGTTTGATGGCGGTGAAACACCTGTTGACCCACCATCAGGAACAGCAGGCAGCATCGTATGGGCATTTGATTCAGGTGCTGACGGTCAGGCAGCCAATGTTCAGGCAAGTATCACCGAGGGTATTCAGGCAACCAGCGTAACCTTAGGTTCCGACCTGGCGTACGACGGCAAGCAGACAGCTCTGGGAGAAACGAAGATTCAAGACCGTACGACCAACTTCCCGTCAACAGCAGCTTCAGATGCCAATGCCATCACCTTTAAGGTTGACATGGCTGACGGATATCAGTTCCTTGCCACCGATGTATCGGTGACAGCAACACGCTTGGGAACCGATGCCGGACAGATTGATATCAGCTGGACGGATGCTGGCGGTACGACCGCACTCTGCCGTGAGGAGACACCGAGCAGAGACAACGGTTCACCCAATGTCACCACTTATCCGTTTGACCTGCAAGGCAAAGCCGTAGCAACAGAAACCAGCTGCAGCCTCATCATCAACATGTACGGCGTTACTACAGGATACAAGAAAGACTCAGGCGGCAATCCGACAACAGAAATCAACTACAAGGATTATGGTTTCAAGGATATCGTCATCAGTGGCTATCTCATCAATACGACAACTGGCATTGCGACACCTGTCACCCTTGCTCCTGTCACCAGCACTGAGTACTACAACCTCGCCGGACAGCGCATCGGAGCCGATGCCAAGGGCATCGTCATCGAACGACAGCGCACTGCCGACGGCCGTGTAACGACCAGGAAGGTGATCAAGCGGTAAAAAGATTCCCGTGAGGGAATATACACCTTATTTATATATAAGGGCTACAAAGCGTCAGGGTACGCACCTTTTCGTGCGTACCCGTTTTTTTATTCATCACAAAACACGAAAAAAGTTTCTAAAAACAATTACTATTAGAAAAATAATGCGTAACTTTGCAACAAGAAATTATTGTTAACATCAAAACCTTTTAAAACCATGAGTAAAATTCTACGCTATTCATTCATGAGCCTCTTGCTGATGTGTTGCGGAAGCATCTTTGCGGACGAGGCAACATTTGTGTTCAACACACCTGAAGGCTTGCAGGCCCTTGGCATTGCAGAACCAGAAGCTGGTGCTGGTACAGACCTAGGGACCACCACCTATACTGTCAATGGAGTAAGCCTGACTGCAACAGACGGCAGTACTAACACCCGTATTTGGAAAGCTGTAAACAAGACTACGGGAGTTACTACCTTAAACTTGCGTGTGTACAAAAGCAGCGCTACCAAGCCTGCAGGTACGCTGACGCTCTCAGCTGGTGACAAATACATCACAGAGATTGAGTTTGCAGGAACTGTAGAAATGGATGCTGACGGTGGAAGTCTCGACGAAGCCACAAAGACTTGGAAAGGTTCAGCCAAAACGGTTGTCTTTACCGCTACAGCGACCAATCAGATCAACACCATCAAAGTGACTTACCAGGCTTCTGCCGGAGTAACCAAGAAAGATGCAGCACTTGCATTCTCTGCCGAGACCGTCAACGCTGTTGTCGGCGAACCGTTCACCGCTCCCACACTGAGCAAGGCTACAACAGCCGCAGTGACCTACTCTTCTACCAACGCCAAGGTAGCTACCGTCGACGCAACATCGGGTGCCGTCACCATCGTCGGTGCAGGTACAGCCAAGATTCGTGCCACGGTTGAAGAAAATGAGGAATACTATGGCGACCAGACAGAATACCAGATCATCGCTACCGAACCCGTGAAGAGCGAGGTGACACTGCCCTACAGCGACCTAAGCAGCGGTCAGGGTTCGTTCACGATTGACGACATCAACGTTCCGGATGGCAAATATGTATGGACATGGGTAAGCAGCAAAAGCTACATGAAAGGTAGCGGACTGAAGGATACCGAGATGGAGAGCGACCTGAAGTCACCCGTCATCGACCTCACTGGCGCTTCGAAGCCTGTCATGACTTTCTCGCAGTGCATCAACAAGTACTTCGGCAACTATGCTAACGAGGCTCAGCTCATCATCACCACACTCGAAGGCGGTGCCATTTCCGACCAGGAGACCTATGCACTCGAAGCTCCTGCCTTCGAAGAAGGCGAGACATGGTCAAAGTGGAAAGACGAGTCCATCGACCTGTCGGCTTACGTTGGCATGAAGATTCAAGTGACCTTCAAGTACAAGAGCACCACGACCAACTACGGTACTTGGGAAATCAAGAACTTCAGTGTTAAAGACGAAAACGTACAGCCCGATGTCAAGACGGTTGAAAACATCGCCGGTCTGAGCGCACTCACCGCCAAGGACGAAGCTACGCTGACGCTGACCAATGCTGAGGTAGCCAAGAAGTGGACTTCCAACAACGGCAACACGCAGATCTACCTCCGCGATGTTACCGGTGCCATCGAGTTCTATGTCACCAAGCAGTATGCTGCCATCGCAGAGAACTTCGTTGAGGGTGGCATCGTCAACGGTACCATCGACATCACATACGACATCTACAACAAGATGCAGGAGATTGTTCCCAACGCGAACACCAATGTCAGCAACCTCACCTTCCAGGCTCCCGCAGGTGCTCCGGAGGCTAAGGCCATCGCCATTACCGACGTTGCAGCCAACCTGCACAACTTGGTTGCCATCAAGGATGTCACCATCGAGATGGATGCTGTAGCAGCAAGAGGCAACAACGTAACTGCACAAGCTACTACCTTCTATGCCGCATCTGGCAGCGACCGCATACGCCTGTTCAACGGCTTCCACGACAAACAGTTCGACGACTTCAGCCCGTTCATGACCGGAACAGTCAACATCAAGGGTATCGTCATGATGAGCGAAAGCGAATACGAGCTCTACCCGATCGAGATCAGCAGTCCTACAGCTATCAACAGCATCAAGGCTGACAAGCTGAATGCCGACGCTCCGATGTTCAACCTTGCAGGCCAGCGCGTCAGCAAGAACTTCAAGGGTGTTGTCATCCAGAACGGTCGCAAGTTTGTGAACAAGTAGAAACATTTCCCGCCCCGACTCTTCTACCCTGAAGAGTCACCCCCCGCGCCCTGCCTCAACCCTCGGCAGGGCGCTCTTTTTTTATGAAAGGACTTTGACCATTCAGACTGTAAAGCTTACCCATCCTCTCAGTAAACTTTGCTCATCCTCTCAGTAAGCTTTGCTCATCCTCTCAGTAAGCTTTACTCAGCGCGTCAGTAAGCTTTACTCAGCGCATCAGTAAGCCTTACTCAGCGTATCAGTAAGCCTTACTCAGCGCGTCAGTAAGTTTTACTCAGCGCGTTAGTAAGCTTTACTCAGCGGGTCGGTAAATCTTATTTCTATTTTCTCACTTGTACTATAACTTTTTTTAAGAGTTGATTGCATACAACTTTAGTAAGAAGTTTGTATTTTTGCATCACTACAGCAATCCGCAAGCAAACAAGCACGCAGAAATTGCCTTACACATCAACATCAATAACAAACAGCAGAAGACTGAAAATCAATGCATTTATAACTTTTACTTAAACAAACAATTTCATTATGGTAAACAAATTATTACGCTTTTCGCTCATCAGCTTGTTGACCATGTTCTGTACCAATAGCTTTGCGCAAGCTATCAATGTGATATGGGACTTCGGTGACGAAGCGACGATGAATGCTGTAATGGCTTACAGCGGAACAACGGAAGCAGGAACCGTAAAGAATAATGGTCTTACCCTGACCATCGAAGCTAACGGAGCCACATTCCGCAACAATGGCAACAACATCCAGGTAAAAAATGGTGCCGTCTTCAAGGTGCCTGTACAGAGTACCGCTGACAAAGTGACTGTCAGTGGCTATCCTGACTACTCCAAGTTCTCCATCGGAAACTCCACCGAGGCACTGACGGGAGACCAGACGTACACCGCCAAAGCCATTGACGTGAAGAACGGCTATGTCGCCGTCACCTCTTTAGATGACAACAACTACTATTACAGCATCTCTGTTGTCCAGCAGCCCAAACCCGCTCCCATCAAATTAGTGGACGAGGCAGCTACCGCTACCTTCCCCTTCGACTTGGGTACAGACGGACAGAAGGCGACCTTCAGCACAGGCGACGCTGACTACTTCGTCAACAGCAAGGTGACCTATGGCAGCAACCTTAAGATTCTTGACAGCTACGCCGTTGGCGGTATCACGGAAACTCGCTTCCAGCCCACTGCACAGAACGATCCTCCTACAGAGGTTGAGGCTATCCGCTTCCTGATTCAACCCAAGGCAGGCTTTGCACTCACACCGTCCAAGGTGTCATTCACCACAACCCGCTACGGCACTGACAACGGACTACTTGACATCTATTGGCAGAACCCTGACGGTACGACTGTCGAACTGGCAAAAGGTGTCAAACCAGCTCGCAACAGTGAGACAACACCATATAGCAACCTGTCCTACGACATCACGGGAGCTACCGCTGGCGAAGGTGGTTGCGGCTTGCTCGTCTATCTGTACCACCTGCAGAATGGCAAGCAAATCGGTTTCTCAAACATCAAGATTGAAGGTACACTCAACGGTGAAGAGAAGGAAGTTCCTATCCTCGGTAGCTTCACGGCCAACGGTGTCAACTACATTGCCGACAACGTCTTTTCTGCCGATGGCAGCAACTATGTCGGTGAGATAGAAGTTTCCAAGACGGAAACCATGATTAGTGCCGAGAACCCGCTCACCAACATCGAGGCTGTTCAGGGCGACCTGGGTGAAATCACCTACGAGGGCGACGACACCAAGTGTACGGTAACTATCCCCATTATTGCTACTGATGTTTCACTGAACTATATCTTGAATGTCGTTCAGAAGCCAGACTATACACTGACCTATTATAGCACCGACGGCTCTGTGGTAGGCACCCAACTCGTTGAGAAGGATGCCGCTATCAGTGAGTTTGCCTATGACTACTCTGTAGCACCGGCTGAAGAAGGCTACAAGGTGCGCGGATGGTATGAGAAGATCAGCGGTGGAAGGAAATACAAGGTTTCCGACATCATCACCAAAGACATCAAGCTCTTTGCCTATGCAACGGAGATTGAGGAGTCCAGCCCGTTCAAGAAGTACAACTACAAGCTGACCGATGCCGACTTTGAACCGGCAGACCACGAGGCTTTCAATCCTACAGGAAAAGCATACTTCCATGACAACACCCACGGATGGGCATTCAAGAACGGCGACGCCATCGAACTGCTCGTCGGCACAAAGGCTGACATCTTCGTGACCGTCTGCAGGTATGGTGCTAACAACGGCATCATTGAGTACTATAATGGAAAGGACGAAAAGCTGGGTGAGGTCCCTGCTTATGTAGAAGGAACTGACGGCGTTGTACAAGTCATCAACTACGAGGGTGAAGCTGGCAAGCTTGTCCTGAAATTCGTATCCGGTGGTGAGAACTATGTGCACAATGTGAAGATTGTGAACAACGCCGAAACCAACTATGAGGCAGAAGGACAGTGGTACAAGGTGAAGGCTGGCGATGCCAGCAGCTTGCTTGATGTCATCGATGCCGTCAACGGCAAGAACAGTGCTGCCGACGCTGAACGCGCTTTCGTCTTCCTGCCCAACGGCACTTACGACTTAGGCTATACCGTACTGACCAGCATCAGCGGTAACAACATCTCGTTCATCGGTGAAAGCCAGAATGGTGTCATCATCAAGAACAAGGCTGAGATAGAAGACGAAGGTATCGGTACGACAGCAACGTTTGTCAACACCGGTAAGAACATCTACTTCCAAGACCTTACGCTGAAGAACGAACTCGACTACTACGGTGCACAAGCAGCTGGCCTGGCAGGAGGACGTGCCCTCTGCTTGCAGGACAAGGGAACGAACACCATCTGCAAGAACGTCTCTCTCCTCTCCTATCAGGACACCTATTACAGCAACAACAACGACATGAAGGCTTACTGGGAAACTTCTGACATCCACGGAACCGTTGACTTCATCTGCGGCGGCGGTGACATTCGTTTCCAGGATTGTACGCTCTCACTGGAGAAGCGTAAAGCCGACGGATCTGGCGGCAGAACCATCACGGCTCCTACAACAACAACTCAGTTCGGCTACGTCTTCGACGGTTGTAAGATTGTCGACTTGTCAGAAGGAAAGGGCGACTGGAACTTCGGTCGTACATGGCAGAACAATCCTATCTGTATCTACCTGAACACCACGCTCGACAGCTATGCAGAGAAGAGCATCGTTGCCAAGCGGTGGACGGAGAAAGGTATGAACAGCACCAATCCGAAGCAGTTCGGCGAATACAACACCGTGAACGAAGCTGGTAATAACATCACTCCGGCATCCAACACCATTGTCTCTCACGACAAGAACTCTTATGAGACGGTGCTCACCGCTGAGGGAGCTGCCAACTACACCTACGAGAAGATGTTCACCGACTGGAATCCGGCTGAACTGGCTGCACAGGCTGCTGCTCCCGCCAACGGCAAGCAGGAAGGCGACATCATCTCATGGGATGCTGTGGAAGGTGCTACAACCTATCTCGTAGAGAAAGACGGTGAGTTCCTCACACTGACCAACGAGACATCGCTCAACGTAGCTGCACTCAGCTCGACTCCGTTTGCAAGAGCTACTGGTGCAAAAGCACAGACCACCGACGCTGCTCCTGTCTACAGTGTACGCGCTGCCAACAGTCGTGGTGGATTCGGTGAGGCTACACTCATCGGCGAAAGCACAGCCATTGCCGAGGTGAACGCCTCCGGCAACAACGTTGCCAAGACCGAGTACTACAACCTCGCCGGTGCCCGCGTCACCAAGAACTTTCAAGGCGCAGCCATCCAGGTTCAGAAATTGAACAACGGACAGAGCGTTGCCAAGAAAGTGATAATGAAATAGTGCATAGTGCATAGTAAATAGTGCAATCGGGCGGGAACAAATTGTTTCCGCCCGATTCTCTTTATATACTCCCTCCCTTCAGGGAGGGTTGGGGTAGGCTCTCCCCTTCCTTCATTTTTTCTCTTAAAAAAATGATTTCCCACCTTAATTATTTGCACATTTTGAAAAATCTGTTTACTTTTGCAGAATGGAAACCAAATATTCACTAATCTAATAATAATTATTATGTCGAAAAACCTAAAGAACATTGTTCGAATGGCGCTACTTTTCGTGTTCCTGCTCACAGCAGGATCCGCATCAGCGCAGCAGACAATCAAGGGTACAGTCGTCGACGCGACAGGTGAACCCATTATCGGAGCTACGGTCAAGGAACCGAAGAGCAGTAATGGTGCCGTCACCGACCTCGACGGTAACTTTACCCTCAGTACTAACAGCAAGACCATCGAGGTCTCATACGTAGGTATGAAGACCAAGACGATCAACATTCAGGGTAAGTCATCCGTGAATGTGACTCTCGAAGACGACTCACAAGGTCTGAACGAAGTTGTGGTCATCGGTTACACCACCGTGCGCAAGAGAGACTTGACCGGTGCCGTGTCGCAGGTGAGCGGAAAACAGATTGAAGACGTGCCGGTAACGAACGTCACCGAGGCACTGACCGGTAAGATGGCTGGTGTGAACATCACCACTCCGGAAGGTTCACCAGAGGCTGACGTGAAGATTCGCGTGCGTGGTGGTGGTTCTATCTCTCAGGACAACTCACCGCTCTACATCGTTGACGGATTCGAAGTAGCTTCCATCAACGACATCGCTCCCTCCGAGATTGAGACCATCGACGTGCTGAAGGATGCTGCGTCTACCGCTATCTATGGTGCCCGCGGTGCCAATGGTGTCGTTATCGTCACCACCAAGAGCGGTAAGGAAGGTGGCGTTCAGGTGAGCATGAACGGATCTATTGGCTGGCGCAAGATGACCAAGGAAGTAAAGGTCATGGACCCCTACAACTTCGGCTATTACCAGTATGAAACCAGTTCTAAATCACAATTCAACACTACCACTTCCAACTATGGCTCATACGCCGACCTCGACCTGCTGAAGGGTGTTGCAGGAACCAACTACCAGAACGAAGTCTTCGGCAGAACGGGTGTCCAGCACGCTTACGACATCAGCGTCAGCGGCGGTTCCAAGGATTTGAAGTTCAACGTCACCTACGCCCACAACGACCAGAAGGCCATCATGTTGGGTTCCGACTACAGACGTGATAACATCAGTGCCAAGTTGAATGCAAAGATCAACAAGTGGTTGTCTATCGACTTCAAGGCTGCCTTGGCAAACGAGAAGCTCAACGGTCTCGGCTCTGGTGCCGACACCAACGAGTCTAATGCTGCCAACTCTATCGTTGCACACACCGTTCGTTTCCAACCGATTATGGGAACAGGTGCTGAGGACGAAGACGAAGAGAATGCTTCTTCTACCCGTGTGAACCCGCTGGAGCGTATCCTCGGTACCTACAAGCAGAAGCGCACCTTCTCGCAGACCTACAACGGAGGTTTGACATGGAAGCCGTTCAAGGGCTGGACATTCAAGACCAAGTTGCAGTATCAGTGGAAGAACCTCGACACCGACCAGGTATGGCTGGGCAAGGCTGCTACCAACTCTAAGTATGGTGATTCTGGTAGCCCACAGGCTGTATTGAGCTACGATGACAGAAAGACCATCAGCAACACCAACACCATCCAGTATGACAACAAGAAACTCTTCGGCGGACGCGACCGCATGACCATCATCCTTGGTCACGAGTGGAAGAGCACGAAACAGACACAGCGCGAAAGCGTTTCTACCAAGTTCAATACGGATGCAACTGTTGACTATATCCTTTCCAACATGTCAGCAGCTGGCAACGTGAAGCCTAACTACTCTTACATCTATCCTGAGAACAACCTGCTCTCCTACTTCGGACAGGTATTGTATACCCTGAATGAGAAATACCTCTTCAACCTTACTCTCCGTACCGACGGTTCCAGTCTGTTCGGCAAAGGTCACAAGTGGGGATGGTTCCCGGCTGCACAGTTTGCATGGCGCATGAACGAGGAAGCCTTCCTGAAGGACGTGAAGTGGATTTCCAACTTGAAACTCCGTCTCTCTTACGGTACCGCTGGTAACAACCGTATTCCTTCTGGTATCCTCGGCGTACAGTATAAAATGGCAGGCAACACCGGCACTCACGCTTACTTCGACGAGAAGGAGACTCCGGCACTGGAGACTGTTGCCTATCTGGACAACCCGAACCTGAAGTGGGAGACCACCGTTACCCGTAACTTCGGTATCGACTACGGTTTCTGGAGAGGACGTGTCAACGGTAGCTTAGACCTCTACTGGAACACCACGAAAGACCTGCTGATGCGTGCACGCGTACAGAGTTCTTCAGGTATGCTCTATCAGTATCAGAACTTCGGACAGACCTCTAACAAGGGTATCGAGTTCTCTGCCAACGTAGTAGCTGTAGAGAGCAAGAACTTCACCTTGAATGCGAACTTCAACATCGCTTGGAACAAGAACAAGATTGACAAGCTGACAACCGACGACCCATGGCAGAGCAGTAACTTCGCTGGTTCTACCTTCGGCGAGTATAATGACTACTACCTGACAGAGGGCGGTGCTCTCGGCGAGGTATGGGGCTATAAGATGAATGGCTACTACAAGCCTGCCACCTTTGATGCCAACGGTACATTTACCGGACAGGCTGGTGACCTCCGTCTCGTTGGTACTACATGGTATCCTGTTGATGCCAACGGTAATGCCATCACTAGTCCTGATCTTTATCCAGATAAGAGTTACACCAAGACTGGTGGATTGCTCTACCCTGGCAGTCCTAAGTTCCAAGTTGACGAGAATGGTACCCCATACAAACAGAAGTTAGGCAACACCATTCCTCCAGTTACCGGTGGTTTCGGTATCGACGGACAGTGGCGCACCAAGTTCGGTACGTTCGATTACAACGTCTTCTGCAACTACTCTCTCGGCAACAAGATCATCAACGGTACCAAGGCTGCGAATGCCTTCTTAGCTGGATCTGCAGCCAACTATAACCTGATATCCGACTTCAACCTGAACAACCGTTTCTCTTGGATTGACCCGACAACTGGCTTAAATCTTGCATGGGTTAGCGAAAACACTGTCAATTCAGAATACTATGGTAGCACCTATGCCATCATGAACCGCTTGGCTGAAATCAACAGTGGTAAATCCATGTACAACCCGGCTGCTGCTGGCAACATGGTCATTACCGACTATGCACTGGAGAATGCTTCTTTCCTGCGCCTGCAGAGCGTGACCGTTGGCTACACCCTTCCGAAGGCATGGGTAAAGAAGGCTTATCTTGAATCTCTCCGTATCTATTTCACTGCCCACAACCTTGCAACATGGACCAACTACAGCGGCTACGACCCAGAAGTCGACGTCAGCAAGAACCCCATGTGCCCAGGTATCGACTATGCAGCTTATCCGAAGAGCCGCTCCTACGTCATGGGTGTTAACGTAACCTTCTAATCATCATTAAAATTAAAAACGAATAGAATAATGAAAAATAAGATATTAAAAACCATGTTCCTCGGCTGTGGAGTCTTTGCCTTGACAGCTTGTAGCGACTTCCTTAGCCCGGAATCAAACTCTCTGACTGATGCCACTAAGGTATATGAAAATCCTGCATCAGCAGAACTGGCTGTCAACGGCATCTATGCCGACCTCTGCGGTGAGGTTTACAGCCAGCTGATGACCATCCATCAGGGTTCTGGTACCGACGTCGAACTGATCGACGGTATCGGAGCTACGGCAACAGCAGCCAGTGAGCGCGGTGCCATGAACTACAATGCCACTGAAGGCGGTTGGGCTAAGTTAGGTTCTTTGTGGGAAGCGCTCTACGGCATCGTGTTGGATTGCAACCGTGTAATCGATGGAATCAACGCCAGCAAGACTTTCCTTGAGGGCAGTGATGAAGAGAAGCGACAGTTAGGCAAATACCTGTCTGAAGCCTATACCATTCGTGCCATGGTTTATCTCGATCTGGTACGTGTCTTCGGTGATGTTCCTTTCATGGAGCATGCGTCAAAATCAGACCTCTCTAACGTCAACGTTGGAAAAACCGACCGCGATGCCATCCTTGACAACATGATTGTCAACTTGGAATGGGTTGTTGAGAATGGCTATCTGCCTTGGGCTGGTCAGGTGACCAGTGAGCATGTCAACATGGGCTATGCTGAGGCACTCTTGGCAAACATCTATATGACCCGCGCAGGTTATGCCATCCGCGAGGCTGGCGACCAGGCTGCCGGACAGCCCTACAGTGTCGACGCTAAGTTGGCAGCCGGCTATGTCAAGGCTGACTACTCTGACGATGTCTATCAGACGCTGCGTCCTTCTGATGAAGCCCGCAAGGAATATTACACCAAGGCTAAAGAACACCTGAAGAATGTCATCGACAAAGGCATCCACCGCATGAATCCTTCGTTCAAGGACGAGTGGTACAGAATCAACCAGTTGCAGCTCGACCAGACCTATTATGAGAACATGTTCGAGATTCCTATGGGCTTCGGTAATGCCGGTGAGTTAGGCTACACCGTCGGTGTACGTCTGAACGACAGCAAGAAGAAGATGAACAAGATTACCGACTATGGCTATACCAACTCTTCTGGTAAGCTGAAGACGACAGCCGTGCAGCTCTACTCTTACGCTGCCCACGACCAGCGTCGCGACGTTACCTGTGTCAACTACGAAATCGTTGACATCGACCGCTCTGCAACTGTAGAAGGCGGCACATGGACAACGGCTGAGACCTTCCTGAGCAACAAGCCGTTCGGTCTCTACATCGGTAAGTGGGATGTCCGCAAGATGTCCGACCAGTGGCGCAACCAGAACCTCACGGCTACCGCTAAGTTCGGCTATGGTATCAACCCCATCCGTATGCGTTATCCGCAGGTTCTGCTCTGGTATGCTGAGTGTCTGAACGAGCTCGACGGACCTACCGACGAGGCTAAGAAATATCTGAAGGCCGTACACGAACGTGCATACTATGGCGACGAGGGCAACACGGAGCTGGCTAACTTCTACAGCTACGTCAAAGATATCAACGACAAGGATGCTTTCCTGGATGCTATCTGCGAGGAGAACAAGCTGGAGTTCTGCGGCGAAGGCTTCCGCAAGTGGGACCTCATCCGCTGGAACAAGCTGCACCAGGCTATCTGGAAGGCTAAGACAACGTATGTAAGCTGGAAGGACAACGACTACTTCCAGGAGAAGATTTACTGGAAGTACACCGATGACACCGAGAAGAAGATTGACGATGCTTCCATCACATGGTATGGTACCACCGATGTATGGCCAGGAACCATGAGTACGGTGAAGATGAGCAAGAAGACCGCTGTTGACGACGACTGGCTCGACGCCAACGGCTACCGCTCACCGAAGGGCAAAATCTATACCGGACAAGGTGCTGAAGGAAAGGGCCTCAACGGTTGCAGCTACAACAAGGGTGCTTTCGGTCAGGATCCGTCATCACTGCTGGTTGACCTGCCTTCTATCTGTGGCGGCCTCGTGGGTACGCAGATGCCTACTGCCAACGGAAAGTGCAACGATACCGGCGTTACGGTGAAGAACCGCTACCTGATGCCTATCTACACCAACGTCATCAACTCATCCAATGGTCGTCTGTATAATTCTTATGGATACTAATTTTAATCAATGAACAACAATGAAAAAGATTAATCAATATATCATTGCAGCAGCCATCCCCCTCCTGGGGATGCTGGCTGCCTGCACAGACGGAAACGACTGGACGGTAGACAACTCTGCCTCACGCCAGCGCACTCCGGACGGGCTGGAAGCTGAAATTGATTCGGCAACCCTGAACATGGAACTGAAATGGAACAAGGCCTCCGGAGCTACCGGCTATGAGGTACAGGTGAGCGAAACACCGCTGATGGCAGGTATCGATGAAACTGAAGGAATCGCTACGTTCACTACCGATGCCAGCCCGATGACCATCGACCGCATCAACGACAAGATTCAGATTAAGGAGAACACCACATACTATGTCCGCGTACGCGCTATTACAGCAGGCAAGAACCCAAGTAAGTGGGCTACCGACGACATCGCAAGTGGTACCTATAAGGTGCAGGCTCCTGCCACCTTGTGGATTGATGACACGGGTGTAGGCGAGAAAGACCTCACCATGCAATGGATCAAGACGAAGTATGCCACCCCGACAACCATCGTCAACCAGAACACAGGTGAAAGCCACGAGATTACTGACGAAGAGAAGGAAGCCCTCAGCTATACGGCTACTGGCTTGCAGGACGGTGTGGAATATACCTTCACCTTGCTTGACGAGAACGGTAACCAGATTGGTAAGACAACCAAGGCTACAGAAAAGGCTCCGAACATGGATTGGGCAATGTCTGTCATGGATCTCTCTACATGGGTTAAGGGTGGTATCACTACGCTCACTGCCGGTAAATTCACTGTAGAAATGAACGACCACGGTGGCAAGTTCAAGGGTGAGTTTAAGGATATCCGCATGATCAGCCCGCTCAACGAAACCGGCGAGAAACTCAGCTTCTACAGATTCAACACCAATACCAAGGAGTTCTATTCTATTGATGACTGGGATCCTGAAACGAGCCAGTTTGATCCGAACAAGTCTAAGGAATACATCAAGCTGAAGATTCCTGCAAAGGGACGTCTCTATGCTTATGCATACACTGGAACAGCCGGACGTAGGATGGTTGTAGCGAAGAGGGATATCAACCCGACAACCAATGAGATGACTGAAGAAAAGATCTTCGACAAAGTATTGGATAACAACTTGAAGGACAATGCTCCTGAAGGCGATGCTGTGAAGTACGAGAAGATATACATCACTGAAGCTGGTGACTACTATGTCAGCAGCCCAGGTGGAGCTATCTATATCTACGGCTTCATCTTCGTTCCCGACGAGGAGATTAAACAAGATCCCATTGATCCCATTGACGTGATCAATTAAGGAACCATTCAACCTCTATATCAAGAAGGAGTGCCGCACGGCACTCCTTCTTTCATGGTAAGCATAAGTAGAAAATGCCTAAGCGATAGAAATTTCACTATCGTCACCGACCAACATTTTCCTCCCTTTCATTTGCAGGTTAAGAAATTAGTTGTATATTTGCAGATGGAAAATAACTAAAAAATTAAAAAATATGAAAAGATTATCCCTTTTAGTGTATCTCTTCTCCGCCGTGCTCTTCGTAGCCTGCGGCGGCGGTGACGACAATGGCTCCGGCGGTGGCGGCGGAGGCTCCACAGGTAACTTACCCGTAAAAACGAAGGCACGCGATCTGGCATTCCCCGGTGCCGATGGTGGTGCCAGCAAGATTACTGGCGGTGCCGAAGGTAGCGTGTATATCGTCAACAGCCTGGCCGACGACGGCAGCCAGGGAACGTTACGTGCAGCCTTGCAGAGCGGCAACCGGTTCATCGTCTTCGCCGTCGGCGGACAGATTAACCTGAATCAGAAGTTAGAGATTTCAAAATCTAACATCACCATTGCCGGACAGAGTGCTCCCGGTGGCGGCATCACGGTTGCCGGCTATCCTGTCTACATCAGTGGCGACAACGTCATCATCCGCTACATGCGCTTCCGCATGGGTGATCAAAATGGAGGCAAAGCTAACTTTGATCCAGAAGACGGCGACGCTCTTGGTGGAAAGGACTGCAAGAATGTGCTCATCGACCACTGCTCCATCTCTTGGAGTACCGACGAATGTGCCTCGTTCTCACGCATCACCAACTTCACCATGCAATACTGCATCATCTCTGAAAGTCTAAAGAAATCTACCCATGTAAAGGGTAACCACGGCTACGGTGGCATCTGGGGCGGTGTCAATGCGTCCTACCACCACAACCTGCTTGCCTGCCACGATTCCCGTAACCCGCGCTTCGACCACGGCTATGTGGCACGAGCTTTCGGCGGTCCTATCGACTATGTGAACAACGTGGTCTACGGATGGGGCGGCAACTCTACATACGGCGGCGAGACAGGCAACACCAATGTCTTCCATATCAACATGCAGAACAACTACTACCAGCCGGCTTCCTACTCTTCGCACAAGGACCGACTGATAGAAATCACGACGATGTGCGGCAACTGCACCAACAACATTGCTCCCTGCGAGTGTACGCCTGCCCAGCTCTACATCAACGGCAATCAGGTCAACAACGTGAGCAACAAGGACTGGGACGGTGTTGATTGGGGTAAGACGACGAAAGCCAACAATACCACTTACACTGACAGCCGTTCCGATGAAACCCTGCTCAGCATGTCTAAGCTCAACAGCCGCTGGACAACGGGCTTGACGAAACTCACCTTCACAGAGAGTGCTACGAACGCCTACAACAGCGTATTGAACCATGCCGGCGCCTCACTGATTCGCGATGGCGTTGACAATCGTGTCATCAACAACGTCAGAAACGGTACGGGCAACCTCATCAACTCGCAGGAAGATGTGGGTGGCTACCCCACTCTCGAATCCGGTACGCCTGAGACCGATTCTGACAAGGATGGTATGCCAGATAGTTGGGAGACGGCACAGTTGAAAGCCTTGGGTGCACCCAACAAGACCATTCAGGACTTCAAGCCCGGTGCCTACAACATCACCGGCAAGTATACCAACATCGAGGTGTATCTGAACTCACTCGTTGTCAACACTTTCCCCAGCGGTGCTGGTGCTGAAAACTATAAATAACGGGAGGCTGTTCAAAGCGGACTGAATACAATCGAATGGGTGTGTCAAAATTTTGACACACCCATTTTTGTCATTCAAGAACTAACATACGGTTATCGAAAAGTTTTTCAGATAAACTATTTGTTGTTTATGTTTTTTATCTTACCTTTGCACTATATTAAAGCATTAGAAGATATGGAAAAGAAGAAAGATAAAAACATTTTCATCAGAATGCTTGAGATAAAACGGGCTATTCGCGATTGTATACAAAATGGCGGCGATTTGAAACAAGTTGAGAAAAAATATGGAATCAAGTTTGCAAAGCCACTTTGAGATAGATGAGCAGAGTGAGATGGACTATGTGTTTGTCAATCGAGACGGGATAAAATACCATGCCACCTTTTATCCTGTTTCCGATTTATATCCACAACTAACCAAGACATATTCTTTTAGCATAGAACCAGAGGATCGTAAGGCCCACCCAATTGATTCAAAGATTGCCACTACTATTGTAGAAATCTTAAAACGCTTTTTCAAGAATAATGAGAATGCTATGATTATGGTATGTGACTCTCTTGACGGAAAAGAGAGTAAAAGACGTAAACTTTTCGACAGATGGTTTGATCATTTTGCTGACCACTCAATTTTAAAATATGATGCTTCTGCTCCATTGGAAGATTATCAGTTGTATTTATCCATCTATTTCAGAAGAGACAACCCCAATAAAGAAAGTCTGTTACGAGCTTTCCGCGACCTTCTTTCAATGAACCTTTATGAATTAGGTATATAAGCTACGACACAAATAATATAGGAATCCACTATTTTCTTCAAATATTCCACCCTTAATTCTACCTTTTCTTCATACCTTTGCGCCAGAAAACCTAAATGGAAGATTACGTATGAAGAAGAAAATGATGATGATGGGACTGATGCTATTAGGGTGGCTCAGCCTGAGTGCACAACAAAAGATGCCGGCATTTCCCGGAGCCGAAGGCTTCGGCATGTATACCACTGGCGGTCGTGGTGGCAAGGTTTATCACGTAACAACGACTGAGGACAACGAGCAACCGGGTTCTCTCCGTCATGCCTTGAACCAGAAAGGTCCCCGAACGATTGTGTTCGACGTGTCGGGAACCATCCACCTGACCTCAGAGTTGAAAGTCAAGAACGGCGATGTGACCATTGCCGGACAGACGGCACCCGGCGACGGCATCTGCATTGCCGACCATCCGTTTGTCATCTCCTGCGACAACATCATCATCCGTTATATGCGCTTCCGCTTAGGCAACAAGTTCATTGCCGACCATGAGGGCGACGGTCTCGGCTCGATGGACCACGACAACATCATCGTGGACCACTGCTCCGTCAGCTGGAGCATCGACGAATGCCTGTCGGTCTATGGCGGAAAGAACATCACCGTACAGTGGTGCATCGCCTCTCAGAGTCTCCGCAACTCAGGACATGCCAAGGGCAGCCACGGCTATGGCGGCAACTGGGGCGGCAGCGGCGCCTCCTACCACCACAACCTGCTGGCTCACCACGACTCACGCTGTCCACGCTTAGGTCCGCGTGTGGGCACTCAGACCGATGAACGTGTAGACATCCGCAACAACGTGTTCTACAACTGGGGCGGCAACGGCTGCTACGGCGGCGAAGGTCAGAACGTGAACATCGTCAACAACTACTACAAGCCCGGTCCCGGCACCATGAAGCGTGGTGAACGTATAGCCACACGCATTGCCCAGATTAACATAAGAACAACCCAATACACCCACCATGACACCGACAAGCCCAACAAATGGGACGTGATGTGGCACCGTTGGGGCAAGTACTTCATCGACGGCAACATCAATGCCAGCTATGGCGACGTGACGGATGACAACTGGAACGAAGGCGTCTACCCGCAGATAGACAACGAGAAGTGTGACGGAACCTTCACCCAAGAGACCAAAGACACCATCCGACTCTCACAGCCTATCCCCCATCCTACCACGACCACTCACGATGCCAAGACCGCTTACGAGCGCGTGCTGAAATATGCCGGTGCCAGCCTGCACCGCGACTGGGTTGACGAACTGATGGTCAGCGACACACGCAATGGTGTGGCAAGCCATACGGGAGTCATCAAAGACAAAAAAGGACGTAACAACATCCCCGGAATCATCGACTCTCAGGAAGACAACAAACCTGCCGATGCCGGTGCTGACTGGCAGGCATGGCCTGTACTGAAGAGCGAACCTGCACCGAAAGACAGCGACGGCGACGGTATGCCTGACGCATGGGAGAAAGCTAACGGACTGAACCCGAACGATGCTGCCGACGGGAACAAGACCGACAAAGAGGGTTATACCAACTTGGAACGCTACCTGAACTCTATCGTAGCCGACATCACAACTCAACAAAACGAAAAATGAAGAAAACATTATTCATATCACTATTCATGCTATTGACGAGCATTGAAGCTACTGCTCAGATACCAGCATTCCCTGGTGCTGAAGGTTTCGGACGCTATGCCACAGGCGGACGTTCTGGTACAGTCTATCATGTAACCTCATTGGCAGATAATGGTTCTAACGGAACTCTGCGTAAGGCGGTAGAGAGCGATGCTGCACGCATCATCGTCTTTGACGTTTCCGGCACCATCCACCTGACACGAGCACTGAGTATTAAAGGAAAGAAAACCCTTTTAGGACAGACAGCACCCGGTGACGGTATCTGTGTTGCCGACTATCCTGTCACCATCAATGGCAGCAATATCATTATCCGCTACATGCGTTTCCGCTTAGGCAACAAGTATGTTTCCAAACACGAAGGCGACGGACTGGGTTCGATGGATTATAATAATATCATCATCGACCACTGCTCTGTCAGCTGGAGCATCGACGAATGCCTGTCGGTATATGGCGGAAAGAACATTACCGTGCAGTGGTGTATTGCTTCGCAGAGTCTGAAAAATGCCGGACACAGCAAAGGAGCACACGGCTACGGTGGCAACTGGGGCGGCAGCGGTGCCTCGTATCACCATAACCTTATTGCCCACAACGAGTCACGCACACCTCGACTGGGTCCGCGCCCCGGTACGCAGACCGACGAGCGCATGGACATGCGCAACAACGTCATCTACAACTGGGGCGGCGAAGGCTGCTATGGCGGTGAAGGTATGAACGTTAACATCGTGAACAACTACTACAAGCCTGGTCCCTGCACAGCCAAGTCGCAAGAGAAGGTGCAGAAGCGTATTGCAAAAATCGGTATCCGAACCTCTTCCTATACCAAACACGACACATCGACCCCTAACGAATGGGATGTGATGTGGCACAAATGGGGAACGTTCTATGTCGATGGCAACGTCAACAGCCTGCACAGCGACGTGACAAGCGATAACTGGACCTATGGCATGTATAACCAGATTAGCAATGACGCGAGCGTAGATAATACTTACACTGACCAAGTGAAATCAGACATGAAACGTAGTGTGCCCGTATCTTACGAACAGGTGACAACCCACTCTGCCAAGACTGCTTACGAGCGTGTGCTCAACTATGCGGGAGCAAGTCTTCACCGCGACGACTTAGACCGCATCATCGTCAGTGACACCCGCAATGGGACAGCAACAATGACGGGAAGCAATAACGCACCCGGCATCATCAACACACAGGATGATGTAGCTTCATATATCACAGGCAGTGACAGCCCGTGGCCGACACTGAACACTAACGGCTCGCCCCTCACGGTCAATAACGAGGCGTATATTGCAGACAATGGCTACACCAATATCGAGAATGCTGCCAATGCGCTGGTTGCTGACATCACGGCTGCCCAGAATGCAGCTGGTACAGCACTCAGCGGAGAAGATCTCTACATAGATACAGACCCGAAGGAATATTCCCTCTCCCCCTCTACACATGCTGCCGATGACGGCACAACATGGTCTTTTACCAACGGTTTCAGCATCAACAATGACAACGGCAAGACCTATGCCAGCGGAAGCAGCTGTAGCATCAACGGTATAAAGTATTCTTCCGGCACACAATTCACCATTAACATCCCGTCAGGCATAGCAGTTTGGGCAATAGCCTTTACGGGTGCATCTAACTACGAAGCCGCAAGAGGCACTTCTTATCTGTCAGAATTCAACGGCAACAGCTATGGCAATAGCGACTATGTTTTCCCGGCAAAAGACAGTGGCAGCAGTGCTACAGAATTTAAATTCAACTTCAGTACACCAGTGACTGGTTCAGTGACATTTACACCTGCTGGCTTACAACTTGTCGCCAACATCACCATTTGGGGTAAACCTGTCAGCACAGGAATCAAAGGTATTTCGCTGACGAACCATGGACAGTTGAAGATGGAAGATGAAGCTGACGCATGGTTTACCCTGGACGGCAGGAAGCTGAATGGCATGCCCACAAAGCATGGTATTTATATTGCAAAAGGGAAGAAAATGGTTTTCTAACTGATTATTCCACCTTTATCTACAAAAAAGCCACCTTCTTATAGGTGGCTTTTTCTAATTTTGCAAACAGAAAATCTATTAATTAGTATCATCATGAAAAAAAGAACATTTACACTACTCATTGCTTCATTGCTCATCGGCAGCACGGCAATGGCACAAGACCTGGAGAAGTACCCGTGGTTGGACAAGTCGAAATCATTCCACGAGCGTGCGGTACTATTGGTCAAGCAACTCACCCTTCGTGAAAAAGTAGACCAGTTGGGCAACAATGTCAGCGAAGCCATCAAGCGCGACGGCGTTGTCATCGTCCCCTCCTATCAGTATTGGAACGAAGCCATCCACGGCGTTGCCCGTTCGGGTGCTGCCACCAGCTTCCCTGAGTCGAAAGGCATGTCTTCTACCTGGAATCCCCAGCTGGTCTTCGATTGCGCCAATGCCATTTCTGACGAGGCACGCTGGTATCATGTGAACAAAGGCAAGGGACTGAACTACTGGAGTCCCACCATCAACATGGCTCGTGACCCACGATGGGGACGTGAAGAAGAGAACTACGGTGAAGACCCGTTCCTGGCTGGAACGTTAGCAGTACAATTCGTCAAAGGTTTCCAAGGTGAGATTACCCCAGAGACACCTTATTATAAATTAGTAGCAACCGCCAAGCACTTTGCTGCCAACAACTATGAGCGCGGCAGGCAGTCTACCACCTCGTTCGTTACGGAGAAGAACATGCGCGAATACTACCTGCCAGCCTTCAAGATGTGTGTCGAGCAGGCCGACGTGAAGAGTATCATGGCAGCCTACAACGCTCTCTCTACCGATGTCAACGAGAAGGATGCCAACAACAAGGGCTATGCCAATGCTCACGGCGGTCTGCCTTGTGCAGGCAACAAGATGCTGCTCACCGACATCCTGCGCAAAGAGTGGGGCTTCTCCGGCTATGTCACCTCCGACTGCGCCGGCGTTGCCTGCATACACCGTGCTACCAAGCACTTGTATTTCGGTCCCTATACAGCCGGAACCATCAACACCAGCAAGGAGTTTGATGCTATTCACAACCCATACGGCAGTGCCACTCCAGAGGAAATTATGATGGAAGCACGGTCAGCATCGCTTGCCATCAAAGCCGGTCTGGACACCAACTGCGAGTTCATGAGCCAATCATCGGTATTGCAGCGTGCTGCCGTCAATGCCGCAACTCCTGAGTTCCAAGCCCAAGAGCAGGCTGCACCCAACGGTCAGAAGTATGTCACCCTCACCGAAGAGGACATCGACCAGGCTGTCATCCGAGTCCTGGAAACCCGCTTTGCCTTGGGAGAGTTCGACAACTATGTCTATCCCGTAGACAACACCTTGGAGAGCGAAGCCAACCAAGCCCTGGCACTGAAGGCAGCACAGGAGAGTATCGTGCTGATGAAGAACGAGAAAGCTACCGAGAGCGATGCCGCTCCTCTGCTGCCCATCAGCGCCGACAAGAAAGTTGCCCTCATCGGTCCCTACGCCAACCAGATCATGCTGGGTGACTACAGCGGTACGCCGACCTACACCACCACCCCCTTCGAAGCTTTCAGCAAGAAGATGAATTTTGTTCTCGAAACCAAACTCATTGCTTCCCAACTGAATGCCGTTCCGTTTAGCCAAGCCGTTGTCTCAAAACGCGGTGCCAGCAATAACGACAAGGGTGCCGGCAATCTGGAGAATACTGCCCCTGGCGACATCTTCCTCTATAAGGATGTCTATTTCGGCGAAAAGGGTTGTACCCAGTTCGAGATGTCATGCGGAGCCAAAGACACTGGTTTAGGTTCTGTCAGCTTCATCCTTGACGACAAAAACGGCACGCCCTTCCTTACCGTTGACAACAAGAATACCGGCAACTGGACAAAATGGGAAACTGTATCAGCCACTTTTGATGCTGCTACTCAGCAACTGTTAAAGGGCACTCATGACCTCTATGTAAAGTTCAGCGGATCTAAATCATACGTCGGCAACTACCAATACTTCCACTTCAGCAATCCCGACGAGGTGATGATTCCCAACACCGAGACACAAGGTCCACTCTACATGTGTACCACTTCGGCTTCTGTCAACGAGGTGGCAACAACAGAGATGATCAACCGTGCCAAGGCTGTTGCCCAGAAAGCCGACGTAGTCGTCTTCATTGGCGGCACCGACTACAGCAAACCCGACGACCATGCCACTGGTACCGAAAGCCACGACCGCTGGAAGATTACGCTCCCCGGCAACCAGGAAGAGGTGCTGAAGGCCGTCAAGGAGGTCAACCCCAACGTCGTACTCGTCCTGGAGAGCGGCTCCTCGCTCGACATCACATGGGCAAAAGCCAACATCCCAGCCATCATTGAGGCATGGTATGGCGGTCAGGCACAGGGACAAGCCATCTGCGACGCCATCTATGGCGACATCAACCCCGGTGGCAAGCTCACCTCTACATGGTACAACAGCGTTGAGGAACTGCCATCAGCCAACAGCAGTGCACAAAACTACTCCAGCTTCGGACGCGAAGGCATGATGGAATACAACATCGACGACTGGGGCTACACCTATATGTATTATGGCAAGGGAAAGAACAATCCCTGTCAGGCGGCAAAGCCCATGTACCCCTTCGGCTACGGACTGAGCTATACCACTTTCAGCTATGGCGGTTTCAACATTCCCGACAACTTCAACATCGGACAGACGAAAGACGTAACGCTGACAGTAACGAACACGGGAACACGCCCTGGCGATGAAGTCATCCAGGTCTATGCCTCCTTCCCAGGCTCCACCGTCGGCCGCCCCATCAAGAAACTCGTCGGCTTCCAGCGAGTCACCGTTCCTGTCGGTGAGACTGTAGCGGTAACGATACCCGTTTCTCACGAGAACTTCTCCTACTTCGACGAGACCACCCACACCTTCCGCACCGAGAGTGCTGCAGAGTTGCAGGTCGCCACGTCAAGTGCCGACGAAGACGTGAAGTACAAGCAGCAGGTTGTCACCGAAGCCGGCACGGTAGGCGAGACCTATATCTCGACACACATCGACGAGATACCGGCAGTCAGCGGGCAACAGCTGCGCAAGTCCGACCACATCTACAACGTCATGGGAGCCTATGTCGGTCCTGCCAGTTGCTTCGACCGCCTGCCCAGAGGTGTATATGTGCTGAACGGAGTCAAGTATATTAAGAAGTAGGCCTTCCCAAACCCTCCCTAAAGGGAGGGCTTTTTTCTTTACAGTCCTTACGAATAAAATAAGCCCTCCATTCAGGGAGGGCTTTTTTGTAGTCCTTACTCATCAATACCCCCTCCCTTTAGGGAGGGTTGGGAAGGGCTTTAGGGCCTAGGGGTGGGGAGGGTCTAACTGCCTTTCTCCTTTCTAAACTCGCTTGGCGTAAACCCTGTTTCCTTCTTGAAGCACTTGCTGAAGTACTTCGGGTCGGAGAAGCCGACGGCATAGGCTATCTGCGAGAAGTTCTGTGTGGAGTTGACGATAAGGTACTCGGCATGCTGTATGCGCAGATGGCGCAGGAAGTCGACAGGTGTCATGCCGACGATACTCTTCAGCTTGCCGTAGAAAGCCGAGCGTCCCAGGTTGACGGCATCAGCAAGGTCCTCTATGCGCAGGTCTGCATCGCCGATATTCTCCTCGATAAAGTTCATGAGGCGGCTCATCATCTCCTCGTCAGGATTGACGATCTCAGGCGTCTCCAGCCTATACACCTTCTTCTCCGCCGGCTCAGCCTCCACAGCCGTTGCCTGCTGAGCGTCCTGCTCCAGCTTCTTGGCATCCAGCTCCTCACGATACTGCCGCAACAGGTTCTCCATGCGCTGCTCTCGCTCCTGCTGCTGCTGCCGGTATTGCAGGTAGGTGACCACACCCCATGTGGCGAGTCCTATCACCGTAAGCAACAGCAACAACCTCACCCATCCGCGCTCCAGCCATGTCGGTTCCACATCTATGATGATGGTGGTCTCGTTGTCTACCCACACACCGTCACAGTTGGTACTCCTGACCACCAGCGTGTGCCTGCCGGGGGTCAGGTCGCTGAAAGCTATCTGCGGCGTGCGCCCTAAGTAGTTCCACTGTCCTTCCTCCTCGTCCATGCGGTAGGCATACTGCAACAGTGCATTGTCTTCATAGTCCAGCGCTGCGAAGTTGAGCGTCAGGCTGCGCTGGTGCGGTTCTATCGTCAGCTCGTCACGATGCAGTACGGGCTGCACCTGCTGTTCGCCCTGATACTTCACGCCAGTAAACACTATCTTCGGCGAGAAGTTACTCTTCTTCATGCTTCGCGGCTGAATGGCAAGGCTGCCGCCGACTACCGCCAGCACCACCTCGCCCGTCGTAGCGTTCAGCGTGGGCTGAGCCTCAGAGAACCTGATGAGCTCGCCCAGCTCGTTTGAGCCGAATGTCTCCACCCTGCCCGTCTTGCGGTCATAGCGGTCTATGCTGCTCTCGCGTACCACCCACACGCTGCCGTCCTTGTCCTCGACGAGCGACTGTGGCAGGCTCTGTTGTCCGGCAAGAGGCTCGACGGTCTTCATGCGCAAGCCATCCCTCAACAGGCTGCCACCTGCCATCTGCACGCCACCGCCCTGTGTGACCACCATCAGCGAGTCGTCTTTCAGCCGCAACACCTGCAACACGTCTACCGTCTTCAGGCTCTCGTCGTCGTCCTTGACATGGCGGGTGACGTAGGTTTTCAGAGGGAAAGCCGTCCCCTGCCCTCCCTGAAGGGAGGACGCATCCGTCAGTGAGGCGCGAGGAGAGAGTGGTTGGCAGACCAGCAGCCCGGCGGTCGTCGACAGGATCATGTTGCCCTTGCCGTCGTGGGTGATGCGTCGCACCTGCCGGAACTCCTCCATCGGATAACCCTTCATGCCGTTCTGCGGACTGACGAAGCTGAAGGTGCCATCCCCGGCGGCTACTGCTATGTTGGGACCTCCTCCATAGGTCGCAATCCACACGCGCCCCTGCGGGTCTTCGTCGAAGCCGTATACCTCGTCGTGGCTCAGCGACGCAGCCTCCGGACCGTGCCGGTAGTGAGCCATGCGCCCGTCAGGGGTCCTGACGTATATGCCGTCACCCTTCGTTCCTATCCACAGCCTGCCGCGGCTGTCCTCGAAAAGCGCATAGACACGGTTCGACAACCTTACGGGCGACGGTTGCAGCCCACCGCCTGCCGTCAGCCATCCCGCGACGCGCCCTTCGGCACCTACAACCGCCACCTCACCGGTGAACATGCCTACCCACGTGCGTCCCTGCCTGTCGACACACACCGCACGCGCCTCCTGGTTGGGCACCACCTGCGACTGCACAAAGCGATGCTTCATGAAGTTAACCAGCGTCAGTGCCCTCATGCCGGTGAACCAGAGGTTGTCCTGGCGGTCGGTCATGAACTTGGCTATCGTCGCCAGGTCGGTCGTCGGCGTTCCCGTCTGCTGCTCCCAGAGGCTCATACCGTAGGGCGATGCCAGGACATAGGGCACCAGGCACCCTGCCTGCTCGTCGTAGTAGGCAAAGGTGCCGCCAGTGGGTATCAGCCACACCGTGCCGAACTTGTCCTGATGGAACACGGGCACCTCGCTCGTCGTTGCCAACAGCGAGCTGACCACGGGCACCGTCAGCAGCCGTTGCGTCCAGTCAGCGGTGTTGACAAGGGTGACTCCTTGTGCGTCGGTGAACACCCACAGCCGTTGCTGGCGGTCGGCGAAGACGGTCTTCACCTCGTGCGGCATGCCAGCCAGCGTGCATGCCACGCTGCCGCCCTGCGTCCCTTGCAGGGTGATGACCACAATGCCGGCGTCGGTGGCAGCCACGGCACGGCGGTCGTCGAGCCTCACCAGTGCGTTGATGCGGCTCACGCCCTGCGGCATGCGCGCCATCCTGTCGCCGCGCCAGCCCTCCTGCCACAGCCCTACTTCGCCGCCGGGCGTTGCCAGCACCACCGTCTTGCCCAACTGCACCATGTAGTCGTAGGGCTTCGTCGAGTCGAAGTTGCGCCCCACGATGGTGGCGCCGCCGTCGGTGAACACCCATTCCCTGCCGTCGTCATCGAGCAGCACCTTGTGAATGGTCTTATGCTTAAACGGCTTGTCCTTCGGCAGGTAGGCGGTGATGCCCCTGCCCTCCCTCACCAGGCTGTCGTCGACGCAGAAGTTGGCAACACCGTCACGGCTCACCACCCACGAGTGGCCGTTGCCGAGGGTGTAGATGGCACGCACGTGGACCTCCTCGCCACAGAGCTGCGCCAGCTGTTCGCCCACGTCCCTGTAGCGGCAGTCGCGCGTGTCGAAGAGGTACAGGTGGTTGTCGTAGGTGATGCACCACAGGTCGTTCCTCGTCGTGGGGCGCAGGCTGTGCATGCGTACCGTGCTCAGTTGTGCTCCCTGGTCGTGTCCGTTGATGCCCGTGCCGCCGCGGAAGGTCATGAAGTTGTAGCCGTCGAAACAGCACAGCCCGTTCCACGTTGCCAGCCATATCAGGTCGTCGTCCGTCTGGGCGAAGCCCGAAATGGTGTTCGCCGCCAGTCCGTCGCGGATGGTGAAGGTACGGACGCGGCACGACGGTTGCGCCGCCATGCCCATCGCACACAAAAGCAATATCACAAGTAGCAAGGTCTGTTTCGTTTTCATCGTCTTTTTCAGCACAATAGGTTTTGTTTTCGGTCAGAAGTTCTGCGGGGCTCCCCGCCCGTTTCAGCTGCAAAGATAAGAAAAAGAAAACAAAAGAGAGAACGTGGAGAAAAAAAAGGTCCTGTTGTGAGGTTTAGAGTAACCGATTGTAGAGTCAACCAGCAAGTGCAAGTTGTGTGCAAATTTAAGTATAATGTTTGAAAAACTCTTCTTTAGGTGTGTTAAAATTCAGTTTGGCTCTTGGTCTTCTGTTGATTTTGGCCTGTATTGATGCGATTCTTTTTTCA
>ODAI011032598.1_pt1 | contig 62020 bp, 43 predicted proteins | sample 1539321 | NCBI WGS metagenome assembly ODAI01 (sample SAMN02144231, study PRJEB22623) | gut metagenome | biome: sheep rumen | host: Ovis aries | place: New Zealand
CAACATCGTCGTCGCCAGCTCGCTCGCTGCAGGTCACAAGACGCTCATCCCGCAGCTCATCGAAGAGCTGAAGAAGCTCGGCCGCGAGGACATCATGGTCATCGCAGGCGGTGTCATCCCCGCCCAGGACTACGACTTCCTGTACAAGGCTGGCGTAGCTGCCGTCTTCGGCCCCGGTACTTCCGTCGCCAAGGCCGCATGCGAGATGATGAAGCTCCTGCTCGGCAAATAAGAAAGCTTAAAAACCACAAGGCTATAAGCCTACCATTAAAAACGAAACCTCCCACGTGGCACGTGGGAGGTTTTTTTGTATATGCCTATTTCTTTCGAACAATCTTTGTAATAATCTTCTTCCCAGGCGATAGTTTTTGCTTGAGCTTGACGAGTTCATTCCAATGGCGCTGTCCTTCTTTCTCGCCTAATTGCAGCATAACTTCAACACTCGACTGCTCGAAGCTCGAAGCATCGTAATCAGGCAAAATAGGATGAATATAGATATCGGCATCTTTACGGTTCTTAAAGTATTTCTCAATATCAGGCCTACTTGTTGCCCAATGCATCAGATCGCCAAATCCCATCCACCCCGCTACGGTATTAGCCCATTCAAAGTTCTTTTTGCGTTTGCGCGGTTCCTTCTGTTGCAAGTCGATGGCTATCACGATATCCGCTCCCATGGCTCTGACAACATCAACGGGCAAATTATTAATCATGCCGCCATCAACAAGATTCATGTCACCCCATTTCACGGGTTTGAAAACCCCTGGAATAGCCATAGATGCCCGCATAGCATTAGCCGGGAAACCACTATGCAACACCACTTCCTTTACATTGCGGAAGTCGCAAGCAACACAACGGAAAGGAATCTTTAGGTTTTCGAACTCATTAAACCCACGAAAGCCCATCAAAGAATCGAGCATTTGCTCAATATGCTTACCTCGCAGCGCTCCTAAAGAGCCCAGCCGACCCTGTTCCTCATCATAAACGGGAAAGCCAAAGACATAGGTCATCCCATTCACCTTCTTATAAGGATGAGAGGTCAAATCCTCACGTCTGTCGGTCAGCAACGACAGCCACTCTTGAGCCCTGAAGATAGAATCCATCTCTTCAGCATCGTACCCTGTAGCATATAAACCACCTACAATAGAGCCTATGCTGGTTCCAGCAATATAGTCGATAGGGATACCAGCACGCTCTATCACCTTCAGCACGCCCACTTCGGCTGCTCCTTTCGCTCCTCCGCCTCCCAGCACCAAACCCACCTTGGGCCGTTGTGCAAGCGACATCTGAGCCATTGCAGCTTCCATCAGAGAGACGAGCAACAACATGATTGCCCTGTTCCATTGTAGTTTTAGCGAAGAAACAAAAATAACATTCATCTCAGTCAATACTCTATGTAAGGTTCTATTCGCACAATATCATCCGATCCGAAGCCCGTAAGCAATTGCAAATCGGCAAGCGAATTAATATGTCCCTGCTTACGCCTGTAGTCGGCAATAGCGCGTGCTCTTGCGAAGCCGATATATGGATGTCGCCCCATCTCCGGCACAGCTGCTTTGTTGATGTTAATGCGCTTCGTCACGCCCGTTTCCACCTTGAACCACACCGACAACTCATCGGCCGGGAAACCTTCGATTTCGGACAGTTGGTCAATGCTCACGAAACCACCTAAGCGGTCTCTGTAGCGCACAATCTGCCGTGCGCGGTAGGAGGCAATGCCGGGCACCATCTTCAGCGTCGTTGTGTCAACGCTGTTCAAGTCGAGTTGAACCAGTTCCTTGAACTTCTCTTGACGAGGATAACGAAGCTTCGCCGAGTCTTGGCCGCCAGAACGAACGTCATCAGCGTTCAATTCCTCTTCGCTATAAGGCTGAAATCTTTTGTCGATCTTCACGTAGGGTGCCAACCGTTCATACAGCTCCGGTGTCATCCCATAAAGCCGTTTCAAATCTTCAACACGCCTGTATCTTCCTCCACGCGCGCGATACTTTATTATATTACGCACCTGCCACGGCGCAAATCCCAAGCGCAACAGCGTAGCCGAGTCGGCAGTATTAGGGTCGAAAGCAAAGGTCTCCACGTTTTTCACAACGTCGGTTGTTTCCATAGCTTCATCAGATAGGTGGCTACGTCCGCTATTGTCGGGGAGGTCATTCCGAGAGCTAAAATCATCAGAAAACGCCGCATCCATCGTGTTGGTTGCCGCCTCATCAATACTTACCGGCTCCTCCCCCACCCTGCTCAAGCGACGTTCCACAATAATGCCGCCCCAGAAAGCTAAGACGACAGCGAAAATGAAAACTATGGCTCTACGGTCACTAAGACGCATACCGACATGAAATAGTCAATGATAGCAGAAGGTCGTCTGGCTGACGGCTGGTTCCTCTTTGCTCTTCAACCGAACATTTCATCCAGTGCCATACGCCTTCTCATTTTTATTCTTGGCGGCAAAAATAGTGCCTTTCTACAGAACAGCCAAACTTTTCCTCTTTTTTCACGTTCGATAACGAAGGTTAAAAAACGTGTCGCATAGGGCTATACAAATAGATTAATATCCGCAAAACAGCCCCAGAACCAATAATCCTGCCGACATTAATAACATATAATACCGTCTTGGCCATGAGTAATTGCCCGCATGGCTGCTTAACTTGTCCACGCCTTCTGCCGTTTAACAAGTTCCTCTGTATGCTTTCGGGCTGATTGTCCACTAAAAGAACGGAATCATCATCCGGCGTAGAGGCCATGATGCCGAGTCCTTTGGCCGTTTTTGTCTGGTTAAAGAGCGCAACACATATAGGCGCGTAGATTATTCCATGACCTTGGAACAATCATTCGATGGTCATGGAATGATTGTTCCAAGGTCATGGAATAATCAAAACAGCTGGGCGCATGCCCTGCTTTCCTTATATGCGAACGGCAATAAAGGGAATGAAAAGGGCTTGTCTGGTATAGTTGACGGCCACAGCTCTTTGCCCAACCGACCGCAGAAAGCAGCTGAAGGACTGGATGAATGAGGACAAAAATGATAATGAGAACAGTAGCCTCAAGATAAAGACCAAGCTCGCAGAGCCTTCTTTATATCCCGGAAGCTTGTCGGTAGGCGAGCAATGCGTTTTGAAGTGCTATGAATGCATCCGTATGTTTGTCACGAGCTTGCTGCAACAAGAGCTGCGCCTGAAGCAAATCGTTCATGGTTGCCGTGCCAGCATGATAGGTGTCTCGATGTATCCGAAGGTTCTCATCGGCTTGTTCTATACTCTTTTTGGCAAGCAACAGCTGTTGCCGGGCCTCGGCGACGTCATTCCATGCCTTCTGAGCTCTGATGTTCAACAGCTGCGTATTGTCGGCCAATTGTTGCTCCGCTTTCTGCCGTTCGAGTTTTTTACGCTTAATGGCATGAGAACCTCCCCACCAATCTGAGATGGGAACGGAAGCCGTAGCAAACACCATCCCAAACGAACGATTGTTGTCTAAAAGGTTGTGGTAATTGTAGCCCGCTCCCACGGCCACCGAAGGCATATGCTTGCCAACCTCCATCTTGTATTGCAGCCGTGCAGCCTCAACGCCCTTCTGCAGCAAGTTGTATTCGGGCAACTGCCCGATGACCGGCTCGCCCAGCATTGCATTGTCTGCCGCATCATCCGACAACATAGCCACAGAAGTCAGGCTGTCAATACGCCATTCTCCGCTAAGACCGCAGTATTGCGTTAAAAGGAGATGAACCAATTGCTGACCGTTATGGAGCTTCAGACGCTGACTGGATATTTCATTCTGCCGCAACTGCACCTGCAAAAGGTCGTTGCGCAAAGCCACGCCAGCCTCGACAGCTGTGCGTGCATCCTTCTCAGCGTCGGCCAACAAGGCATCTACGGCATCAAGGGTGCGCTCTTTCTCATACATCGACACCAGCTGCCAATAGTACTGTTCGGTCTGGCCTTCGACATCTTTTTCCGACAGCCGCAGTTTCAGGCGGCTCACCTCCTCGCCAAGACGTGCCAGACGGTTGCCGTTGACGATTTGTCCGCCTGCAAAGATAGGAATCACAGCTTCGAGACCCGCAATGGCACCATTCTTCATCATCGTCATCGTCATAGGGCTCTGCAGCGCCATGAGTGCCTCCATGGGGAGCGTCTGGGCGAGGGTTGCGCCCAGTTCGGGCGTGATGAACTCCGAGGGGTCCAAGTCCATCTTTGCCATCGCCTTATTGGCATTGAACCAAAGAGCTGTTGCGCTGACGTTAGGGAAATAGTTGGTGAACGCCTCCCGCCGTTGTTCGTGAGCAACTTCTACGTCAAGACGGGCTGAACGCATGGCAATATTGTTGTGAAGGGCCGAGTCCTTGAGCTGCTGGAGCGAGAGCACACTGGGCTGAGCCAAAGCGAGCGAGGAAAAACCGCAGAATGGAAATAACAAATAAGAAAATACAAATAAGAAATAATAGCGTTTCATCTTACATTCTACATTTTACATTTTTCTTCTATTTCTTTACGCTCAGTTTCCAATATACTACAGGAAGGACGGTGACGACGAGGATGAGCGTGCCGATACCTCCTGCGAAGATGGTTACACCCACAGGCATCCAGAACGACGAGCCTGCAATGATCATCGGTATTACGCCTACGGCCGTGGTCGCCGTTGTGAGGAAGATAGGCACCATGCGCCGGTGGCCGGCATCGTAGGCTGCTTCCTCAATCGCGTAGTTGTAGTTGCGGCGATAGGTCTCGCGCTCTTCGTCTGTGAGATTGGCCGGCATGGGATGCTCGTCGTGGAAGCGCTTCATGAGGCCGTCAGCGTGCTCAAAGATAAGAATCTCGTTACGCATGATGATGCCCATGAGCGTTACCAGTCCGAATATGCTCGTCAGCCCCAACATCTTATTCATTAGGCCAAGGCCGATGAGGGCGCCTGGGATCATCAGGCCGAGGGCTGCCATGCACAGGAAAGTGATGCCGAAGCGTTTGAAGTTGAAAAGGATGAAAAAGAAGATGATAATCATGGCAATGACTATGCCATTATAGATCATCGGCATGTTCTCGTCGTTGTACTCCAACTCACCGCCAACCTCGGCACGCACACCTTCGGGCAAATCGATGTCAGCCAAGGTGCGAGCCAGTTGGCGCTCCAGCGGAGCTGCATAGGTGCCTCGTGCGAACTCTGCCGTTACCGTCAGGCAGCGTTCGCCGGCACGGTGCATGATGCGGCTCTCGCTCCAGCGGGGCCTTACGCGAGCTACCTGCCGCAAGGCAACGGTACTTTGCGTCGACGAAGGCACTCCTATGGCCGACAGCTGCTGCCCTAAGGCCGCGCTTGCAGCTGCTTGAGGCGAGAAGATGCCTAAGTCCTCGACATCGGCCACCGACAACGTGGTCGTGTCCTTGATGACAATCGGCAATTCGTAGTCGCTCTCCCAGATGCTGCCCACATTCAGGTCAGATGTGGCAGCGGCCAGTGTCAAGGCGGCCGTAGTGCGGTTTATGCCCAGTTGAGCTGCAGCTACGGGGTCGAGCTCAACATTTATGAGCGGGAAGGGTTGGAGGAAATCGCTGTGTACCCATTCTAATTCTGGCACAGGGCGCATCTTCTCCATCATGCGTTCGGCTGCAGTATGCAGCGAATCGATGTCGGAGCCGTAGAAGCGGAACTCCAGTTCGGGCACCTCAAGAAGGTCGAGACGCTTGAACTTGACATAAGCCTCGGGGAAGGCTTCGCTCAAGCGTGGCTGATAATCGGCCAGGAGGTCGAGTGTAGCTTGCTGCGACGTGGTATTGACGATGAACTGAGCAAAGTTGCGCCCAGCCATCTGCGGGGCATAGCATGTCTGGAAGCGTGGCGAAGAACAACCTATGAACTCCGTGATACCCGTGATGCGCTCGTCGGTGGACATGGCCGCGTAGACCGAGTCGGCTACGGCACGCGTGTCAGCCAGACCCTTGCCATCAGGCAAGAAAATCTCCACGGCAAACTGGTCGCGATCGCAGAACGGGAAGAGGCGTATCTTCAGCGTAGGCACAATGAGCATCGACAGCAATATTGACAGCACACCAAGCGTCATCGTGAGGTACGGACGGCGGAACGTCCATGCCAGCACGCGGTCGTAAAGTTGCTGCACGCGGTCGGTGAAGCGCTCGCCTTGCTTGGCCTTGGGCACCCCGATAATCTTCACACACAGGAAAGGTATCACGGCAACAGCGATGGCCAGCGAGACCATAAGGTTAATGGTGATAGTCCATGGGAAGTCGCCTACGGCATCAAGGAAGGCGCCGCGGAAGGTCAACAAGAACGGGAAGAATATGGCGCAGATGCACACTGTGGCCAGCGCCATGGGCATGAAATACTGCTTCACAGAGTGGATGGCCGCGTCTTTCGGCCTCTCACCCTTACCCACGTATTCGAGATAACCATCGATGACCACGATGCTGTTGTCGACAATCATACCCAATACCACAATCAAGCCGGCCAGCGTAACAATGTTAAGCGGTATGTGTGCAAAATACATGAAGGCCACGCTGATAAATGTGCTCAGCGGTATGGTAATGGCTGCCACGATAGCCGAGCGAAGGGGGAAGAGCACCATCATAACGAGAATGATGACAGCCATCGACAACAACAGGTCGCGTAGGAAGTCGCATATGCTCGTGCCGACAACTTTCGGCAGGTCGGCAATACGGGTTATGGTGACATCGTCGGGTAGTTCGTCGGCACGGAAAGCCTCAATCACGCCATCGACCTCATCGCCGTATGCCATGATGTTGTTGCCGTCGTTCATCTCAAGACTCAGCAACAGGCATGGATTACCGTTTTGCATAATGTAGCTCTCGCTCATGTCGTATTCGCGCTTGACTTCGGCAATATCGCGTACCCGCACGGTTTTTCCCGTCGAGGCATCAGCGAAGATAATCATGTCGGCTATCTCTTGCTCGCTGTTCTGCGTAGGAGCTATGTGGATGAGCGTCTGCTGTCGGTCGCTTACGAGCGAGCCAGCCAACGTGGTTAGCCCTTCGGATTGCAGGGCGCTCATGATAGCGGCCTGCCCGAGACCAAAGGCTTCGAGGCGTTGGCGGTCGACGTAGAGGCTGATCTGCTCTTTCTGCTCGCCGTACTGGCGTACGTTGGCCACCGACGGAATCTGCCGCAGACGGTCACTGAGGCGGTCGCTGTAGCCTTGCAGCTCGCGATAGCTTCGCTCTTGGCTTTCTATGGCAATGAGCAGGGCCGACGTGTTGCCGAAATCATCGTTTGCGACGAGTGCCACGACGCCTTTCGGCAAGCTCTGTTTGAACAGTGCCAGACCATGCTTTATCTTGCTCCATACTTCATCCTTGTTATTGACATCGTCGTTCAGGTGAACCAGCACCATTGCCATGCCATTCTGCGACGTCGAGGTCGTCTTGGCGCGTTTCACCTCGCCATAAGTGAACAGGAAGCGCTCCAGCGGACGCGTTACCTGCTGTTCCACTTCCTCACTCGTCGCGCCTGGGTACACGGCAACGACCACACCTTGGCGGATTACAAAGGGCGGGAACTCGTCCTTGGGCATCACGTACATTCCAAAGATGCCCAAGCCAAAGAGTATGCCCACAATCAGGAGCGAAATCCTATAATGCTCCAAGGGCCATGCCATCCAATTCAGTTTCTTTTCCATGACGAGATCAATAGACTACTTCCGTTCCTTCGCTCAACTTCTGATAACCTTCCACTACCACGCGCTGATTGCTGCTTAGGCCCTCCACAATCTCGATGCGGTTGCCTGCAGCGGCACCCGTCTCTACGGACGTCCGATGAGCATGGCCAGAAGCGTCGACAGTCCATACGAACAGACTGCCGTCGGCACGTCGTTGCACAGCCGTTAACGGCAGACTGGGCACAAATGCTTCTCCGGGAGCAGAAGAAGCCTCAACCTGTGAACCCGACACTTCTACCTTTGCAACCATTCCTGGCAATAAAGCCCGGCCACTATTATTCACGCGCACGCGTAAATCATAGGTATGGGTCAATGCATCGGCCTGCACTCCCTTTTCAATGGCACCGCCGCTGAACGTTTTCCCGAGGGCCTCTACGGTGACAAGCGTCGGCGTATTGGGGTGTATGTCCTGGACATCTGCCTCCGGGACCGAGAACTTCACACGCACCGAGCTGATATCCAATATAGTGGCAACTGCCTGCGAAGGCATTGCCGTCTCGCCAGCCTCGATGTGCTTCCTGCCTATGATGCCGCTTACGGGTGCCGTCAGACGGCAATCCGCCAAGTTCTTCTTAGCCACAGCCAACTGCGAGCGCGCCTGTGCCACCTTGCTCTGAATCTCCACCCACTGGGCTTCTGTAAGCGAGCCACGCTCGTGTAGCATTGCATAACGCTGCAGCGCATCCTCGGCCTGCGTAGCTGCGGCCTGTGACGTAGCCAACAGGTTGCGCGCCTGCGTGTCGTCCATCTCAGCTATCAGCTGGCCCCGACCTACGGCCTGACCCTCGCGAACGTAGACACGCCGCACAACGCCCATGCCCGTGAAGCTGACGGCTGTAGCCTGTGCCTCTTCAACGACGCCCACATAGGCATTTCCATGCTTGACATCTTGTGCCGTCACCAACTCTGTTTTCACTCTTATAGGTGCTTTCTTCTTCGGCTCCTGTTTGGTGTTGCAAGAGATTGCGAACAGCGGAATCATTAATAACGTTAGGATTCTTGTTTTCATATATTTACTGTCTTAATATTCGTTCGGTATGCTCATACTTTATTTGCGGCTGCAAAGGTAAGTATAAAAAAAGAGCGTTCTGCAATCTGCGGGACGCTCTTTTTGTTCTATATTTCGTTTTTTAGGCCTCAAATTCAGAGACTTCTCCTGTGGCAGCAGCGACGGATGTGTTCGTGTAGCAGGCTTCTCAGCCGTCGAAACTCACAAGAAAGTTCATGCAATCTTATTTATGCAGACCAGTAAGAAAGCTATGGTTGACATCACAAGTCTGGCGATATAGCTGGACGGACAATCGGTCAGCCCAACAACATGGCGCTATTTTATCGCTCTCTACGATCCAAGTCAACAAAAGTATAAGCAAAGGCATGACGCTCGTCGGCTTCGTACCTTATTTCGTTAACGACCTTCCAGTCGGTTGGCATGAGCCACGGGAAAAAAGCATCGGCCGAGGAGGGTGTATCGTGAACGATGGTGAGACAAAGCCGCTGCGCTTTTTTCAGTGCCTCGGCGTACACACTTGCTCCGCCTATGACATAAATTTCTTCATCCTCGTCGCACGATGCTAATGCGTCCTCCAACGATGTATATACGTCCGTATTAGGTGCGATGAAATGGGCATTTTTTGATAACACAAGGTTCCTTCGGTTGGGCAATGCACCCTTGGGCAACGACTCGAAAGTGCGTCGGCCCATGATGATGGTATGTCCTGTCGTCAACGACTTAAAACGTTTCAAGTCGTTGGGCAACCAGTACAATAATTTGTTCTCAAAACCGATGGCCCCATTCTCTGCCACCGCTGCTATCAAACTAATCATATTATGTTGGTAAGGTAAAGATGATAAGGAATCGTAACCTTAGGGAACAAGACTCAAAAGGAACATTTGCTTCAATTCGCTCTTCCTAATTCCATGCCTCATATCAGGGTATGAATGAATTTCACACTGCCACGTCAGCTTTGATATGTGGCCATGGGTCATAGCCTTCGAGCATAAAATCCTCATAGCGAAAAGCGAAGAGATCCTTCACGTCGGGGTTGAGCTGCATACGAGGCAGGGGGCGCGGAGTGCGTGTCAGTTGCAACTGGGCTTGCTCGATATGGTTGAGATAAAGATGCGTGTCGCCGGTGGTATGGATGAAGTCGCCGGCTTTGAGACCCGTGACTTGGGCCATCATCTGCAGCAGCAGGGCGTAGGAGGCAATGTTGAAGGGCACCCCAAGGAACGTATCGGCCGAGCGCTGATAGAGCTGCAACGACAATCGGCCGTCGGCTACGTAGAACTGGAAGAGACAATGGCAAGGGGGAAGTGCCATCTTGTCGACTTCGGCTACATTCCAAGCCGAAACAATCATACGCCGTGAATCGGGATGATGCTTGATGAGGTCTACGACATTGGCTATCTGGTCGATGGTTCCGCCGTCATAGTCGGGCCACGAACGCCATTGATGGCCATAGACCGGGCCAAGGTCGCCATTTTCGTCGGCCCACTCGTCCCAGATGGTTACACGGTTGTCGTGGAGGTATTTTATGTTCGTGTCGCCGCGTAAGAACCACAATAATTCATGTATGATGCTGCGCAGATGCAACTTTTTAGTCGTGAGCAAGGGGAAACCCTCGTCAAGGTGAAAGCGCATCTGATGACCAAACACGCTTTTCGTGCCAGTGCCAGTACGGTCGGTCTTAACAGCGCCCTCGTCGAGGATGTGCTGAAGGAGGTCGAGATATTGTTTCATGTTAATAAATTTGTGCAAAAGTATAAATAAAATATGGAAACGGGTCTAAAAGTCTATGAAAAAATGTACTTTTGCGCCCGATAAGTAATCTTATTGTCTGCATAAGACATCAATCATCAAATCGCAACTCTATCCCGTCGAATAGTTAATAGCAAATAGAAAATAGTAAATCAAAATCATGGATTGGCTTGTTACCCTTTTTACCAACACCGATTCTATAGCACATATTGTTGTGCTGTATTCCTTGGTCATTGCCATTGGCATTGCGCTCGGTCGTTTTAAGATTTTCGGCATCTCGTTGGGCGTCACCTTTGTGCTGTTCGCCGGTATTCTGGCTGGACACATCGGTTTCACAGGCACCCCGGCGGTGTTGAACTATGTTCAGGACTTTGGACTCATACTCTTTGTTTACTGCATTGGTCTACAAGTCGGTCCTGGTTTCTTTGAGAGCTTTGCCAAAGGTGGTATCACAGCCAATGCCTTGGCCATGGGTATTGTGGGTTTGAATGTGGTGACGATGCTCGCGCTCTATTTCATCCTGTTCTACAACCCCGACATCAAGGGCGGCGAGAATGTGTGGAACCTGTCGATGATGACGGGCGTTCTTTGCGGTGCCATTACCAATACGCCTGGCCTTGGTGCCGCTTCCGAGGCGGTGAACTCAGTCTACAAGGGCGCTTCGGAAATACCTCAGATAGCATCTGGCTACGCCTGTGCCTATCCTCTCGGTGTCGTGGGAATCATCGGCGCCACGATCGCCTTACGTTATATCTGTGGCATCAGCCTAAAGAAAGAGACCGAACAGATTGAGCAGGAGATGAACGAGAACCCGCATGCCAAGCCACATCGCATGACATTGAGGGCCGAGAATAAGGCTTTGAACGGTCGCACGATTCTGCAAGTGCGCAACTTCCTTGGTCGCAACTTCGTATGTTCACGTTTCCTCCACGAAGGTCATGTATCCATACCCAATCGTGACACTATCGTCAACGTGGGCGACTTGATGTACATTACCTGTGCCGAAGACGACTGGGAAGCCATCTCTGCATTTATCGGCCCGGTCGATCATGTGGAATGGGAAGAGCAGGATGTACCTATGGTATCGAAGAACATCCTTGTCACCCAGCCGAGCGTCAACGGTAAGACTTTCGGCCAGCTGCATTTCAGCTCGGTCTACGGTGTCAATGTGACGCGTGTGCGCCGCAATGGCATGAACCTTTTTGCCGACCAGAACCTCCGCATCCAGATAGGCGACAAGCTCGTCTGCGTAGGTCCTGAGGATGCTATTGAGCGCGTGGCCAACGTCTTGGGCAACGAGGTGAAGCGCCTCGACCACCCCAACCTTTCAGCCCTGTTCATAGGCATCGTCGTGGGTATCGTTTTCGGCATGATGCCTATCGCATTGCCCGGTGTGCCTACACCCGTAAAACTGGGCTTGGCCGGCGGTCCGCTCATCATTGCCATCCTCATCGGCCGCTTCGGTTACAAAGCTCATTTGGTCTCATACACTACCACCTCTGCCAATCTTATGCTGCGCGAGTTCGGCCTGGTGCTATTCCTCGCATCTGTGGGCATCAAGGCCGGAGCTACGTTCTGGCAAACGGTTACTGAGGGCGACGGACTAACCTACGTTTGGGCCGGATTCCTCATCACCGTGATTCCTATATTAATTATTGGTATATTGGCCCGACTGAAGTATAAGATGAACTATTACACGCTGATGGGCCTCATCGCTGGCTCAACCACTGACCCACCAGCCTTGGCTTATGCCAACCAGACTGCAGGCAACGATGCTCCGGCCGTCGGCTATAGCACGGTGTATCCTCTGTGTATGTTCCTCCGCATCCTCACGGCTCAGCTTATCATTCTTCTACTTTACAGCTTAGTTTAACCGTTCGCTTATGAACGCATCCCTGCCTGCGGGCTTCGAGGACTACTTTCGCCACTGTTGGAACGACAAGGACGTTGCCACTCTTGTCCGAGGTTTGGGCGAAGAGGTTCCCGTGAGCATTCGCCTTAACGCAGCCCGTCTGCCGGCCGACACCTGGCCTGCAGGCGCAGTGGGTCGTGTTCCATGGTGCCCAGAAGGCGTCTATCTAAGCCAGCGTCCTCAGTTCACGGCCGACCCGCTTCTTCATGCAGGCGCCTACTACGTTCAGGAAGCCAGTTCCATGTTCCTGGCTCACGTCCTGAGGACCCTGATCCTTCATCCTTCACTCTCCTTGTTTCATTCCCACGCTGCCCTCGACCTTTGCGCCGCCCCAGGGGGAAAAAGCACCATCTTGCGTTCTCTCATGCCCCCAGAGTGCCAGCTCGTGAGCAACGAGCCGCTACGCCAACGCGCTCAGGTGCTGGCCGAAAACCTCACAAAGTGGGGGGCTGACAACGTCGTGGTCACTCAGGCTTATGCCCGGGAGATTGCCCAGGTAGCCTTGGCCGACCGCTCGTTCGAAGGGTTCGATATTATTCTTGCCGATGTTCCCTGTTCGGGAGAGGGGATGATTCGTAAGGAAGAAGAAGCCATACGGCAATGGTCACCTGCATTTGTGGCCGAGTGCGCGGCACTCCAACGCTCGATAGTTGCCGACATCTGGCCAGCCCTACGTCCGAATGGCATCCTTATTTATAGCACATGCACCTTTAACCCTGAGGAAGATGAGCAGAACGTAGAATGGATTGCAAGTGAGCTCGGCGCGGACATCATTCCCATACCCGTTGACCCTTCATGGAACATAAAAGGCGACTTGAGAAGAGAGAAGCCCTTCGGAGACTTGCCCTGCCATCATTTCATTCCCGGTGAAGTGCAAGGCGAAGGTTTCTTCATCGCGGTGCTAAAAAAGCAGGGAAAAGATATAGAAAACGTCGATTCCATCGAATCGGAATGGACACACGGGAGCATGAATCCGGGGTCGACGGCTGACAAGGATGCCAAGAAACGGAAAGACAAAAAGAAAAAAGTCAAGAACTCCTCAGCGGCAAGAGCAGACCAATGCGACTACGCGACATCCTTGGAGAGGCTCATTCATGAAAAGCTTACGACCATTCCTACCTCCCTTCTCGATGCTACCGATGCACCACGTGTAGAACTTTCGCTCCCTGATGCCGTGAGATACCTGCAACGCGAATCGCTGGTGTTGGAGCCTTCCACGCCCAAGGGCATCGTTCAGGTTTGCTTTAGGGGGCAACGCCTTGGACTAATGAAGAATCTAGGTTCGCGTGCCAACAACCTATATCCTAAGGAATGGCGCATACGCAGCAGTTTCATCTCACCCGAATGTATCATTCCTGAGTGATTCTCCCCCAATTGAATCACCCGCAAAGCTAAAACAGTTGTTCCCTCGCAAGCCCAGGCGTCGGGTGGAATGCCATGTTTTTCTCCACAAAACTTTCAGTTAGCTGCTTCACTAAGACAGATCTCTCAACCTGGGTGCTTCCTCTGAGGTGAACAGAACTTTCAGTTAGCTGCTTCACTAAGACAGGCCTTTCAACCCCACTGCTTACTCTGAAGTGAACAGAACTTTCAGAAAGCTGTTTCACCAAGCCCAACATTGTTTTACGATGGTTCGTGCTTGCTGACGTTTTTCAGCAAGCTCCCTTACGCGTTTAACCTTGGATTAAGACGCAACACAAATAGGTGCTTTGATTATTCCATGGCCTTGGAACAATCATTCGAAGGTCATGGAATGATTGTTCCAAGGCCATGGAATAATCAAAGCATCTGGGCGCGTGCCCTGTTTTACTTATAAGCAGGCGGCAATTAAAAAGGGAAAAAGTACATGTCTGGCATGGTTGACGGTTGCAATTTGTCGGCCAACCGACCGCACAAAGCTAACCGCTTAAACAAAACAGCCCGGGTGCTCAGGGCAACTCACCTATGTGAATTGTCCTGAGCCCCCGGGCTGTTTTGTTTTAACTATTAAATGATTTGACTGATACGGTTGGTCAGTTCGATGAACGCTTCCAGCGACAGTTGCTCTGGTCGCAAATTGAAAAGCGAATCGGAAAGAAGCGTGGCACTTCGTTCGGTGAAATGGTCGTTTTTAGACGTCTGAGCGATTTCGTTGAGTAGCGGACGGATGTTGTTGCGCAGGGTCTTGCGACGCTGGTTGAACGTCGTTTTGACAACGCGCTTGAAAAGGGCCTCGTCGCAGCCGAGCGCTTGTGTGTCGTTGCGCGTAAGACGTATGACAGCCGAGCGCACCTTTGGTGGCGGATTGAAAACACCCGGCTCAACGGTGAAAAGGTATTCGGGCTTGTACCAAGCCTGAAGGAGAACGCTGAGGATGCCGTATGCCTTCGTCCCAGGCTGTGCGCAGATGCGGTCGGCCACTTCCTTTTGAATCATGCCCGTGCAGCAGGGGATGAGATCCTTGTTGTCGAGCATCTTGAAAAAGATTTGTGAAGAGATGTTATACGGATAGTTGCCCGTAAGCACGAATTGTCCTCCGTCGAAAGTGCGGTCGAGGTGCATCTTCAGGAAGTCGTCCTCGACGATGTCTTCTTCCATCTGCGGCCACGTCCGGCGAAGGTACTCAACACTTTCATAGTCAAGCTCAACCACTTTCAGCTTGCGAGGCTTCTGCATGAGGAATTGCGTCATTACACCCATGCCCGGTCCTACTTCGAGTATAGGCAGTTCAGGGCAGGCATCAACGGTATCAGCAATGCGTTGTGCGACACTCAAATCCGTTAAGAAGTGTTGTCCGAGAAACTTTTTTGGCTTAACTGTGCGCATGAGCAGGAATAATTGATTAACTTTGCGCTGCAAAGGTAAGTATTTAAATGAAGAATGAAGCACGAAGGAAAAGAAATTAACCAAAGCGCTCATTTTTTACATCCTGAAACTCAACAAAGCATATTCTCAATTCAATAGCTGAATCCAAATTAAATAATGAAGCGCCTTCGTCCTATAATACAGATTTTATTGCCGCTCATTCTGGGCGGTGCTATCTTGTGGTGGATGTACCGTGGATTCGACTGGGCCACATTGCAGGCGTCTTTCAACGGCGGCGTCGACTGGACGTGGATGTGGCTCTCGTTTCCTTTTGGCATTCTTGCCCAAGTGTTTCGTGGCATCCGTTGGCGCCAGGCATTGCAACCCTTGGGCGAGCACCCTCGTTTACACACAAGCATAAACGCCATTTTCCTTAGCTATGCCAGCTCGCTTGTGGTGCCTCGTGCGGGTGAGGTCCTGCGATGCGGGGTGCTAAAACGTTATGATGGCGTCAGCTTCAGTCGGGGCATTGGCACTGTTGTCACAGAGCGTGTCATAGACATGGTCATCATAGCTGTTCTTTCAGCCGTGGTCTTTTTAGTGCAACTGCCGGTGTTTATGGATTTTTTCACCCGCACAGGCGTGTCTCTTAGCTCTTTCCTTGGGCAGTTCACTCCGACGGGTTGGATTGTCACGGTTGTCAGTGGCGTGTTCATCGTGCTAATGGGCATCTATCTGCTGCGACGCTACGAGCTGTTCACGCGTACCCGTTCCGTACTCATCGACCTTCGTGATGGTCTCCTAAGCATACGGCGAATCGATGGAATGGCCTTTTTCCTCTTCAATAGCGTCGCTATATGGGTTTGCTACTTCCTCCATTTCTACCTGACTTTCTTCTGCTTCAAGAGCACAGAAGGCTTAGGGCTCGACGTGGCGTTGGTAGCGTTTGTGGTTGGCACCTTTGCGGTATTGGTGCCCACGCCCAATGGCGCAGGACCTTGGCACTTTGCCGTGAAGACGGTGCTCATGCTCTATGGCGTCGCAGGAACCGAAGGCGCCCTCTTTGCTCTCGTGGTACATTCCGTGCAGACCTTACTCGTTGCGGCACTCGGACTCTATGCTGTAGTGGCATTGATGATGACAGGACAAAGACAATTCTCCCTCAACATTAAACCTTAATACTTAAAAATTATAATCAACTATGACCATTCATGACCTTGAGCCGAAAGCCATCTTCGGCAATTTCTACAAACTAACCCAAGTACCGCGCCCGAGCGGACACCTCGAGAAAATCCAGCAATTCCTGCTCCAATGGGCAGCCGAACGCGGCATAGAAGCCTACAAAGACGGCGGCGACAACATTGTGATGCACAAGCCGGCAACGCCCGGATACGAGAATCGCAAATGCTGCACGCTGCAGGCACACATGGACATGGTGCCGCAGAAGGTGGACGAGAGCACCCACAACTTCGAAACCGACCCCATAGAGACTTGGGTGGACGGCGAATGGCTGAAGGCCAAAGGCACCACTTTAGGTTCGGACGATGGCATGGGCGTAGCTGCCATCATGGCCATCTTCGAAGACAACACACTGAAGCACGGCCCGCTGGAAGCCCTCATCACCGCAGACGAGGAAACCTGCATGTGGGGCGTCAATCATCTGGCTGCCGACACGCTGAAAGGCGACATCTTGCTGAACATTGACAACGAGACCGAAGGCGAGTTCTGCATCGGCTCGGCTGGCGGTGTCAACGTGACAGCTTCGCTCGAATATAAAGAAGTAGAAACCGACAAAAATGACATCGCCGTGAAAGTGGCTATCAGCGGACTGAAGGGCGGACACAGCGGACTGGAAATCAATGAAGGACGGGCCAATGCCAACAAGCTGCTCTGCCGTCTGGTACGTCAGGCCATCCAGGACGACGACGCTCGTCTGGCCACTTGGAAAGGCGGCAATATGCGAAATGCCATTCCCCGCACGGCAGAAGCTGTGCTGACCATCCCTGCAGAGAACGAAGCCGACTTGCGCGAGCTGGCCGACTACTGCCAGAAGACCTTCGCAGCCGAGTTCCGTGGTGTAGAAGAGGGCGTGGAAATCAGCGTCGAACGCGTAGACCTTCCTGCCATGCAGGTACCCGAAGAGGTGCAAGACAACCTCGTCAGCGCCATCCTTGCCTGCCATGACGGCGTACTGCGCAACATTCCTTCGATTCCTCATGTCGTGGAAACAAGTTCCAACATGGCCATCATTGAGATTGGCGAAGGAAAAGCACGCGTACTCATCTTAGCGCGTTCGTCCTGCGACAGCTACCTGGAATTGGAACAGGAGATGTTCGAGAGCACCTTCGGAATGGCTGGAATGCGCGTGGAATATGATGGAGAATACGGTGCTTGGCAGCCCAACTTCGACTCACCCATCGCTGCACAGATGGCCGCTCTCTACGAACGTCTGGAGCAGAAACCGGCCAAGGTGGAGGTCGTACATGCCGGATTGGAGTGCAGTCTGATAGGTCAGGTCTATCCGAACATGGACCTTATCAGCTTCGGTCCCACGCTAAGGTCGCCGCACACGCCCAATGAGCGCTGCAACATCCCCAGCGTAGGCCGATTCTGGACCTTCCTGAAGACCTTGCTCGAGGAGATTCCTGAGAAGTAAAGTCTTAAACACGCCTTGAAATATGATGCCATGTCACTATCCAGTTATAACGGCATGGCACAGCAATGTATTAAGAAATCTTTAAAACTCACTTTTATGAAATCGTTCATCCTGATTATCGCTATGAGTTTGACAAGCATGTTCACCTTTGGGCACAATTACGATAAGCTTTGGAAACAAGTGGAGTCGTATGAGAAAGCGGGAAAGCCCAAATCAGCATACAGCGTTGCTGAACAAATCCTGAAGAAAGCGCGCCGCGCCCATCACACGGGACAGACATTGAGTGCCCGCCTGAAAATGGCGTCGTTGCAGCAGGAGTGGGCTCCCGATAGTTTCTTTAATGATATCCATGAACTGGAAGTCATGCGTGCTGAAGAGAAACAGCCTGCAGCCAAAGCCGTGTACGCTTCTTTGCTGGCCCAACTTTACGAGTTGAACAGAGGGCGTTCGCAAGCCACCGACCTCACGCTCTCATCCTCTGATATTCGGGAATGGACACGAGAACAGTATGACAGTGCCGCAGCTGAGAACTGGCGACTGTCAATGCAGGACTTGAAAGCGCTTTCGGCTGCCAAGAGTAAGGATTGGCTACCCTTCATCCAGCAAGACGACGAATCGTCCTATTTCGGGCACGACTTACTGCATGTGCTTTGGCTACGGGCCAAGGAACAGGACGACGATATCTGGGCTGGCACACATCAGATGAAGGCTGAGCTGGCGCGAAGGATTGTCGACGAGTATAAGCGCATTGGCAACCGCGAGGCGGCTTTACTGGTGTCGCTCGATTACATCGACGAGCAGGATGTGCGCTCTGATAGTGAGTTGTTAGAGGAACTGAAGAAAGAGTATGCCGACCTGCCACTGTGCACAGAGGTTTATCTGAAGCTTATAGACAACACCTATAAACGTCAGGAACGCATTGAACTTGCACGTGAATGTATTCAGCGTTATCCAAACTACGCACGCATAGGGGAAGTGAAGAATAAGCTGAACGATGCCCTCTGCCCCTCTGTCTATTGGAGCGGAAACAATATTTACTATCCCGGTAAGAGCTACGATTGGATTGTGCAATCACAAAATGCCAATAACATCACATTTGAAATCCTGCGCATGTCGGCCGACTTCGATAAGTATAGCCTCAAAGGCAATAATGCCGAGCGCATTGCTTTCATACGGTCCAAGGGAAAAGTGAAAGAGACTATCCGCCGCAACCTCCAGACGGACAATGTCTGGGACGAGTTCAAAGACACGATTCGCTGGACTGCCCCAGAGCCAGGCAACTACATGCTGCTCATCTCAGCCGAAGCCGCCGAGCCCGAGGCCAAAGATCGACGTGTGATGGAGTATTCTTCCTTTATATGTACGCGACTGCATGCCTTGCACCAGAACGGCTTGGGCAAACAACGTAGTATCATCGTTGATTCTGAGACAGGGCATCCTGTAGAAGGAGCCTCAGTAGAGTTCTACTATAAGGACGACGGCGGGAATAAAGTTCACGTCGCAACGTTGAAATCCGATGCGGAAGGGCGTGTCTGCCTGCCGAACAATCAAGTGAAGAACGGCAACTTCTCTCTCCAGCTGGAACACAAAGTGACCTTCGGCGATGACATTTATCTGGAACCTGAAGAGTCCTATGTTTCGAGCTATGTGAATACATTCTCCGAGCCGCTGTCAGCTGTCCTGCGCCTCTACACCGACCGTTCTATTTACAGGCCTGGGCAAACCGTTCATTTAGGAGGAATCCTCTATCAGCAGTTGCATTGGGACGCTACTGTGCCCGTCCCCGTAGACGTTCAGCTGACAATGCGCGATGTGAATGGGAAAATAGTGAGTACGCAAAATGTGATGACCGACGAGATGGGCAAGCTCAGTGCAGATTTCATTCTGCCGCAGGGCGGATTACCTGGTAGCTACACCATAAATGCTAATTACAAGGTCGAAAATGCGCAAGGATCTTTCACTTCAATTGATATCAACGTGGAGGAATACAAACGGCCGACGTTCGAAGTGAAAATGGACAAGGCCCCAGATATGCATTGGCCAGCAGACAGCATCACACTCACAGGCAAGGCTATTGGCTACAATGGTGTACCAGTTAGAGAAGGCCGTGTTACCGGAACCTACCAATTCACCTATCCTTGGTGGTGGGGCCGGAGCCGAAACGACTCAGAGCGTTTGCCAATCGACACTGTGGCGACCGACGAGGATGGCGTCTTCAGTATCCGTGTTCCACTGACTCACGTCACCGACGAAGCATTGTGGGGAGGCCTTACATTATTGCTCGAGGTTGATGTCCTCAGCGTGGCCGGAGAAACACGTCAAAGCAGCATCAGAGTGCCACTCTGCAAAAAGCCGTTGCGCCTGATGCTTTCGGTGCCCGAGCAACAAGACCGCGATTGTCTGAAGCCCATTACGATGCAACTGCTTTCTTCAACGGGTCAGCCCACCGACGGAACCGTTGAATGGGCCGTCTATCCCGCCAATCAACAAGAACGCACCAGCGATGTGGCCGTGCTCCAAGGTACGATGAAGTCTATTGACAAACAGCTAAACTTTGACATCAACACCATTAAAAGCCTCGCATCCGGTCAGTATGAATTCTATGCAAAGGCCACGTTGGGCGAAGCCTGCGACAGCACAAAGGGTTACTTCCTCATTTTTGGCATGGACGACACACGTCTTCCGAAAGTAACACCAAGTTGGATGTATTGCCCTGACGCCACCTTTAATGAACAACAGTCGGCACGCATACAAGTCGGCACGAGTCTCAACAACATTGCATTCTACTACTCTATCGTGGCTGGCAACGATGTAATTAAGGAATGTTTAATTACACTATCCGATGAGATGCGCACCATCGAGATTCCCTACGAGAAGCGTTTCGGCGACGGAGCATCCTTCAATTACGCATTCGTTCGTGAAGGCAAACTCTATAGAGGCACCCAAATGCTACGGCTGTCACAACCAGAGCGTCAGCTGAAATGGGAGTGGAAATCATTCCGTGACCGCTTGCATCCAGGCGATACAGAGACTTGGACTCTCAGCCTGCGAAAGCCCGACGGCAAGCCTGCATCAGCACAGGTCATGGCGACCCTCTATGATGCTTCGCTCGATGCTTTGAGGCCACATGCCTGGAGCCTCTTCATTAACAGAGCTTACAATATCACGACCTTACCAATCGTGGGGGAAGCCTATACTAACTTTAATGTAAGAGAGCGCATGACGTTTGCTATGAAATCATACAAGAGCAACGCTATGGGCTTCGATTCATTTGGATTCCATTGGTACGATGGGCTCGTATTCCATTCATATGGTTTCCCAATGCGAATGCGAGGAGAGGTAATGCTTGAGCGAACGTCCGATGAACTGAGACCGGCACCGATGATGATGGCAAAAAATAGCGTTGTAGCGGCAGAGGAGAGTGCCGCTGGCATGGCAAGTGCTGACTACGATGAAGCTAACGGGAACACGTCAACCGAAGATACAGAGAAGCAAGTGAGCGCAGCGCAACCTTCTGTTCGCCAGAACTTCAATGAGACAGCAGCTTTCCTGCCACGCCTGGAGACTAATGCTCAGGGCGAGGTATCCATAAGCTTCACGCTTCCTGAAAGCCTTACGACATGGAAAATGCTCGGAATTGCACACACCAAAGATATGATGAGTACAACGTTCGGAGGCGAGGTGGTAGCCAGCAAAGAGATGATGGCCCGTCTATTCCTACCACGTTTCTTACGCGCCGACGACCGTGCCGGCATTCGTGCCACCGTGCAGAACATGACCGACACAGAGATAAGTGGAACGGCACTACTCGAGATTTTCGACCCCGAAACGAACCGCGTCATCAAGAGTGAGCGGCAGACCTACAAGGCTCCGGCCAATGGCGAGTGCCTCCTCACCTACAACTACACTCCCGACGATGCCTGCTCGGTAGTAGCCGTGCGTCTGACGGCAGAGAGCAAGACATTCTCCGATGGCGAACAGCACTTCCTGCCCATACTGCCCAGTAAGGCGTACGTCACCGAGAGCGTGGAAATACGCGCCGACAGTCTCGGCACCTTCACCACCGACCTCACCTCTCTCTTTAACCACAATAGCCCTACGGCCACCAACCGCCGTCTTACTATCGAGTACACCACACATCCTATATGGTATGCCCTTCAGGCACTGCCCTCGCTCATCGAACCGCGTTACGACGACATCATCTCCCTCGGTTCGGCCTTGCAGGCTCAGTCGTTGGCCACCTATATCGCCAACACCACACCACGCCTGAAGACCCTAGTGGAGATATGGCAACGCGAGCAGGCACAAGGTCAGCCAGCACTCGCCAGCCGATTGGCTCAAGACGAAGAACTCAAACAGATCATCCTTGACGAGACGCCGTGGCTTCGCGAAGCCGAGAATGAGGCCGATCGTAAAGCTCGACTCATCGAACTACTCAACATTACACTTCAGGAGAACAAGCTCACAGCCATAGCGAAACGGATGCAAAAGCGTCTGGAGAGCGACGGTGGCTACTCATGGTTCCCTGGTATGAAAAGCAGCGAGGTAATGACACGCATCGTGGCCTCCGAGCTGGCACGACTGAAGATGATGACTAACGACCTGTCCACATTGCCCTCCGAGGTGAAAAGCATCGTCAATAATCTATTGAAGAAGAATGTCGCTTTCATCGCCGACAAAACTGCCGAGCGCGTCAAAGAAATGAAAGAAGCCGAGAAGAAAGGTTCCACTATCAACACGGCATCGCTGATGTACCTCGAATACGTCTATATGACGCAGCATGCGGGCGTCAGTCTCACTAACAGCCAGAAATCAGATGTCAGCTACCTGCTCGACCACATGAAGGGCAGCGTGGCCGACATGAGCAACTGGGAACGTGCCATTTCAGCCATAGTCATGAAAGGCGACGGACGAAACAAGGAAGCACGCGAATACTACGAGTCCTTGCTTGAGCACACAACTACGACCGCCGACCACGGCACCTACTTCGACTATGCCGGCGGTAGTTTCAGACCCACCAGCCACAAAATCATACATCATGTGGCTGCAATGGAGGCCGTACATGTGATGGAGCCGCAGAACAAGAGCTTACGCAAGGGACTGCAACGCTGGCTGTTGCAGCAGAAACGCACACAAATGTGGGAGTCGAACATCTGCACAAGCGATGCCATCTATGCCCTGCTCCTTGACAACGAGGCTGAGCTACAGGCATCGGAGAATGACGATATCGTCATCAACTATGAAGCGCGTAAAGCAGAGGTCAGCCGCCGCGATGCCGACGAAGCTGTATCTGGCTTAGGATTCATCAAGAAGCAGTTTGCCGATGGTGAAGCTCCAAAGAGTGTCACCGTACAGCGCCACACTGACAGCGAGGCATGGGGCGCAGCCTTCGCCACTTTCCTCACGCCATTGACCGACGCATCGGCTTCGGCCACAGGCATGAAGGTGCGCCGCGAAGTCAGCTCGACAACGCCCAAAGTTGGCGAGCGCTTCACTACGCGCTACATCATCACGGCCGACCGCGACTATGAATATGTCTGCCTACGTGCCGACCGTGCTGCTTGTGCCGAGCCTGCTGATCAACACTCCGGCTACTACTGGCAGGGCGGTCTGGGCTACTATCGTGCTGTACGCGATGCCCGCACTGAGTACTTCTTCGATCATATGCCTAAGGGCACTTATGTCCTCGAAGAGACAGCCTTTATCGACCGCGAAGGCCACTACACAACAGGCCTCTCCTCACTCCGCTGCCTCTATGCACCCGAATACGGTAGCAACACAGCGGCCATCGAACTGACGGTGGAAAAGTAATGCCTATTATTCATTATCCATTTTTAATTAATCATTTATAATTGAACATCCCTCTTATTTTAATCACCAACGACGACGGCTACGCGGCAGCAGGCATACAAGCCCTGGCGCGTACAGTCGCCCATTTAGGTGAGGTCTATGTTGTAGCTCCCGACGGTCCACGTTCGGGTGCTGCTGCCTCCATCACCTGTACAGCTCCTGTAAGCTACAAGCAGCTCACCTCCCAACCTGATTATCCCGCGAATATCCATCTTTATGCCTGCAGCGGTACGCCTGTAGACTGCGTGAAACTCGCATGGGACAACATTCTTCCTCGTCGGCCAGACCTCATCCTCAGCGGCATTAACCATGGCGACAATGCAAGCATCAGTGTCCACTACAGCGGCACGATGGGGGCTGTCTTCGAAGGTTGTATGAAAGGCATACCGTCCATAGGCTTTTCACTCTATTTACAGCGAGGTCAACGCTACGAAGATTACCCCGTATGCGATGCAGCACTTGCGGCTATTTCCAAGCTATGTAAGCAAATCATTGAAAATGGCCTGCCCCAGGACGTATGTCTGAATGTCAACTTCCCTGTAGCAAACAGCTTCAGAGGTTTCCAATTGTGTCGACAAGCACGAGGTCGCTGGACTGCAGAATGGGCCTCAGCAACCAACCCGCATGGCCTGCATTCCTATTGGCTCACCGGACAGTTTCAGGACTTGGAGCCCGATGCCACCGACACAGATTTCTCTGCACTTCGCGCAGGATATACCTCCATCGTGCCTATAACAATAGACATGACCGCACATGGCTGTTTCGATGATTTAAGATTGATAATTGATCAATAGAAGTAATTCTGGTCTTTCATTGCTCATCATTCCTCTATATCTTTTTCTTCTTCCCTGATAAAAATGAGATACTACATCATAGCGGGTGAGGCCAGTGGCGACCTCCATGCCTCTCACCTTATTGCATCTTTGAAAAAGGAAGACCCAGAATCTGAGTTCCGGGGCTTCGGAGGTGACCTTATGCAAGCAGAGGGGATGACACTTGTGCGTCATTACCGTGATTTAGCCTATATGGGCTTTGTTGCCGTGGTCCTTCATGCCCGCACTATTCTCGAAGGCATGCGTCAGTGTAAAGCCGACATTGAAGCATGGAAACCCGATGTGGTCATCCTTGTTGATTACCCAGGTTTTAACCTAAAGATTGCAAAATTCGTCCATTCCATCGATTTGTGTCCCGTCTATTACTATATTGCCCCGAAGCTTTGGGCTTGGAAGGAATGGCGTATCAAAGAGCTGCGCCGTGATGTTGATGAGCTATTCTCCATACTACCTTTTGAAGTGGAGTTCTTTGAGGGTAAGAATGGCATGCCTATTCACTATGTCGGAAATCCGACCGTCGATGAGGTGGAGGAATGGAAAAGAATGAGGCATGACCAATCTCGCTTCACTCAGAATGACAAATCACAAACACCTTCCAATCCAAGAAGTAACACAGATTCGTCATCTGTCATTAGTCAAACGGCATTAAAAGATGAGATTACCGATTCGGCATCCAGCATTCATCATTCGTCATCACAGTGCATCGCCCTCCTTGCAGGTAGCCGTAAGCAAGAGATTCGCGACAACCTGCCACGAATGATTGCAGCAGCACAACCCTTCGCCGACAAGTACGCTCTTGTTATCGCAGGTGCTCCAGGAATCGAACCAAATTACTATTATAAATATATAGGTACGCGCGAGGTCGAGATTGTCTATGGCAAGACCTATGAGCTCCTGTCTAAGGCTACAGCAGCCCTCGTCACCTCAGGCACGGCCACTTTAGAGACCGCCCTTTTCCGAGTGCCACAAGTTGTCTGCTACTACATGAAAGCTCGGTGGCTGGCTTCGCTCGGCCGCAAGCTTTTCATCAAGACACCTTTCATTTCGCTCGTCAATCTGGTTGCAGGTCAAGAGGTAGTGCCCGAACTCGTGGCCGACCAGATGAGCGTTGATAGTTGTCGACATCACCTAAAGAGCATCCTTCCCGGAGGCGCAGCACGCGAGGCTCAACTCAAAGGCTATGAGCTAATGGCACAGCGCCTTGGCCAGCCTGGCGCACCTCGACGGGCAGCTCGGCTAATGGCAGATTTGCTACATCTATACACTAACAATTAGATTTAAGATCCATAAATAATTCATCCATAAATCATCCTATTTTCATTATGGCAAGATTCAAACGTATTTTATTGAAACTCTCAGGCGAAAGCTTGATGGGCGAACAACGCTATGGTATTGACGAAAAACGTCTGGCAGAATATGCCGAGCAAATCAAGGACATTCACGACTTAGGCGTTCAAATCGGTATCGTCATCGGCGGCGGCAATATCTTCCGTGGTCTCAGCGGTGCTGGCAAAGGCTTCGACCGCGTCAAAGGCGACCAGATGGGCATGTGCGCCACAGTCATCAACTCCCTCGGACTCAGCTCGGCCCTTGGTGCCGTGGGTGTCAAGAGTCGCGTGCTCACCGCTATCCGCATGGAACCCATTGGCGAGTTCTATACCAAGTGGAAGGCCATCGAGGCTATGGAGCAAGGCGAGGTCGTTATCATGAGTGCCGGCACGGGCAATCCCTACTTCACCACCGACACGGGCTCCTCGCTGCGCGGCATAGAGATTGAAGCCGACGTGATGCTCAAGGGCACACGCGTCGATGGCGTTTACACGGCCGATCCCGAAAAGGATCCTACCGCCACCAAGTTCGACGACATCACCTTCGATGAAATCTACAACCGAGGCCTCAAGGTTATGGACCTCACCGCCACAACGATGTGCAAGGAGAACAACCTGCCCATCTATGTCTTCAACATGGATGTCCGTGGCAACCTTCGCAAGGTCATCGACGGCGAGCCTATAGGCACACTCGTTCACAAATAGTGTCCATCTGTTTATTTGATTAGGCTTATGACGCTACTTTCGCAAGCTCCAGATAGCTCTATGCAGAAGTCCTGTGTAAGCCTACACATTCGGCCACTCGTTACAAAATGAGAGGTTAACCCTGCAATAGCAGAAACAAGTTGTTTTACACTAATAGCCTTGGCGTATCATTAGACAAGCCTAAGCTTTCAGCGTAAAACAACTTGTTTTTTTATAATCTATACTGAATTGCATTCAGTAGCCATCAACCTATTTCAAGACGAAACAAAGCGACGGCACAGACAACACCGTCGCTCATTGTTTGAATAGACTCTACTAATTGCTATTTCTTAAAGGACTGCAAAGGTAGTAAATATTTTTAATCTTGACAATTATTTTCAAATTATTTGTTGAATAGCTCAGCCATTCAGCACAATGATGTATGAAACGATGCTACCTGGGTATATGGCTATCCAATATAGCAGCTGGCCGAATTGGGTAAATCACAAAGGGTGATTATCCCAATTCGGCCAGTTGTGTTTAGCCTGGAAAAAGGCGGGGCTGTGCAATGCCTACCTTCTGCGGTGCTCTACATGTCAGGCTTCTGCTGCGGGCTCTTCTGTAGCCTCAGTTTCGGGCTGCTCAGGGGCCTTCTCAGGGGCTGCTTCGGCGGGTTTTTCCTCAGCCTTAGTAGCGCGCATCTCTGTTTCTACGGCCTTGATCTTACCTGCGAGCAGGTCAAGTTCCTCGCGCAGCTTCTCAACCTTACGGTTCATCTCAGCCACGAGCGAGTTGCCGCTCTTGGATGTGGCGTTGAGGAAGTTGAGGTTGTTCTCGTAGGTTTGCACCTCAGCTTTGCGTGCCTCGAAGATACGCTGGAGACGTTCGCGCTCACGAGCCAATGTACTCTCGCCCTTGGCCACAGCCTGGCGAACGCTCTTCTGGAAGCCTTCGAGACGGCGGCGAGCCTGCGATGCTCCGAACTGTTTGTAGAGCTCGTCGGCCACTTCGCGGTACTCCTTGTAGAGTTTGTCCTTGTCGCGGAAAGGCACATGGCCTACTTCGTTCCACTTGGCCTGCAGCTCCTTGACATGGTCGATGGTGGCGTTGGCAGTGTCTGTAGCCAGCTGACGCAGTTGCTCGATAATGCTCTTCTTGTCTTCGAGGTTCTGCTTCTCTTCGGCACGCTGGTCGGCTGTTGCCTCGTTTTTGGCAGCGAAGAATTTATCACAGGCTGCGGTGAAACGCTTCCATAGCTGTTCGCTGTATTTGCGCGGCACGGCGCCGACGGTCTTCCATTGCTTCTGCAGCTCGATGAGCTTATCGGTTGTCTTGCGCCATTCGGTGCTGTCCTGCAGAGCCTCGGCTTCTTCTACGAGTTTGCGTTTCTTCTCAAGGTTGTCGTTCTGCTCATCCTTTATTGTACGATAGTACTCGGCCTTGGCCGTGAAGAATTGGTCGCATGCAGCACGGAAGCGGTCGAATATGACGGTGTTCTGCTTGTGGCTGGCAAAGCCGATGGTTTTCCATTCGGCTTGGGCCTCAAGCACTTCCTTCGTTTTCTCTTCCCACGCATTGAAGGAGTTCAGGTCGTCGATGCGGATTGCCTCTACGCGTTCGCAGAGGGCCGTTTTCTTCTGGAGGTTTTCTTCCTCACGTGCCTTGATGCCTTCGAAATGCTCTTGGTGGCGTTTGTTGATTACGGTAGAAGCGGCTTTGAAGCGCTCCCACACCTGGTCGCGCAGTTCCTTGGCCACGGGGCCGATTTCTTTGTACTCGGCGTGCAGGCCCTGCAGCTTGTTGAACGCAGTGATAATGTCCTCTTCGTCGGCCAGTTTTTCGGCCAGCTCAATGAGGTGTTCCTTGGCTGTAAGGTTCTTCTTAAAGTCGTACTCGCGTGCTTCGCTGTTAAGCTTCAGCAGGTCGTAGAACTGCTCCACGTAGAGCTGATAGTTTTTCCATATCTCAGTGGCTTTTTCTGCGGGCACAGCGCCTATCTCGCGCCACTGGGCTTGTAGCTGCTTGAACTCGTCGAAGTGGACATTAGCTTCTTCGGGCGATGTTGCAAGCTCTTTTATGCGGTTGATAATATTTTGTTTTGCTTCGAGGTTTTCGGCTTTCTGTCGTTCAACACTCTCGGCAATCTGGGCCCGACGCTGACGGATAGAAGCCATCGTTGCCTTGAAGTTTTCCTCTACGGTGTCGATATCTGCATGCCATTCTTCGGCTTTACCTCCGGCTTCTACGAAAGCGTTGAGCGCAGCCTGCTGTGCGGCACGGTGCAACTTGTAGAACACTTGTTTCAGCAAGTCGAGCTCGCTCTTGTCGCCTCCGTTATTCTCCTCCTGAATCTGCTGGAGGCGCTCAACGACCTGTTCTTTAGTTTCGTAGACCGTGCGAGCAGGAGCCGCATCTTCGCCCTGAGGTTTTTCGGGTTCAGCAGCCTTGTCCTCTGCCGCGTCGGTGTCGGTCTGTGATGCTTCGGCCTGAGCGGTGTCGGCATTCTCTGCTACGGAGGTGTCAGGTTCGGGGTCGGTTTGTGTTTGGGGTTCGCTTACGTTCTGCGTCTCTTGGTTTTGGGGCGCAGACTCTACTCGTGCTTCTGCAGCATTGTTGTCTGTCTCGGACAGTGCCTGCAGTTTCTCGGTTTCGCTCATTTTAATAAAAATTAAAGTGAAAAGTAAAATGTAGATTTATGCCTAAAAGCCTGCAAATAAAGATAAAATAATTGGCCTGACAAAGAAAATAGGCAAAAACTTTTGATTTTTAGAGCTTAAAGTGCAGAGTTCAGGGCTTCAGAGGCGCATCAAATCCACGCTTTGCGTCGGGCATACCACCAGAAGATGACCGTGGCAACGATAGAGATGACCAAGGCGAGGGGGAAGCCTAAGGGATGCGTTTCGAGTCCGTTGACGAGGTTCATGCCAAAGAAGCTTGCCACGAGGGTAGGCACCATGAGGAACATCGACACGAGGGTCAGCGTCTTCATGACCGTGGACATGTTGTTGTTGATAATGTTGGCATAGGTGTCCATGGTCGACTCGAGGATGTTGGAGTAAATCCCTGTCATCTCTCGCGCCTGATTCATTTCGATGCTGACGTCTTCGATGAGGTCGGCATCGAGCTCGTCAACGGGCAGCTTGAACTTCAGCTTCGAGAGCAAAGTCTCGTTGCCTCGGATAGACGTGGCAAAGTACGTCAGCGAATCTTGCAGTCGTGAGAGAGCGATGAGGTCGGCATTGTCTACTTTCCGGTCGAGGTGGAGTTTGGCCGCCTCTATACGTGCGTTGATTTGTTTCAGGCGCTTGAGGTACCACACTGCGGTGGACAGGAAGAGACGGAAAACCATATCGACGGAATCGGTGAAACCGACGCCGCGTCGTTGCTGGTAGGTGACGAAGTCTATCATCAGGTTGGTCTCGAAATTGCACACGGTGATGCACACCTCATCCTTGAGGATAATACCCAGAGGTATGGTCGTGTAGGGGGTACGCGACTTCACTTCCTTGACATAAGGTATTCTGAGGATGATAAGAATCCAGCCCTCGTCATAGTCGTAACGAGCTCTTTCCTCGGTATCGGCAATGTCGTCGAGGAAATAATCTGGGATGTGGAGCTGGTCTTGAAGAAAGCGGGCATCGTCTTGGGTGGGGCAAGTCACCTGCACCCAGCAGTTAGGAGCCCATTGGTCCAACGTATGCAGACCACGATTAGTGTTCCAGAATGTTCGCATAGTAGAGTAAGAAAGGGTTTAGAGGCACCCGTAAGAAGCCTGCTATGCGACGCTTTCGGGAGCCTTAATTCATGTTGTTACGTTGATGATAATCGTCCATTTCTTATAGATGGATTGGTTTAACGGCTGCAAAGGTATGAATAATTATTAGAAACGAGAAAGAAAAAGGGAAAAAGTTTAGAGTGCAAGGTGCAGAGTGCTGGTACGCCAGCCTGAAAGAGGCTCTTGTCGGGCCGAAATACGTCCGAACCCGCTACCACAGGAAGTCGTCCTCGTCGTCGGTTTCAATCGTGTGTTCTTCCTGCTCTGCCTGCTTGCCTGCGGCATTGGCGTCGTCGGCTTGCGATTGTTCGTTTTCCTCGTCTGTGCCGTCCGACGGCTTATTGCCTTCGTCGAGCTGAGCCTTCCGCTCGGCTGCCTGCTGCTTCATCTGCTCGAAGAGTCCGTATGTAGTGCGCAGCACCCTGAACTCGGTACGGCGGTTGAGCGAGTTGGCCACCTCTTGCCTTTCGGCATCGGGCATCTGTTTTATAAACGCTTCCGTGAGTGTGTCGCCGATATTGAGGAATGGATATTGCTCGGCAATGCGCCTTTTCACGACCTTGGGCTTGCTTTCTCCATAGCCTTTCGGCATGAGTCGATCGGCAGGGATGCCATGTTCTATAAGGTAGTTCACCACACTCTCAGCGCGTCTTTGCGACAAGCGTTCGTTGTATTGGTCGTTGCCTCTATAGTCGCAGTGCGAACTCAATTCTATTGTCACATTAGGATTCTCGCGCAAGAGTTCGGCCAGGCTGTCGAGAGCGGCCGTGCTCTCGGGTGTAAGTTCGGCGCTGTCAAACTCGTAGAACACATTGCGCACGAGCACCGGCGCCGTTATCGAGGCCAAGGGGAACTGCAACACATGTTCGAGGCTCACCGACGACGTGTCCGTAGAGAGCTGTTCCACATGGTTAAGGAATCCTTTGCACGTTCCAAGGAACATATAATTAACGCGCGGTTGCACCGTAGCCACGAAGGAGCCGTCGCCGCGGACACTCAGTTTCTGGTTGGTACCATCGTCGCCAATCATATACACCAGGCCTTCGGGGAGCTCGTAGCCATCCTTTTCGTAGACCCACCCGCGCACGGTTTGCGTGATTTCCGGACATTCGAAGCTCATCAGATGGTCCCATCCGCGCGCATCGCCTCGGTTGGTGGAGAAAAAGCCACGGTTGTGGGGACCTTCAAACGTCATGCCGAAGTCATCTCCCGAGGAATTCATGGGATAACCCAAGTTGCGTATCGTCCAGTCGTGGGTGATGCTATCCTGACGAGCGCAGAAGAGGTCGAGCCCGCCCATACCGGGATGGCCATCGCTGGAAAAGTAGAGGTCGCCATTGGGTCTGAACGTCGGGAACATCTCGTCGCCTGGCGTATTGATAGGCGCCGGCAGACATTCTACGCCGCCCAAGGTGGTTCCTACCACAGCTATACGCCAGATATCCTTGCCGCCATGTCCGCCGGGCATATTGCTCACGAAGTACAGCCAGTGGCCATCGGGCGAAACAGCCGGATGGGCAAATGCGGAGAGGGTGTCGCGTGATATTTTCAGCTCGGTCGGTTTAGACCATGAGGCATCGGAGCGTTGGGCGGTAAAGATCTGTGCATAGCGAGGGTAGTCGGGATCGGTGCTGCATCGCGTGAAATACATAGTCTTGCCGTCGGGCGAGAAACAGCATACGCCCTCCTCCATGGCGGAGTTCAGCTCACCGTCGACGGGTGCTGGGGCCTGCCATTTGCCTTTGTCGTCTTTCTTCGTCCAGAAGATGTCGGCAAACTTCGTGCCCGTGATGCCGTTCAAGTCGTCGCCCGTGGCCTGGGGTCGGGTGCTGGTCCAATAGAGATGGTCCCATTCGTCGCCGAAGAGGGCCGGCGAAAAGTCGGAACGGCGCGAGTTCAGCTCGGCCATTTTCTTCACCGTATAGAGCGAACCGCGCTTCTTCATGTTGGCGGCTCCCCTGGCCCCGATGAGGCCATTCGTGGCCAGAGTGTCGTTTTGAGGTGTGCATACCGACGGATACAGCGGGTACATCACCCGCGCATCCTCGATGTATCGTTCGAAGTTCTTAATGGCATTTTTGTAGTCGCCGTTTTTCTGCTGTAGCCGTGCCAGCTGAAGGGTGGCATCCAGGATGGTAGCTTCGGCAGCAGAGTCGAGCGGATCGAGCGACGTAAGGCGTTCCTCTTCCGTGTTCTTATGCTTCCGGCGTCCCTTCTGCTCGCCCTTTTCGGTCAAGGCTGCCTTCTTACGGTCGTTCATCGCCTTCTCGGTGTAGCGGATGCCGTTCTGGTAAGCGCCCACGGCCTTTGCCGAATAGTTGATGCGTCGATAGCAATCGGCCATTTTCAAGGCACGTTCGCCACGGCGGTCGCGCATCCGAATAGGTGTTTTAGAGTAGGCTTTTTTGTATTCTGCCGCGGCGTCGAAGTACTCGCCCAAGGCGTAATACTGATCGCCCTTCTTCAGCGCGCTCTCTGCATTGCAGGCATTCAACACCAACAAAAGCGCGGCTGCCACAGCCGTGCCCAACAATATTCTATGCAGTGCCTGTCTCATTAATTATATAACGCGCGCGTGTGAGATTTATTGCATACGCTCCTACATTTTTTACGCGGGAAGGATTGTTCAGGAGGCGGAAGCCGCCACGTGGCGGTTGCTATTGTCCTGCATCACAGCCAGCACGATGTCCGAGACCATCTGCCTGAGCTCTTCGATAAACTGTTTGGCATCGTATTCGTGACGCTCTATCTGCCGCAGCTTGCGTTCCCATCGTCCGGTGAGCTCGGCGCTCTTGAGCAATTCTTCGTGTATGAGGCTGATGAGTTCCACGCCCGTGGGCGTAGGAGCCAGGCTCTTACGCACGCGCCGAATGTAGTTGCGTTTGAAAAGGGTTTCGATGATGGCCGCACGCGTCGACGGGCGTCCTATGCCATTCTCCTTCAAGGCATCGCGCAGTTCATCATCGTCGACGAGCTTACCGGCCGTCTCCATGGCTCTGAGCAACGTAGCCTCGGTGTAGGGCTTGGGCGGCGTGGTTTGCTTCTCGGCAAGAGTGGGCTCGTGGGGACCGCTCTCGCCTTTACGGAAGGCGGGCAGCGTACGTTCTTCGTCCTGAGGATGCTCACTGTTTTCGGGTGACTCCTGCGAGGCCGACGACTCCTGCGAGGCCTGGTTGCCTGGTTGGGCAGCCTTGACAGGTTTCTTCTCCCAGAGGATGTGCCATGCGGGGTCTACGATGCGCTTGCCAGTGGCCTTGAACGGCACGAAATCGTCGAAGGTGCCGGCATGGAGCCCCTCGCTGCGCACCTCGCCGAGCACGGTCGTCTGCTCGAACTTGCAGTCGGGATAGAACGCACCGATGAAGCGGCGTGCAATGAGGTCGTAGACGCGTTTCTCCATATCGCTGAGTGCGGCCGAGGTGACGGGCACATGGGTGGGGATGATGGCATGGTGGTCGGTGACCTTGGAATTGTCGAACACCTTTGAGCTCTTCTTCAACTTCTTGCCATCGGCAAAGAGGGGTTGAATGAAACCGGCATACGGAGTCATCGCCGCCAGTATCTGCGGGCATTTGGGGTACACGTCATCGGGCAGGAAGGTGGTGTCGACGCGCGGATAAGTGGCCACCTTCTTCTCGTAGAGGCTCTGGATGAGCTGCAGCGTGAGGTCGGCCGAATAGCCATATTTCTTGTTGCACTCCACCTGCAGCGACGTGAGGTCGAAGAGGCGCGGCGGTGCTTCCTTCCCGGCTTTCTTTTCCATCGACGTCACCGTGAAAGGCAGCGAACGTATGGCATCGAGGGCGTGTTGCCCTTCCTCTTGGCTCTTGAAGCCCCGGTCGCCTTCGTCCATGACGGCCGTGAACGTGGTGTCGCGGTAGACGGTGGAGAGCACCCAGTAGGTTTCGGGCTTGAAGTTGTCGATTTCAGCCTGGCGGTTTACGATGAGGGCCAGCGTAGGCGTCTGCACACGACCTATCGAAAGCACCTGCCTGTTGATGCCGTACTTGAGTGTATAGAGGCGCGTAGCGTTCATGCCGAGCATCCAGTCGCCTATGGCACGGCAGAGACCTGCCTCGTAGAGACTTTGGTACTCGCGCTGATCCTTCAGCTGCTGGAAGCCTTCGCGTATGGCTTCTTCGGTGAGCGAGCTGATCCACAGGCGCTGCACGGGACAGCGTGCACCGGCTTTCTGCATCACCCATCGCTGAATGAGCTCACCCTCCTGGCCGGCATCGCCACAGTTGATGATGCTGTCAGCCGCCTGCATCAGCTTCTCTATCACCGCAAACTGGCGCTCGACACCCTTATCCTCCTTCAGACGGATGCCGAAGCGAGGGGGAATCATCGGCAACTGGGCCAGGCTCCACGTCTTCCACAGCGGCGTATAGTCGGCAGGCGCTTTCAGCTCACACAGATGGCCGAAGGTCCACGTCACCTGGTAGCCATTGCCTTCCATATAACCGTTGTGCTCGTCCTTGGCACCAAGCACACGGGCTATGTCGCGGGCTACCGACGGTTTTTCAGCGATACAAACTATCATAGGTTCTTTCTTTTTATGCCTGCAAAGGTAAGTAGAATATTTGAAGAATGAAGAATGAAGAATAAAGAATGAGGAATAAAAGTTACTTTTCATGCCATAATCTTAAAATATTCTGACTAACTTTGCACCCACATGACACAACAAACCACACACGTATATGAAGTTTAAAACAATCATTCTTCTGGCCATTGCCACCCTCTCAGGCGCAAGCGTGCTCGCCCAGACGTCGGCTCGCGACGAAATCAAGGCCAACCGCTTTCTCTGTGGCAGCAACCACCTCGACTACGACAACTATCCCGCAAAAGCCAAACTCACCAAGGCCCCGAAGGGCTACGAGCCTTATCTGATGAACCACTACGGGCGCCATGGATCGCGATGGCTTTTGGGCGACGGCGAATACATGAACAGCATTCGTGCCCTGCGCAAGGCTAAGGCGCAAGACAAGCTTACGCCATTGGGGCTACAGACGCTCGACAAGCTGGAGCGCTTCTACCCTACCACCGTGAACCGTCTGGGCGATCTCACCACGGTGGGCGAACGTCAGCACCACGGCATCGGGCGACGCCTGACGCAGCACTTCCCCGAGATATTCCGCAAGAAAGGCGTCCACATCGATGCCAAAAGCACGGTGGTCATCCGCTGCATACTCTCGATGACGGCAGAATGCGAGGAGATTGCTGCGGCCAACCCGTCGGCCGTCATTCACAACGATGTCAGCGAGGCGTTCCAGTACTACCTTAATGCGCCATGGCCTCAGGTGCTGCGCGAACAACCGGGAACAGCGTCGAGCCTCCAACGTCAGTACCGCGACAAATGGACCCACCCGCAACGGCTCATGAGCACGCTCTTCAACGATCCGCAATGGGCTGCCGACAGCCTGCGCACCAGCGAGCTCATGCGACAGATCTTCTACATTGCCAACAACATGCAAAGCCACGACACCGACATCGAGCTGCTTTCGCTCTTCACCGACGAGGAGCTCTACGACCTCTGGCGTATCAAGAACGTCGATTGGTACCTCAGCTACGGGCACGCTCCACAGACCGAAGAAATCATGCCCTTCAGCCAAAGGGCATTGCTCAAGGACATCATCGAAGTGGCTGACACGGCCCGACAGACGCAGGCCGTCTTGCGCTTCGGGCACGAAGTGTGTGTCATGCCGCTCGCATGCCTCCTCGAACTGGGCACATGCGGAGCACGTGTGGAAAACCTCGACACGCTCGACGCCACCTGGCGCAACTACAACATCTTCCCCATGGCTTGCAACATACAGCTCGTCTTCTACAGACCCAAGAACGGGCGGAAGGGCGACATCCTCGTGAAGGCCTTGCTCAACGAGCGAGAGCAGACCTTACCCGTGCCAACGACCCAATACCCTTACTACAAATGGGCCGACCTCAGAGACTACTACACCAAGAAGATTGCCGACTTCGAGCAGCAGTATCTGGGGAAAAATGATTGAGGAAGCACCGAAAAAAGTCAAAAAAACATAAAAAAACAAGTTCGGAAGGCAAATTTTCCCGCTTTCGCTTTTCACTTTACAAATAAATACATACCTTTGCAGCCGCTAAACAAAAGCAGCAATACGCCAAGGTGCATGAAGACAAGCGCCGACAAGCGCAAGTCGAAAACCTCAGCAGCTGCAAGATGGTGACTATAGTTCAGTTGGTTAGAGCGTCAGATTGTGGTTCTGAATGTCGTGGGTTCGAGTCCCACTAGTCACCCCAGAAAAGCGCATTCCGCTCATTTACTAAGCCTGTAAGCTCCCAGCTTGCAGGCTTTTTTCGTTTAGGAACTTCTGCATCACAGTCTGCTGCAAGGCTCACATCCCAGAAGCGCGCCCACCACCCTACCAAGGTAAATCCGTCAACGCGCCTAAGAGAATTGGCCGATGCACCTAAGAGAATTGCCAGATGCGCCTAAGAGAATTGGTCAACACGCCTAAGAAATGTGTTCAATGTGCCTAAGTGTTTTGGGAAACACACCTTGCCGCATAAAGAACACAGCGCAACAAAAAGCACAAAACATTGGGCAAAGAAACGCTTTTTTCATAACTTTGCCGCATGAAATCGCAAGCCTCACTTCTTCAAGGACTCATCAAACAGGGCGAGCACCAGCAGCAGGACTTCAAATTCAAGATTGACGACGCTCCGAAGTTGGCCCGCTCCGTTTCGGCCTTCGCCAACACTGATGGCGGGCGCCTGCTCATCGGCGTGCGCGACGATGGCAGCATCCATGGCGTCCGTTCCGAGGAGGAAATATTCATGATGCACGCCGCAGCCTACAAATATTGCACGCCCGCGCCCACCATCAAATTCGAGACTTTGCATGTGCCTACGTCCCCTATGGGCGGCAAGCTACGCACCGTGGTCATCTGCACCGTGGAACCCAGCGCAATGCGGCCTGTGTTTGCGCTCGAAGAAACCGGCACTGGCAGCGCGACGGAGGAAGGCGACCCACAGCATCACCAGCGGCAACGAACGGCCTTCATCCGCGTGGCCGACGAAAACATCGTGGCATCGCCCATCCATCTGGCCATCTGGAGGCAGCAACAACGGCTGCAGGGTGAGGCGTACGCCGATACACCCGAGGAACGCGCCCTGCTCAATGCCATCGAAACGCACGCCGAAGGATTGACCCTCAACCAGCTCCTGCGAACGGTTTCGCCTTCGAGCATGAGGCGGCAGGCTGCCATAGAGACGCTCGCACGCTTCGTGCGCTTCAATCTGGCTCAGCTCATAAGGCTCAACAACACATGGGTGATCTGCCCTTCGACATAGCGATTGCCGGCAAGGCATAAAGCCAACTTCACCACGGATTAATAGCTATCGCCCTGCAAAACTGATTCACACGAATTGACCCAACGGCTGAATTTGGGCAAACAAAAAAGGGAATGTGCCGACCATGGTCAGCACATTCCCTTGAATATTGCAAGCCTCATCGAGGCTACGAACGACTACCAGAGATAAACCTTAGTGATAGTTTTCGGCTGATTGCGTGCATAGGCAACAGCCACGGCCTTGGAGGCTTCGATGACAGCCTTACGCTCGTCATGCTGGTAGGCAAGCTCCTTCTCCATGAAGCGACGCTCCCATGCATCAAGCGATTCAACCTTCGAGGTGATCTGGCCTACAAACGACTTTGCAGCGGCCGATGAAGAACATGAAGGCGGCATGTCGGCAAGGATATTAGCCACCTCAGCAGCACCCGCAGCATTGGGGCTGGCAGCCCAAGCAGCACGGGCACGAGCCAGCACTTGCTCGCCGAAGAGATCCATCTGCTGCTTGTAGTACTGATGAACCAGCGGTGCTACGCGGCTGGCATAAGAAGGACATTCCTCGGGAATCTCAGCTAAGATGTACAGCGCCTCATCGAAGCTACGCATCTTGGCGGCGTTCTGAGCCTTCTGGATGATAGAGCCCATATTGGCCTCGTAATAGGCAAACACCTTGCCTTTGGCATCCTCACAGAAGTTAGAGAAATCGGGATTGTTGAGGTTCAACGCGGAAATTCCCTTTGCGATGGCATTCGATTTGTTGGTGCCACGTCCCTTGACATCGCGGGTGTAGGTGGCAAAAACCTTACCGCTATAAGCGTCCTGAAGCGAAATCACCAGGTCGAAATCTACATTGCAGTAGACGGGAATGGTCGTTGTGGTCTGCTCGTCGTTGATGCTAACGCTGGGCACCATGGCAAAACGCGAGTAGCCTGGATTGGAACTGATACCGTACTGGGTAAGCGCTCGCTGGAGCTTCGACTTCACTTGCGTGTCGAGCTTCTCGGGCACCTGATAGTCGCAGACCAGATGTGCTGGAGCCACGTTCAATTCCTGAGCCAAAGCGTTGCTCAAGGGAGCTGCCGAAAGGAGCAATGCCCCTATGATAAACAGTTTTTTCATTGTGATAATCTTTTTTAGTTCTGTGGACTAAAATCATTCGATGGACAGGTAAGCGTCGCCCAAGGTGCCGCCGCCAGAGCCACTGTTGGCAGCGCTTGAACTCTGCTTTACCACGAGGCCCTTGGCTTCAAGAGCCTTGCGGAGACCTGAATAGAAATTGCGAGCGTCAAGTGCGCGGCCGTTGGCGCCATAGAGAGGCATCATAGCCTGCGACACCTGAATGCTGCTTTCGTCAACATTGTCTGTAGAGAATGCACCGTTGACGCAGTTGTTCGACAGCCAATCCTCTACGTCGTCGATGATATCGTTGAGGTCTACCCCACCCTGCGACTCGATGGTCAGGCGTGATTCGTGGCCCACATCAGCCAAGCCCGTGAAGTAAGTGTCGATATCGCTTGCGAACTTGTCGATATGACTGAGGACAGCCTCTTGAAGCAGGTTAACCTTTGACTCGCCGATGGCGGGTTTGCTTGGGCCGCTGGTTGCACCTATCTGCTTTGAGCTATAGGCATCAAGAGCTGTGAGCTCAAAGTAGAGTTCTTCACGAGGGCCGCTCTTATTAATCTTGTAGTTGAGCTCCAGACGAATGTCGACGGGAATAACGATGTTCTTGCCCTGAGCACGACGCAACTCGGCCTCAAGCATGGTGAGGGGGAAACCACGGTCGGAGAACATCTCCGCTATCTTAGCAATGCAAGCCTTGAAGTCGGTATCGAGGAAAGCAGTCTTATAGTTCTGGACATAGTTCACCTCGCCCATATCGTCTGTTGTGCCGAGAAGGCCCATCTGATTCAAGAGTGCATCGGACGGAACCACTACAAGGCGAGGCTTCTTAGCCTGACCAAAAGCCTCTACGCAGAAGAGCGAGAAGAGGCAAAGCAGAAGTGTAGAAAAACTTTTTAGTCTCATTGTCGTTTCTATTTATATGTACTAACGTAACGTTTTTAAAGGGCGGAACTTAGAAAATGCTGCCGAATTTCTTGATGATACCTTCACTCTCGAGATACTTGCGCAAGTCGGCCTTGTTCACCGAGACGATGATACCGATCTTGTAGAGCTTGCCTACCTTGAGGCGGTCATCTGGCGAAGCAGTGCCGTCGGACGAGAGGCTGACATAACGCTGGTATACGCCATTCTCGAAGAAGTTCTCGAAGAAATCCTCATGAGCAGCCTTCTCTTCGGGCTTCACGAGAGCGGGTTGGGCAGCAACGCCATTGCCACCGGCAACACCTTTGAAGAGGACGCCGTGAACGGCATTTTCCTTTACCAGCTCAAGAGCGGCTTTCTCATTCTTGGCATAAGAGAACACCTTGATGAGGGTGGAGCCCTGAGAGCCTACACCCACGGGCATGATCTCGTACCTATACTCCTTCTTTTCCTTCTTGCCGGCAGAGATAGTGCACACGCCGACAAACATCATAAGGAAACTTAATAGCAATACTTTTTTCATAATTTTAGATATTTAGTTTTTTAGACTGGCCAACTCCCAAGAGCAGATTTACCCTTGAGAGCTGGACACAGGAAATAGGGTTAATTCAATTCTTTAGAAACCTACACGCACACCTGCACCGAAGCGGATTGACATGGGGTCACGGGCTTCTGACCAGCCCTTTTGTTGAGCCTTGAGATCGCGCATAAACTTAAACTCCTTACCCATGATATTGAGCGTATAACCAGCCTCAGCATAAAGCTGGATGTTACGAGTCACGTAGTAGCCTGCGCGAACGGCACCTTCGAGATAGTATGAATCAATTGACATCTTATCCGGATCATAAGTGGCGTTCTGGCCGGAGATATTCAGCTTCTTAGCACCTACGGGCCACAGCACACCGGCACCGATGACAGGCGTGAAGGCAAAGCTGCGAGCGAAATTGAATTCCTTGCCTACATACAGGCCAAGTTTCAGAACGGGAATGGAACCTTGTTTACCTTCCTTATCGGTCACACCATAAACTTGCATGATGCCACCCTTTTCATCGTTGGCCACACCAAACTTGAGACCAGCATACATACCTGTAACGCCAAAGTACTGACCGATACGATAGTCAACAGAGAGGCTGATATCGGCAAGGGTATAGGCTGCACCAACCGTGATGCCGAAGTCGGGGTTCTCAACGATGGTCATGCCTTCCTTCACGCGGCGGCCCTTGATATAATAGAAGCTGGTGAGATCTTCCTGAGCACCTGTGGCAACAGCGTAGTTGTCGGCGATGTGATTGGTGGCACGGAGCGTAGCAATACGCTTAGCATACTTGTTGCCATCCTTGTCCAGACGGTTCTCCATAGCCACATACCGCTTGTCGCAACGAACGCCTTCCTTCAGACCCATCTTGGCACGAACGGGATTTGTCTCTACGACAGGGCTCTTGGCCTGGAAGTCGGACACCTTGCGAAGGATGGTGAACAACTTCTCGTCGTCTTCATCGTCGTAAGAATCGGCCTCGGTGTGAACACCAGACTTGGCATTCGTGATGAACGACAGGGGGAAGTCGCAGAGGTCAATACCATTTTCCTTGTCGAAGAAGTTGGAGTAGAAATTATTACGAACCTCTTCGTTGAAGTTCATCTTATAGACATAAGGTACTACATCAACATAGGTGGGATATTTACCTTTGCTATCGGGCTTGCTGTTGGCCGTTTTGTCATCTTTAATAAGATAGAAGATAACATACGAACGGTCAATCAGATTCTCGCCGAGCTCCGACATGAGGCTCTGACGGGCGCTGGCATTGCTGCGGAGCACATCGTTGTCGGTGGCAGCAAAAGCGCCACGCTCAAAGAGGCGGTCTACCGTGTAGCCTCCATCCTTAAACTCGGGGAAGTAGTTCTTCATCACCTGGCTACCGATCTTCTTCTCGGCAATCACTTTTTCTGCAAAAGCCTTGACGACACTGTCGCGCTCAGCTTTGTTGGTAGGCGTTGAACCGACGTTGTAAACAAAGTCCTGAATCCTGTTCTTATCAAACTTCTGGTTTCCCTCGTCAACCTCTTGGATAGCTTTCACAGCCGTTTGGGCATTCGCGGAACCATCGACAAGATAGATACGCGTGAGCGACGGACGAAGGTACTGGCGCGTTAAAGCCGTTGCGCGCGTTGACAGCAGATTAACTTCTTCCTGAGCAAAAGCAGAACCCGCCATAGCTAAAAGCAGGCCGCAAGCAACAAGTAGTTTTTTCATACGTTTTGATTTAATTGATTTGAGTTAGTAAAAATTAATAGTTTTGTCAGCAAGGTGACTGATGCGCTCATCAGTCGTGCAGAACGCCGTCAGCTCTGAGTCGGGCCTGCAATTCGCTGCGGAGCACACGAACGGTGATGCGATACATCTTCTCGGATTTGGTCTTGGTCTTCACCGAGGAACCACGGCGCTTGTCTTCGAGAGAGACATACTTCAGGTACTCACCCTTATCCATGAAGAAGATGTTGAAGTACTGGGCATACTTCTCACGGGCATTAACCTCGGGCACGAGCGGACGCATGTCGCAACCGGCTTTGCCGCCACGAATACCTGTGAAGAGCACGGCATTGACGGCATTCTTCTTGGCCTGCTCAATAGCATCCGTACGATTACGGCCTGCACCAAGCACACGAACCGTCTGAGAACCGTCGAGCTCCACGCCGAGACATTCAACCTGCATACCAAGTTGGGATGCATTCATCTGAGCCTGAGCGGGTGTGGCTAAAGCCAGGAAACCGCCAGTCAAGAGGGTTAAAACGATCTTTTTCATAATTCAATTTAAGTTGATTGTTTCAGAATTCGTAACCAAGTTTCAACGCAAGGAAGTTTACGCCTGTAGAATAGACCGGGCGGAAAACATCCACATAGCCGATAGTATAGTTGAGACCGATAAGGAAACTGCTGCGAGGCTGACCTATGCGCAAACCTATCGTGGGCGAGAGGAAGAAGCCGTCGCCTAACGCTGTTCCCAGATTAACCGACCAATAGGGAACAAATTCACGGCTCTCGTGAGAGATGATGTTACCTCTTGCATTCAAGAAAATAGGCACCGTCACAACTTCTTTGCCGGGACGGACTTCGTCGTTGCCGCTGAAATTGCCCTTGATACCGATACCAAGACCTACACGCAAAAACTCGTTGAAACGATAACCACCGGTAAATGTGAGATCGCCATACCATAAATTCGTATTGCTGAAATGAAGGCTACTGCCTACACTTCCTTCGGCGGCACACCAGAAGCCGGCATCGCGAACGGAATAGTCGACATATTTTGCACGATTAGGAACCTCGGGCAAACGAACCTGGGCAAAAGCGCCCATAGACAATGTGGCGAGAAGTACCACGAACAATAATTTCTTCATATCTTTAATCTTTAAAATGTTTTGTGGACTTTATATACCTACGGAACCAATTATAAATTAGCGTTAAAAACATTAGTTTCGACTGCAAATATAACAATGTTTACAAATTAACAAGTAAATATGGTTAAAAAATGAATAAATATGTAACATTTTTCATATATCGCCTAATGAAATATCGAAAAAAAGCCTCATTTAGAGCTAATTTACCAGGCTTAGCCACGGACATTTTTCAGCTGAAAATAAATAACGGAACAGAATAGTTGATTTTATCATACGCATAGTTTTATTCTTTATCAAGGCCACAAAGATAAGTCATCCTTCAAAAAGCTGCAAGAAGAATAGGAGTCCATTTGCCAATCCATTTATACCCATTTAGTCCATTTCCTGTCCAAATCATATAACTCGCTCATATTCAAAGCACCACAAAAAGGCAAAAAACATCATTTAATTGGACAACTTGGGGCGAAAACAACGATGGATGCGTGATTTTACGGAGATGAAATCTGTTAGAAACAAAAAAGAGCGCGCAATCGCACGCTCTTTTCAGCTGATATTAGCTTCTTTTCTCTGGAAGGCAACAAAGGCTTTTGCCAGCTAATCTGTCATTGCCTTAATGCTTCGAAGATACGAAGACGTCGTCGCATGAGTTTTGCAGCACTGACGGAACAGCGGTCTTCGGAAACAAAAAAAGGCAATAAAATATCCGCAGCGGCACGCTGTGCCAACGGATATTTTATTGCCTTAAGGATTAATTCATCAAATATTTAGAAGGTGTAATAGAAACCAACCTGCCCGATGGTGTTGTTGACATCAAGACCGAAGTGGTTGTAGTTCTCGGCATGACGGTAGCCAAAGTAGCCGGTTGTTCCTACGAAACTGACATGGTCAGTGATAGCGAAAGCTACGCCGGGACGCAGACCTACGTGCCAGATGGTATTAGGATCTAAGTCCTCGACCTTCTCAACACCGACGCCGAAGCCGCCGTCAACGAAGAAGCTGGCAATGCCGGCTTTAGCATAAGTGTAACGTACATAGGGCGAAAGAGTAAGACCTACAGTACCTACCGTATTCCCTACCTTAGGATTAGTCGAGGTGTAATTGAGATCAAGAGCCATGGCTATTGTCCACTTGTCGCTCAAGTTGTAACCAAATTCAGGAGCAACTTTGAAATAAGTAGTCGAACCTACGTTCTTCTGATCCTTGTAATCGAAACCTAATGCACCGCCAAGCCAAGCCTGAGCGTTCGCACTTAAAGAGGCTACTGCGAAAGCAGCCATTAACATAAGTTTTTTCATCTAAAGTTAAAATCACTTTTACCTTTCCTACTCTGTTCTGGGTTTTCGGATACTCCCTTTTTGCAATGCAAAGGTAGGCATTTTATGAACCACAGCAAAAAAAAATTTCCGAAAAGACCTCAGACAAAGAGTTTCTGACATAAGTATCAGACTTATGAAACAAAAAACGAAACCCATTTTACAGAATTGGCCAAAAGCCCAAAACAAAAAAGCCTTGACAAACTGTGAGTCTATCAAGGCTTGTGGTGTCACCAGGAATCGAACCGGGGACACAAGGATTTTCAGTCCTTTGCTCTACCAACTGAGCTATGACACCATCATTGTAGTGCTTTACCTCTCGGTTTTGCGGGTGCAAAGGTAAATGTTTATTTTGATTCCGGCAAATAATTAGCGAAAAATATTTGTTTTGCCTTAAAAAAATATGATTTCATTCATACATATAATAAAAATATTATAACTTTGCACCCGCTAATCGGAAAGTAGCGCAGTTGGTAGCGCACTACGTTCGGGACGTAGGGGTCGGGCGTTCGAGTCGCCTCTTTCCGACGCAAATAAAAAAGCGCGAAGCAGCTATCTGCTTCGCGCTTTTGCTTTATAGGCGATGTGCAAGCGCACATGGTCACTTGACGATGGAGGTCTGAGGGTTTCGCGGCGTGGTGTGCGAATTGAGGAACGCCTTAGCTGTACCGAAACGCAGGAACAAATCAAGACGCACAGGAATGTGGTTTTTATCATCGGTGATGTAGAAAGTCACGACCTCCTTATCCTTCTTGTTCTTTCGTTCGATGAACGAGAATACCAGACACCGATAAGTGACGCCCGTGGATTCCATCTTATACTTCTTACGTCCCCTGAATACGAGCGTCTCTGACTTGACGCGTCCGTTGTCGGCCATGAGGAACTTTATGCGCTGCCCTTCCTTGTAGGCCGAAGGATCAAAGGAACGGGCACGCATCAACATAGACACCATGTCGAAGACACATTCGGCCGAGCTATGATCATTGGTGCGTGGTGTGCCGCCCTCCTTGGAATAGAGCTGGTGTACGTCAACGGCATTGGCGTGATGAGTGTACCAAGCCTCATCGGTATAGAAGGTTTTACCTTCACGGGCTCCCTTGCGATAGTAGAGTGGTTCGAGATTGCTGGTGAAGTAGCTGGTGAGCGTGTCGCGCATCATGAAAAACTTATCCGTGCGAGGACTTCCCTTGGTAATCAGACTGGCTTTCATGCACGGAGTTCCCTTGTAGGTGGCATCTTTTATTTCAAGCGAGGCCGTTCCTGCTTTTATCCATACGAACTGCCAGTTGAAATAGAGCTGATAGCGAAGGGCCTCACCGGCATTAAAGGCGGTATTCGTAAGCGGACACTGAGCTGAGGTCTTTAAGACAGAGGCCGCACAAAGGGCTATGGTGAATAGGAGCTTTTTCATAATTCAAACAAAGTGGAACTTGTTGGTATTTTTCTTTCTGACGGATAGAAACAACCAAGGTTTAACCAGGAATCGTTTTATTTACTTTTTCCCTGAGTCCGTTTTTTTGATTCGCGCTCCATGGCCGCCTCACGTTCCCTGTTACGTGCCTTGACATCCTTTTTCTTGTCGGCTTTCTGCTTTGTGATCTGCAATGGTTTCTGCTTCATAGCCTCTATGCCTCTGAGGTTCCACTCCTGATCTATTTCCCACTGGGCTTTCACCGTGATGGCTTGAGGGAAGTAGAAAGTCTCTTCAGGGGCAATGCCTTTGTCGTAATCGCCGGTCGTCCAGATGCCATCGCCGTTGCGATCGATAAAGCAGCGTAAATAGTAGTCGCCAGGCTTAAGATAGAAGAAGTCGGCACGACCTTGGGCATTGGCCCGTTCCGTACGCACAGGCTTGTCGCTGTTGTTCATCAATTGTACGACGATTCCTGTGTCCTGGGCCAGGCACTGAATGAAAAGGGCCCCATAGCTGTCCTCCTTAGGCACACGCAAATCCAGCTTATACGGTTTGTTGGTATGCCCAAGTCGCCCTTGAACAGCTGCGCTGTCTATCTCAAACGTATATTGCTGTTCAAGCTCCCATTCTGCAAAGAGACGATAGCGTCGCGGGTCACCCGCTACAGGTTCGAAGTGGAAGGGGGCATCGTTCCAGAGCGAGTCCACCTTAATCTTGAAATGTACGGCCGAGCTGTCTATGGGGGCAATAGGCTCCGAGAAGGTAATCACTGGATTCTGGTTCGGGTCGACACTTCCGGCTGGCTTGCTATCGATTTGCAAATAGGTAATCAGATTGGGATTTTCCTCTGGAGGAAGCAACGGATTCTTCTTGCGTTTCTTTTTCTGTTCCTTTTCCCATTCTTCATTCTGCTTGGCCAGTTCCTTCAATTGTTGCCCCCTCGTCAATTTCGGCACGACGTTAAGCGTGTCGGTTTTCCATACGAGCTGGTGCAAGGTATCAGTGTCGAGATAGGTAAATGCCATCGTGAGCGTGTCCTGATAAGCCAGCATCGTGTCGGGAATCCAATAGGTGACGGTGTCGAGATGCTCAGAGGCCTCAACGATGAAACCGCCGTCGCCTTCAAAGTTAAATCCCTGAATACGCGGCAACGAATCGGTTGGCGACGTGAAGTAGGCCACGAACTTTTCGGGCACGTCACGCTGTATTTTCAGCAGGTGGCAGTCCTGGCCGGCCTCCTTGAAAGCCTTAAGGACAATATTATCCGGGTAGAAATGCGTATAATGAACAGGATGTATGCTATCGTAATGAACGCTATCGGCCCAGATGGTATCAAGACGAATGTCCGGTCCGCAGGATGTTTCGAAATAAGTGGTATCGAAAGCCACCATTTCGCTCTTCTGCGTAAACATAAAATTACCGTCTACATCCTGCAATGCAAAAGCCCTGTAACGTTTGCCGACAGCCACACCTTTAATCACGAAATGGCCGCTGCCATTGGTGCGGCTGACGCGTTCAAAGGCTTTCTTACGGAAGAGCGAGTCGGGCACTATGCCGTCCTCATTCTCAGCGTAGAGGCCTACGAGAATTCCCTTAATAGGTTCGAGGTTCTCGGCATCAAGCACATAGCCTGCCACTTCCATGGTATCGATGACATCGCCTGTAGAGAAGGAGAAGGTGAAATTGCCCATAGGATTGCCTTCGTTGTTATCTACGATGGCATCGGAAAAGTCTACGGTGTAAGTTGTGTTGGCTTTCAGCGAATCAAAAAGGTCTATGCGTACAGACTTACCCACGGCCCTGATATTAGGCGCCTCCACCTGGGGCGGCGACACGACAACTTTTTCGCTGGCGTTCTCTATCTTGATATATTCATCAAAGAGGATTGCTATGTGCTTCTTATCCGATTTTATGGCCTGGTTGCGTGGCGAACTACTGGTGACACGAGGGGGCTGTTCATCGTAGGGACCGCCGTCGGGCGAACCGATGTTAGCACAAGCGCATGCAAGCAAACCAACAAACAACAAATAATAAATAACAAAAAGGCCTGAGCGGGCTCGCCCCTCATTGTTTGGGTGAAGGCCAGGCACGGCATCAAGAATACGCTGTCTCAATCGTTGGCCGAACAATTCCATCTCTTATCTGTTATTTGTTTTTATATTTCTTCTGCTTCGGTTGTTGCCATGACACTGCCTTTCGCAGATCAAGCGGGGCTTTCTGCCGTCTGGGACAACTTCCGAAAGTAAGATTCCGGATATCTCTTTCAATCGTTCATCGCAAGGAGCTGCTCCATGATTCCCCGGTCGTTGCTCAGCCGGGGCACCTTGTGCTGCCCGCCAAGCTTGCCCTTGCTCTTCAGCCAGTCATTGAAAAGTCCGCGACGGGCCGGGATGAGTTCCAAAGGCTGCAGGGTAATGTTCTTGAAGCGCTTGGCCTCATAGTCGGAATTCACACTCTGCAGGGCATCATCGAGTAGCTTCGCAAAAGCCGACATGTCGGACGGTGCCTTCGAGAACTCCACCATCCATTGGTGGCGACAATGCCCTTCTTCGTCCATAAACACTGGGGCGGCCGTATATTCCAGCACCTCGGCACCGGTAGCCTTACAGGCTTGTGCCAAGCCTTGCTCGGCATTATCCATCATCAGCTCCTCGCCAAAGGCATTGATGAAACATTTGGTGCGCCCCGAAATGATGAACTTATACGGGTTGGTGCTTGTGAAGCGCACGGTATCGCCTATCAGATAACGCCACAAACCGCTGGATGTAGAGATCACCATCGCATAGTTGCAACCAGGTTCCACTGCCCAAAGGGGCACCACATGCGGTTCCGGGCTGTCGAGCTCGTTCATGGGTATGAACTCAAAGAAGACGCCATAGTCGATCATCAGCAGGAGTGCGGCATCGCCGGGATCGCTCTGTATGCCAAAGAAGCCTTCGCTGGCGTTGTAGGTCTCCATGTAATGCATCGTAGGCGACGTGATGATGCGGCGATATTGCTCGCGGTAAGGCGTAAAGGCTACGCCACCGTGCCAGAACACTTCCAGGTTAGGCCACAGCTCATCGACGGTCGTCTTGCCAGAGATTTCCAACATGTGGTCGAGCACCGACAGCATCCACGACGGTACACCGCTGAGGCTGGTGACGTTGCGGTGCATAGCTTCGCGAGCTATCAGGTCGCGTTTCTGCTCAAAATCCGAGAGCAATGCCGTCTTTTTGCTTGGCACGCGAAGGAAATTCACCAACACGTTCATGTTCTCTATCAGGATGGCACTGAGGTCACCTACCAAAGAATGTTTCGTGTTGTAGTTCGGAGCATGCGATCCGCCTAAGACCAAGGCACGCCCATCGAAGAGTCGGCTCTTGGGATTATTGTGGAGATAGAGGGCCACACAGTCGTAGCCTCCGGCATAATGCGTATCCTTGAGACCTTGTTTCGACACAGGGATGAACTTACTCTTGTCGCTGGTCGTGCCGCTGCTCTTGGCATACCAGTCCACGTGCCCGGGCCATAGTACGTCAGACTCGCCATGACGCATACGGTCTATGTAGGCCTTCAGATCGTCGTAGCTGCTTATCGGGCATGCCGCAGCAAACTGTTCGTAGGTTCCAACCTCGTCAAAATGATGTGCTACGCCCCATTGTGTATGCTTAGCCGCTTCTATGAGGCGCTTCAACACCATCATCTGAATAGCTTCAGCCTCCGTAGCATAGGCCGAAAGGGTCTTGATGCGAGGGGAGAAAACGGGACGGGCAAGACTTGTAATACTCATTGGTTCTCTGTCGTTGCTTCGGGCACCAGGGCCACAGGTTCTTCCTCTTCGGCAGTGCGCAGGGTTTTCGCATCGAAGATTGCACGCACCCAGTCTTTATCTTGCTTGAGGGCTTGCAACGTGGCTTTGGCAGCTTGTTGATGACTCTCTTTCTTCGAATAGCCGCGGCCTGTCTCGCCGTCCAGACCTTCAATGATGGTGCGTGAGACGAAAACGGGCGTAGAATTGTTCTCGCGGCGCTCCTCTATGATGCGGAACTCCAACTGCAGTTTGTTCTTCTGAGCCCATTCGATCAGCTTCGACTTGAAGTTAACCTCCTTTGCGGCCATTTTGTCGATGTTGATGACGGCCTTGAGGATGCGGTCGCGCATGAAGTGCATGCAGGCATCGTAGCCACGGTCGAGATAGATGGCACCCACGAGCGCCTCAAAGGCATTGCCGCCCATATAGCTGTTGTGGCTCATGGAATGGCTGTTGGAACGTACGAGACGTTCCAGACCAATCTCCGTGGCAAGCTTGTTAAGCGTGTCGCGCTGAACAAGCTTGCTGCGGGTGCTGGTCAAGAAGCCTTCACGGCGGTCGCTATAGCGGCGGGAGAGGATGTCGCTCACGATGCTCTCGAGCACGGCATCGCCCAGAAATTCCAAACGTTCGTTATGCTCACAGCCGCCAGTGCCTCCTTTACGGGTCATCGACTTGTGAGCCAGAGCCTGCTTGTAGTACTTGATGTCGTGGGGATAGAACCCTAATATTAATGAAATAGACCGCACCAACTCCCTGTCACTGCGGAAGGGGAGCCGGATGCGGTCTAAAATGTTTGACTTGACGAACACAGCTTAGTCGGTGTATTTCTTGAAGATTACACAAGCATTATGTCCGCCGAAGCCGAAGGTGTTGCTTAGTGCGGCGCGGACTGTGCGCTTCTGTGCCGTGTTGAAAGTGAAGTTGAGGTCATAGTCAATCTCTTCGTCGCGGTCGTCGTCGGCATGGTTGATGGTAGGCGGAACGATATCGTTCTGCACTGCCAGCACGCTGGCAAGGGCCTCTACAGCTCCTGCGGCACCGAGCAAATGGCCGGTCATCGACTTCGTAGAAGAAATATTGAGTTTGTAGGCGTGCTCGCCAAAGACCTCCTTGATAGCCTTAGCCTCAGAGATATCACCCACGTGTGTCGATGTGCCGTGCACATTGATGTAGTCGATATCCTCGGGCTGCAGACCTGCATCGTCGAGGGCGTTCTGCATCACGAGCTTAGCGCCGAGACCTTCGGGGTGTGAGGCGGTGATGTGATGAGCGTCGGCGCTCATGCCTTCGCCGGCCATCTCGGCGTAGATCTTTGCGCCACGTGCCTTGGCATGTTCCAGTTCCTCCAGGATGAGGCAACCGGCTCCTTCGCCCATGATGAAGCCATCGCGGCTGGCACTGAAAGGCCTGCTGGCCGTAGTGGGTTCATCGTTGCGTGTGGAGAGGGCTTTCATGGCGTTGAAACCGCCTACGCCACCTTCGGTGATAGCTGCTTCGGCACCACCGCTGACGATGACATCGGCCTTGCCCAGACGAATGAGGTTGAAAGCATCGGCCAAGGCATTTGTGCTCGAAGCACAAGCCGAAGTGGTAACAAAGTTAGGGCCGTGGAAGCCGTGGATGATGCTGATGTGGCCGGCAGCGATGTCGGCAATCATCTTCGGGATGAAGAAGGGGCCGAACTTCGGGCCGAGCTCTGCGCCTGTGCGGCCGTAGGCCTCTATCTCGTCTTCAAAGGTTTTGATACCGCCTATACCTACGCCGAACACTACGCCAACGCGGTTCTTGTCCAGACCCTCGTACTCCAGGCTGCTGTCCGCAATGGCCTGATTGGCTGCGGCGATGGCATACTGGCAGTAAAGGTCCATCTTGCGAGCTTCTTTACGGTCGATGCCGAAAGCCTCGGGATTGAAGTCCTTAACCTCGCAAGCAAACTGAGTCTTAAACTTTTCAGGATTGAAATGGGTGATGGGGCCTGCTCCGCTCTCGCCGGCAACAAGCTTGCGCCATGTCTCCTCTACGGAGTTGCCAAGCGGGGTGATAGCTCCAAGGCCGGTCACCACTACTCTCTTTAATTCCATAAAACCTATATAATAGTTGACGAGTTAACGAGTTGACAAGTTAACAAGTTGGTTGTAATACACAACTCGCTTACTCGTTAACTTGTCAACTCGTCTACTTGCTAACTTGTTAATACGTTAACTTGATAATATGTTAACTTGTTAACTGCTTATTGATGAGCTTCGATGTAAGCTACAGCGTCGCCGACAGTGGCAATCTTCTCAGCCTCATCATCGGGGATAGAAAGACCAAACACCTTCTCAAACTCCATGATGAGCTCTACGGTGTCGAGAGAATCTGCACCGAGATCACCGGTGAAGCTCTTTTCTGCACTTACTTCTGATGCATCAACGCCAAGCTTGTCGACGATGATATCCTTTACTTTGCTTTCAATTTCAGACATAGTCGTAATGTTTAATAATGTTTGATGTGAATAATCTAATTTAATGCTGCTTCATGCAGACTTTTGTATTTCAGAGCGCAAAGGTCGTATATTTTATTCAGACTACCAAATAAATAGGCAAAAAAATGCACATTTGTGCACACTTACATACGGCTTTGTGCAATTTGTAAGCTTTCCCTTCGAAGGGGATAGTTGTTGCGTTGTTGCTCAAAGGCTTCGGGGCAAGCACGCAATCGGGCGGTATCGGCGAGAGGATCATAGAGTTGCAAAGCACGCTCCACTGGGTCGTCGCTCCAGACGATGCCGGCCGGCAAGGCCGGAGGCGCAATGCTGAACAACGATTCCACGTTAAGGAACTTCGCCACAGCCTCCAACGTCATGCGCGTGGCATTGGCTTTTCCGTCGGCACTGTAGCCGGCAATGTGCGGGGTGGCGACAAAGGCGCGTGTGAGGAGTTCGCGATTCACGGAGGGCTCCCCTTCCCAGGTGTCGACTACAGCCTCGCGGACAAGACCCTGGTCTAAAGCCGACAACAGGGCCTGTTCGTCCACTACCCCACCCCGTGCCGCATTGATGACGACGGGCTTTCGCCGGAGACCACCGAAAAAAGCGGCATCGGCCAGATGGAAGGTTGGCCACGGGCCATCGCCGGTCAAGGGGGTGTGAAACGTTATCACATCCGCCTCTTCCTGCAACGCAGCGAGCGAACTCCAATGCAGACCCGCAGGCAACTGGGCTGCCATGGCAGCACGTGGCGGATCGTTCAGCAGCACACGTTTGAAGCCCATGCGGAGCGCTGCAGCCAGCACGGCCGAACCAACATGGCCTACACCCACGATTCCCATGGTGGACGACCCGATATCCAGGCCGCGCTCACGTGAAAGCTGGTAGAGGCTGTTCTGCACATATTGCGCTACGCTCGTAGCATTGCAACCCGGACAGTTTGCCCACTCGATGCCCGCATCCCGCAAGTAATCGACGTCGAGATGGTCGTAGCCGATCGTTGCCGTGACGACAAGGCGCACACTGCTCCCTTCGAGCAGACGGCGGTCGCATCGCGTACGTGTGCGTACGATTAATATTTGTGCGTCGCGAACATCAGCGGCCGTGATGTCCTTGCCAGGTTTTGCCACTACCTCATCGGCCAGCCCATCGATGGCCGGACGGAGATACGGTATCTTATCGTCAACAACTATCTTCACAGCAATTCGGGCAATTGATGCAGGCGCGTACTGTTGGAACCTTTGATGAGTATGAGTCGGCCTTCGGGTTTGCAGGCAGCGATAGCTTCGGCCACAGCATGCACGTCAGAAAACACTTGGGCGCGTGGGCCAATTCTCTTAGGCGCACAGGCCGATGCGCCTAAGTGCATCGACACATCTGGCAAGGCGTGTGAAAACTCGCCCCCTACGAACCATGCTTCTTCGGCCCCGCAGGCCAGTGCAGCCTCGGCTACACGCCGATGGGCTTCGCCGCTGGCAGCGCCCAATTCCTTCATGTCGCCGAGGATGACCATCTTATGCTCATGCTGGATGGCGGCAAAGTTCTTCAAGGCCGCCATCATGGACGTCAGGTTGGCATTGTAGGCATCAACGATGAGCTCATTCGAGGCTGTTCGCCTATACTCCGAACGGCCCAGCGTGGGCTGATAGGCGGTCAGCGCCTTGTCGATCTCGCTTTCAGCAACGCCGAAATGCAGACCTACGCATGCCGCAGCCAGCACATTGTCGAGATTATAGTCGCCGATAAGTTTCGTTGCCGTGGTGTAGCCCGCTCCATCGCCATGCTGCCACGTCACCGTCAGCGTGGGCGAACAACTGGCCACCTGTCCCGTGCAGAGCGTCGAGGCCAAGCCTTCGCCGGCATGAGCATAGCTAATGCATTTCTCCGAAGCAGGGTCCACGCCGCGTTCGGCAAGCATGCCGGTCAGATCGGCATTGCTCGCACAGACAAAGATGCGGCCGGCCGCTTGCTGCTTCAGATAGTCGTACAGCTCGCCTTTCGTATGCTTCACGCCCTCAAACGAACCGAAACCTTCGAGATGCGCACGGCCCACATTGGTGATAAGGCCATAGTCGGGGCGCACGATGGAGGTCAGGAAAGCAATCTCACCCGGATGGTTGGCACCCGTCTCGATGATAGCAATCTCATGCTCCTCGGGCCGCAGGCGCAACAAGGTCAGGGGAACACCGATATGGTTGTTCAGATTGCCCTCGGTGTACAAGACCTTATACTTGCGCGAGAGCACCGCCGCCAGCAGTTCCTTCGTCGTGGTCTTGCCATTGGTGCCCGTGACTTGAACCACAGGCCTATGGTACTGACGACGATGATGGGCGGCCAAAGCCTGCAAAGCCTCAAGGACATCGTCCACGACTACGTAACGGCCACGACCATCTGCAGACGTGAGCTCGCTGCCCGAAGGCACTACGCTGGCATCGTCGACAACGGCTACGGCAGCGCCGCCTTCCAAGGCCTTGGCGGCAAACTGATTGCCGTCGAAACTGGCCCCCTTTAAAGCAAAGAACAGACAGCCGTCGGGCGTCCGACGACTGTCTGTACTCACTACCGGATGTTGCTTATACACCCGATATAGGAATTCAATATCTAACATAGATGTTTGTTATTTCCGGCCGGGATTGATGCGGGTCGCACGGCCTAAAAGCATCGCGCCTCTCGGGCAACGGCTCTCGGGGAACGCTCAATCCGCAGAATCCACAGTTCCTGATCATTCCTTGCTGCTCCAGTCGTCGTCCCAGATGTTCCAAGAGCCATCAACAAGACCCTTGGCATCGCCTTCCGTGTTATTAACGGTTTCTTCTGAGACTTCCAGACTGGCAGCAATCATATTCATGGGCGCAACCTCGGTCACGCTCGTCTGAGGCATAATATATATCTTTTTCATATTTCCTGTGTTTATTATCTGTTTGCTTAATCCTCGCCTCTCCCCACGCGGGGGAGAAGCTGAAGGAAACTATTTATTTTACCAATACTTTCTTGCCATCAACGATATATACGCCTCGCTGAGAAGGCTGAGCCATACGCAGACCTGCAAGGTTGTAGACGCGATTTGCCTTGCCCGTTGCAGCCACAACACCAGATACGCCATCGGTGCCGTCGAGGTAGAAGCGGATACCCTTGGCCTCGCTCGTAAGCTCAGGTACGGCATTCAGGTCGATGTAAGCACGATTAGCGCCCACGGTATTGCCGTCGCCCTTAGCCAACTTGTTATTCGTAACGATGTAGCAGTCGGAAGGTACATTAGTTCTTCCATAAACACCCACAAGGCCATTGGCTAAGTCGTTGTTGGGAGCAGAGGCATAGCCTGTACCTTTCTTAAAGGTTATCTCCGACATTGTAGCTTCAAACAGATATGCCTGCCCTGCTTTCATCTCCGTTTCCTCTACTAATGAGACATACTTCACCGTTCCGTTGACAGTTTTCTTACCTTCAATGCTGTAGATGGTTGCACCAACAATACCTTCACTGCCATAAGCCATTGGCAAGCAAATCGAACCGAATTTACCGACAACAACCTCACGAGTGTAATCGTATTCAGTACCAAACACAAGCGGAACATCTACCATCCCGACTTCCGATGCAAGAATATTAATGTTGGCATAGAGTTTGTTCTCGGTAAAGAAACCATCTATGGTCGCATTCAGTGTGAGGCCAAGCGTCGTTACAGTAGTGCTTTCATTGAATGTGTTGTTCTCATCAAGATTTTTGATGTTGAAAGAAAGATTGCCTAACTCATAGTCGGCGCCAGCTATATTGACAGTCACATCGTTGATTACTACGTTGGCCTTCCCTGTTTCGTGTGTACCGAGAACCTCAACTTTTGCAGTCGCGTTATCCACGATTGTGCCATTAGCATTTAATACATCAGTGTAATCATAAGAATCAATGAGATCACGGATGTCATCACCAAGTTGCACAAAGATGGACTGTCCTAATTTAGCAGCCATATCAATGGTAATAGTAACATAAAGATGATCATCGGTCATCTTACCGGCAAGTTGAAGAGGAATTTCTCCCAAACTACTGCCCATCCATGCTGCATCAGCCGGATCCGTGCCATTGGAGATTGTGACATTGCCGCTATAGCTGAAGGTCTTGCAGTATTCTTCGTCGGTGAGTGCCAAGTCGCGGAGTTTGATGTTTCCGACGTAAAGGTTGTCAGTGCCAAGCTGGAAGAAGAAGTTGTCAAGATTAAAGTCGATTGTACTTTCGTCGAGGAAGCCCACATTTACCGTGGTCTCTTTGGGCGTACCTTCAATTACACTTCCCGAAGACACGGTGGTGACATTGACATGGATTGTCTCGGTATAGTTAGCCTCTCTGATGTAATTGCGAACTTCCTCAAAGGTGATGGTGTAAGTATGGATATTTGTGGGGTTAACACTAAAATCTTCACCCTTAACGGTAATCGTAAGTATGCGTGTTGCGGCATTATAATTGGTCTCAACTATTGCTGCGTCAGAGAGAGAATTAGTTGTAATCTCTCCAAGTTTTGATTCATCATAATCGCCTTGTATTGTGGCAGCGCCATCGGTAAATGCCACTTCTGCTCCATCATAAACCAACTTTGACAGCTCAGAATTGTAGACCAGCTCCATGTCGTCAATGTAAAGAACATCATTAGCAGATCCGCCACCAGGAACATTGTTTGTGGAGAAGTTTGCCACGATGTAAGTTGGCTCAACATTGTTTCCTGTAAGTGTGAAAGGAATGGTTAATTCTTGCCACCCCTTATCCGAAGTTGCCTGGAAATTCAAAGCTGCATGGGAATAAGCATGAGACTCATTCTCTGTCGTATTATCGCTATCTTGACCGTAGGTGATATAATTATAGGCGTCGTGAGTCGTCAAGGCTACACGAGCGTAACTATCGGCACTTTCTGGAACAAACTTAACCCAAACTTTAACAGCATCTGGATGAGCTCCGAAATACTGGTTGAAAGCACCATTCGTAACATCGGTAAAATTGTGATTGGCTTTGTTGGCGGCAGTTGTGGCTCCTGCATTTATTCGTCCTGTAGTCAGATTGCCTTGGGCTTTTGCAACGAGGACGTCACGCGAATAAATCTTAACGCTGTTAGAACCAGTTGAGCCTGGACGAACGTCGGTAGCCTTATCTACTTGCTGAGCAGAAGCCATTGAGGCATAACTACCAGTATTCGTTTCAAATGAATTCCAGTTATCAGGAGCATGATCACTGTCACCGTATTTATTCCATGTCTCAAAGTCTGAATTCTCAACCTGATAGATTTTAGTTCCAGTTGGAATGAAATTTGCCTTAATTTGATTAACGTATGAGTTACTCGTGTTTCCTTCTACAGAGGCTTTATTACCATCGAATGTAGCTGCAGCACAGTCCCAACCGATAAAAGTATATCCAGTAGATGCCTTATGCCAAAGATAGATGTCTGTTGTCTGAACGGAAGAACCGCTTTTTGAAGTCGGATTTACCGTAATGGATTCTTGATAAGTACCCTCTGCATTAGATGTACTTGCATAAACAGTTCCTGCACCACTCGGAGCTGCGCTCACCGTCGTTTTGAAATAGTAAGTTTTGTTGCTTCCACCTGCAAATGCCAATGTTGCAAATGAGCATAAGCAGATTAACAATAATGTGGTTCTTTTTTTCATAATAATTATAATTAAATAGTTTGTTTATTTATCTTTTGAAAAGCTTTGAAAACACACCTGACGGCAAAAGAGAGCGCCATAAGATATTGCCCCATAACATAATGGTCACCTACGATAAAGAGGATTAGAAGGAAGGCCAGAATCCAAAAGGCATAAATGGCATAAATGAAACTCCAATGCAAAGGTTTTAATTTTCCATAAAGCCAAATGATAAGTGGTATAGGGTTATAAATAATGTAATTCCAATTCCAGCCACTGGTTGTTGGAAGAGAAGAAGAAAAACATACTGCAATTAACGAAATCGTTATCAAAATGTAGAAGAGAAAGAGCATGACATCAAGTCCTTTGGATATCCATGGATATTTCGTGCCTATACAACTAAGGAGAACAACGAGAACAAGGAGGAACGCAGCCCAGAGGTATATAGGAATATTGGTGTTCTTTTTAAACGGAACTTGGGGCCGATACGTATGAGGAGCCTCATCTGACAAGACTGGACGGCTTTGGCCATTTTCATCCATGATTACTGCATCGGAGAATAAATCGGGGATAATAAAGGGCACAGCTGTTTTCTCACTATCTTCAAGCTTGTTGTCCGTACCATCGGTTGATAGAAGCATGACGAACGGGATGCGGATCCAGCTATTCAAGGGAAGGGTCTGAGTTCCCAACGTAAATAATGTATTACCGTAGTTTTTTGCTCGCTCGCCATACACGATGTGGCCATCAAGGTTGTCGGAAAGGAAACGTATCATTTCCTGTGAACAGCCATGGTGGAAGAAATCATGATAAGGAGACAAGCCACTGGCATTCTTCTCATCTAAGTATTTCCACAATCGCTGGATTTCCTTTTGGGACAGATTGAGCGGGTACTCTGTTACAACTCGTCCCTCAGCGTCAAACGAACTCAGATACTCCTTCGTAAGAATTACCACAAGACGGTTGGGATAGTTGCCGGTAACGATGTCGCGGAAACCCTCATAATCGCCACTCTCCATAGAGAAACAATTATCCAATCCTTTTTCAGGGCACTGCAATCTAAGGAATGCATGGCCGAAAACAGTTTGCGGATAGATATCCGAGGGTTCACCAACCATCAAGCTTGCCTTGAGGAATGGTATCGAATCTGTTTGCCCCCAGGCGATGGCGGACAACAACAGGAAAAATAATATGTGCAGCTGTCTTCTCATGCTCTTATTGATATTTAGGATTGAGACCAGAGTTTATGGAATCATAGACAAGCTGAGACATGCTTCGGACGTCATTGTTTGAATGGTTGTCCGGGAACACAGGGTCGTGAATAATCAATTCAAGAGAATGACGCTCAAGGAAGTGGCGGGTGCGGGGCAGAACGTCATACGCGCCATTGATGGTGATAGGCACCACTGGTATCTGCATCTCAAGGGCCAAGGTGAAGGGCGTACGGCTGAATTTGGCAATGCGCCCATCATCACTGCGGCGTCCTTCTGGAAAAATAATCATGGACACACCCTCTTTGAGAGCGGAAAGGGCGCGATGATATGTTGCCTTGACAGCTGACATACTGTCTTTATCCACATAAACAAAGCCTGCATGGCGGCAACCAGAACCGAAGAAAGGAATGCGTTCCAGAGAACGTTTCATCATCCAACGCCGAGGGAAGCTTAAGAAGCCGCTGAGCAGAAACACATCGTAATAACTCGTATGATTGCCGACATAGATGTATTGCTGACGAGGATCGAGTTTCTCGAGGCCCTTAACAGAGACAGGAAGCAGGGACATGTACACGATGCTTTTTCCCCAAAAAACCGACATCGGGTACATTACCTTATCTTTATTAAAGAAGAGACATAATAAGCTTACTGTTCCGAATATCACTGAAGTAGATATAGCGATATAAGGGAACAAAACAATTATTTGATATAGCTTAAATACGAAACTCTTCATTTGAATAAAGAAATGAAACATCCAAATTTCTCTATGCAACCATGCAATCCGACTTTGGGCGATATCACTTAACGACTTTCTTGCCGTTCACGATTACGATGCCGCGTACATTCTTGACATCTACACGCTGACCTGCAAGGTTATATGCGCGATGGGTATTGAGAGATGAACTTTGCACACCTGCGATACCGTCAATAAGACTTCCCGTGATGACGACGTCATGCGCAGGCATCGTTGCAGGCACGTCACTCCAGCCGCTGAAAGTGCGGTGCTCATCGCCTTGAACCTCCATGTCAGGGACAACTTCGCCATAAGGAATACTCATCTCTGCATATATTTCTCCGTCAAGCATCCAAGTGCAAGTGTAATGGTTAGCTTCGTAAACACCTGTTATCATTAAAGGAAAGGCGGGCATAGTCGCGGGTATGTCATCAAGCCATCTGAAGGTATAGCCTTCACGCTCCTCAACCTCTGGAGCCGTAATCGGTGAACCATAGTCAACTTTCTCTTCAAAGAGGACCTCGTAGCCCCCGTCAATAATGTTCACATAAGAGATAGTGTACTGATTGATAACGTATTTACCAGTTACGAGGACATCACCTGCAGGAACAGTCTCTGGAATCTCACGGTCCCATACGACCGAATAGCCCTCGCGATCCTCCACGTTAGGAATAATGACAGATGAGCCGTAGTCCTGCAATTGCCGATAAATCGTTTCGCCGTCAAGGGTGAAGTCTACCCAATATTGGTTGATGACATATTCGCCTTTAATCTCTAAGTTCTCAGCAGGCATCGTCTCAGGAATCTCATTGCGCCAGTACAGCGTGTAGCCTTCGCGCTCTTCAACTTCTGGTACGGTGATGGCGGCACCTTCCTCAAGCTCCTGGGTGCTGATGACTTGACCGTCAACAACAAAAGAGACCGTGTGAGTGGTAGGAATTTGTTCTTCCCAAGCCTCACCTACATTGACAAATATTATTTGCTGCAATGTTCCAGACATATCAATGTCTATCGTCACGTGAATCTTATCAGCATTAATCTGACCTTTCATTACGATGGGAACACCGCCAAGATCATTCAAAAGAGTTGACATCCAAAAGTCACTCAAACTCGGGTCACCAGAACGAAGAAAAATAGTTTCTGTTCGCTCAAAAGTATTAAAAGAACCTCCTGCGGAAGGCGTCAATGCAAGATTTTCGACTGCAATATTACCCACTGCAATTTCATTTTCGCCTGATTTAAGCATAAAGTTGCGGAGCGTTAAGTCCAGTGTGCCATCTTCGTTGGATTTAACCACGACTACCGCCTCTTGGGGCTCTGAAGTCGTCTCGGTAGAAGTCTCAACAGAGAAGATGGTGACTAAAAGATTATCCTTATACGTTTTTGAGGTTAAGCTCTGGTTGAATTCCATTTCAAGTTCCCCCATCCCTAAAGTTTCCAGATTCACTTTAAGCATGAAATACAAATAATCCGAATCCAACTGCCCCTTAATTTGTGACGGGAAAGTACCCATGCCTTCAACAATCGTTTGGCAACTTCCCTCGAATACCGAAAAAGCACCAAGAGACGAGTCCTTCAATTGCAAATTAGCGACAGTAACGTTATTTACAATATTGCCACCGCCTAAATCCAGCGTTTTCAATACAAGGTTGATGACTTTTTCGCTAACAAATTGTACGTCAACCTGTGCTTCCTGTGAGTTTGAAGTGATGTAATTTGACGTCAACGTTAATCCTTCTGTAAAGGACTTTGAAGTTTGTGCCTGAACACCAACGATTGCGGCTAAAAGAAAGGCAAGTGTGAGTAGAGTTTTTTTCATATACAGATTGTTTGTTATTTGTTCTTTCGTTAATTATCCTGTAATATCTGCACAAAACACACGTTAATATACGCGTGTGTGCACATAAACGGCTGCAAAGGTACGAAAAAAGGCGGAGAGGGGCAAAGAAAATCTGGTTTCAGAAGAAAAAAAACCTTTATTTCTTCAAAAATAGCCCATTTCATCGATTCAAACACGTCAAATCATCCGTCTTTCTTTTTCGAGCATCAAGCCCCTCTGGTGCCCTGCCATATCAAGCGGATGCACATGCACAAGACCATGAGAGGATGGGCACAGAAGGGAAAATGCACCATGGGGTGGTTCTACGGATTCAAGCTGCATCTGGTCATCAACGACAGGGACGAAATCATCCAATGGCAGCTCACACCGGGGAACTGCGATGACCGCGAGCCACTGAAATACAAGAAGTTTACGGAGCGACTCTTCGGAAAACTCTTTGCCGACAGAGGATACATCAGTCAGGATCTCTTCGAAGGGCTTTTCGTAGATGACATACACTTGGTCACCAAAATCAGGAGGAACATGAAGAACTCACTCATGAACCTTTACGACAAGATCATGCTCCGAAAGAGATCGGTCATTGAGACTGTCAACGATGAA
>ODAI010057965.1_pt1 | contig 62015 bp, 66 predicted proteins | sample 1539321 | NCBI WGS metagenome assembly ODAI01 (sample SAMN02144231, study PRJEB22623) | gut metagenome | biome: sheep rumen | host: Ovis aries | place: New Zealand
AAGCCCGTTGTTTATGAATATTAATAAAGGAGGCTTTCACAATGTACGAATCAAAAGTTAAATACTACTACGGCACAGGCAGAAGAAAGCACTCCGTAGCAAGAGTAAGAATCTATCCCGGTTCAGGTAACGTTACTATCAACGGCAGAGGTATTGATGACTATTTCGGTCTTGAAACTCTCAAACTCATCGTTCGTCAGCCCCTCGCCCTCACTGAAAATCTTGACAAGTTCGATATTGTCTGCACAGTTGCAGGCGGCGGCGTTACAGGTCAGGCAGGTGCTATCAGACACGGTGTTTCCCGTGCGCTCCTCGAATTTGATGCAGAACTCCGCCCCACTCTCAAAAAAGCCGGTTTCCTCACTCGTGACCCAAGAATGAAGGAAAGAAAGAAGTACGGTCTCAAAGCCGCACGTCGTGCTCCTCAGTTCAGCAAGAGATAATTTTATCCTTGTTGGGAGTATTCAAAATCACGTATTTACGCTGTTTTGTTCGGTTTGGGTTTATCTAAAACATGGTGGATTTCGGACGGTAACTAACAGATAACTGACAAGAATTTAAGGCATTCATCGGTTGGTGAATGCCTTATTTGTATAGCAAGGAGATATTGTATGGAACCTAAAGCAAAAAACTACGAAGAAGCTGCTGCTGAATGCGTTGCTACTCTTTCTGCCGAAGATATAGAGTATTTTAGACTTCATATCGATTATACACATCATCATTTTGGCTATGGTCTTTACCTGAGAAATCGTTATTCTTATCTGCTTGATAAAGAAATGTATGGTCTGCTTGGAGACCTTTTTCGTGACGGTTTAGGAAGAGGTATCTATCATTTAATGATTCCTATGATTTTTCCTGAATTTAAGGGATACAAGCAGTATATTGACAGAATAACAAATTTTTACTTTGATGACCTGAATGCAAATTATAATTTGAAATTTGGCAGGAATTTCATTGCAGATATAAAACCCGATGATTATTTTCTTATTTCAGATGATTCGCCACTGAGAGAAGAAAACTTTGACAAATGGCGAGAGCAATACAAGGAAGAAAACAAAAAATACGCTCTTGCAATTGCAGAACGGATATGGCAATTCGATGATTTCAAAAAATCTGCAAGCCAATTGGGCTATTCTGACAGTGAAATAGACGATATACATTCATTCTGCACCAAACTGATAAAAGAGAGATTTTTATTTGTGCCATTAGAAATACTGTTCGCCAAAAATTCTACATCTGAGTCAATAAAGGCTATGATGAGGCAAAAGAAAACAATAGAATGGGCTTTTTCCAAGCACAAATCATATGTAGAACGCTTTCCTTCCTATGTTTTTGAAAGCAGAGATACGGTAAAGATAATGGTGTCTGCAAACGGTTCACTTCTGGAACTTGCCGAAAACTACAAAGCCGACCGTGAAGTAGTTTTGACCGCTGTCAAAAAATCAACCTACGCAGCCAAATTTATGGATAAAGCACTTTGGGGAGATCGTGAAATAGCCGAAGAAGCAGCCCGACACAGTGAACATGACCTCGTATTCCATTATGATGCATTCAAGCAGTTCAATGATGATGATGAGATAGTCAGACTTGCCCTTGAAGCAAACGGTGCTAATATATGTTACGCTTCCGAGCGTATAAGAGCCGACTATGATATGGCAGTGTTCGCTTTGACACATCAAAAGGAAATATACCCTAATTCTGTATATGAATCTCTTTCTGAGGAACTTAGAGGTCGAAAAGACTTAGCATTGCTCGAATTTCAAGCTCCTGAGCCTTCTTTAGACGGCTTTACCGATGAATTGCTTGATGATGACGATATTGCTATGAAACTGATTGAAAATGAAGATATAACATGGATGTTCTATAAAATGAGTGACCGCATAAAGAGAAAATACCTTGATAAACTCCCCGAGAGAATACGTCAGAATATAAAAGAGGAATTACACATTGAATAAGAAAAACCTCTGAGAAATTGTCTCCCTCAGCAATTTGATTCCCTGTAAGATTCACAGCAGATTTTTTATACATTTTTCTCTCCCTGAATGAATATACATTATTGTCCGCAGTAATGTAAAGGGAGTGATGCTATTGAAACCTCAGCCTGAACAGCGGGCAGTAGTTCTCGGTCAATATATTGTCGAAAACAGGGCTACTGTACGCTCTGCCGCAGGAAAATTCGGTGTAAGCAAAAGCACCGTTCACAAAGATGTCAGCGAAAGACTTAAAACCGAAAACCCTGCTTTATATTCTCAGGTAAAGGATATACTTGAAATCAACAAGCGGGAACGCCATATAAGAGGCGGTCTTGCTACAAAAAGAAAATATCTGGAAATGGCAAAAAGGAAATTAAAAAAGCATACATAAGACAGATACAAAAAATTTCATAGCCGTCTTATATATGCGTATCTATATAAATACGGCAGACAGCACATAAAAATATACGGAGCTTTTCACGGGTCTTAATTCACGGCAAAAATTTCCGCAAAATGCCACTCCGAAAATTAATGTGTTTTCTGCCGTCTTACTTATTTTATGCAGAAAAAGTTAAAAACGACAAAGAAATTTTTACCTTTTTGAATTATCATATAAATTAATTCGGAATTGAGAGGAGTGAAAATATGTGGCTCAAATGTAAATGTGGAAACATTATTCATGATAACACCGATTATATTTCCTATAAAGGGCATATTATATCAGATAAAGAGTATCTTAAAATGCTTGATTTAGCAGATGAAATGATTGAATCAACTGTAAAGAACAGAGAAGCCTTAGCGATAACTTTCAGAAAAAATTTATCAGGATATATCAAAATTAAGTCAATTTTTCAGTGTACTAACTGTGGACGCATTTTGATTGAAGATGAAAACAATCATTATTGTAGTTTTATTCCTGATGAACATGAAAAGAATGGTTTATTGGATTTCGACGGAAACAGCACAATAGATTATAGATACAAGGATAAATTTTAATTTATATCGGCAAAAATGAAAATTTCATGAAAAATTATGTTTCTTTAATCTAACTTGTTGCAAATGAAAAAAAAAGGTGCTATAATAGTTCTTATACGGGCAGCTGCCCGAAAATAAAAGAAAGAGAGTGTAAAAATATATGACAAAAATTACCATATTCTCAGGATTCCTCGGTGCAGGAAAAACAACTCTTATAAAGAAACTCATTTCAGAGGGTTATAAGAACGAAAAACTCGTTCTCATAGAAAACGAATTTGGTCAGATAGGCATTGACGGCGGATTCCTTAAAGATGCAGGCATTGAAATTACTGAAATGAATTCAGGCTGTATCTGTTGCAGTCTTGTCGGAGATTTCGGAAAGGCTCTCGAAAAAGTCCTCGAAGAATATAAACCCGACAGAATACTCATTGAACCTTCTGGCGTAGGAAAACTCAGTGATGTTATAAATGCCGTAAGAAATATAAATGCCCATGATGTTGAACTTGACGGTTTCACTACAATTGTCGATGCAAAGAAATGCAAGATGTACCAGAAGAATTTCGGTGAATTTTTCAATAACCAGATAACTTATGCAAGCTGTATCATTCTCAGTCATACAAAGGGTCTTTCTCAGGATAAAATAAATGAAGTCGTTCAGAAATTAAAGGAATATAATCCCGCTGCACCTATCGTTACTACTGAATGGGACGAACTCACAGGTCAGCAGCTTGTTGATGCAATGACTCAGAAAAATACTCTCGATGATGAACTTAAAAAGCTCCTCGATGAAGCAAATCATCATCACCACCATGATGACGATGAAGAACATGAACATCATCACCATGAACATGATGAACACGAACATCACCACCATGAACATGACGAGCATGAACATCACCACCATGAACATGACGAGCATGATGAAAACTGTACCTGCGGCTGTCACGACCACGACCACGAACATCATCACCACGACCACCATGCAGATGAGATATTCACAAGCTGGGGCGCAGAAACTCCCAGACCTTACACTCAGGAAGCTATCACAGCAGCCCTTGAAGCCCTTTCAGATGAAAAAACTTATGGTCTTGTTCTCCGTGCAAAGGGTATAGTTGCAGGCGAGGACGGTCAGTGGATTCATTTTGACTATGTTCCCGGAGTTCCCGATGTCCGCACAGGCAGTGCTGAAACTACGGGCAGACTTTGCGTAATAGGCTCACAGCTCAATGAAGAAGCTGTCGCAAAACTTTTCTGCATTGAATAAGGAGGATTAAAATGCCTTACAATGAACAGGAAATACCTGTATACCTCTTTCTCGGATTCCTTGAATCCGGAAAGACCAAATTCATTCAGGAAACTCTTGAAGACAAACGTTTCAATAACGGCGAAAAAACTCTCCTGCTTGTATGTGAAGAAGGTATTGAAGAATACGATTTCTCAAAATATCCAAAGAAAAGCAATGTGCAGATGAGAGTTATCGAGGAAAAAGACGAACTTACAGAAGCTAATCTTTTAAAAATGATGTCCGAAACAAAGGCTGAAAGAGTTGTCCTTGAATATAACGGTATGTGGCTTATAAATGACCTCTTTGAGAATATGCCCGACGGCTGGATGATTAATCAGGTTATGACCTTTATAGATGCATCTACTTTCATGAACTACAATGCAAATATGAGAAGCCTTGTCGTTGATAAACTTAATATGACTGAACTTGTCGTGTTCAACCGCTTTGAAAAAAGCATGGACGTTCAGGAGTTTCACAAGATAATCAGAGGTGTAAGCAGACGTACAGATATATGCTATGAATATACTGACGGACAGGTTGCATATGACGATATAGAAGACCCGCTCCCGTTTGATGTGGAGGCAGACCATATAATCATAAAAGATGAAGACTATGCCCTCTGGTACAGGGATATTATGGAAGACCCCATGAAATATGACGGTAAAACTATAACATTCAAGGGTATTGCCGCAAGAAACAACAGATTCCCTAAAAATAACTTTGCAATAGGCAGACATATCATGACCTGCTGTGTTGAGGATATTCAGTATTGCTGGGCTGTCGCTCAGTGTGATGAGGATAAAATACCTCCGCAGAAATCATGGGTTATGATAACCGCTAAAATAAACGTACAGAAACACAAAATGTACAAGGGGGCAGGTCCTGTGCTTGACATTACAGATATATCGCCCTCTGCACCTCCTGAAAAGGAAGTTGCAACATTTTATTGATAAAAAAACGGTCGGAATAAATCCGACCGTTTTTATTAGTTTTTATTTTCTTCTTTGTTTTCGTCTTTATTTTCATCTGTACTTTCGGCAACAGCTTTTCTTTTCTTGCTGTCTGCTTTAAGTGCTTCAATGAATGCAACCGCAAAGTAAAGTGCAAATCCCGCAGCTTCAAGAATTATAAACGGAGTTTTGGCATTGTCAACTATACGGGAAACTCTGTCAATAGCAGTATCTGTTGCAGGAACGAGTATACTGTAAGCATCTTTGAATGTAACGTTTTTATAGTAATCATCTGCGGTTGCGTTTACGAGTGAAACAGCATTATTTATTTTTTCATAAACGCTGTCAAGCTGAGTTTCAACCTTTGTCACATCTTCTGTACTGGAAGATTTCTTTTCTTTGAGTGAATTTTGTCTTTCTGTGTAGTAATTAATTCTCTGTTTTACTTCTGCAAGCTGTGCAGTGAGGTCAATTTTCTGCTGGAGCATTTTATCATACTGTTCAGAAGCAACAGTTGAGTGCATACTTGAATCTTCATTTGTATTGGTGAACACGAAAATTTCGTCTTTCTGATATTTTGCGATTGAATCAGCAACATCAGCTATCTGTTCTTCATACTGAGCTTTTTGTCTTGTGAGTGATTTTATTCTGTAATCATAGTAGGCAAGGGATTCGTCCTTATCCTTTGTTATATTGTTTACATTTATGATAGATGAAATTTTTTCGAGGTCAATGGTATCTATGGTATTTATAACTTCATAGAGGTCATCGAAAGTATATCCTGTTGTAACGGAGCGAAATCTTGAAGTATCTTCCTTTGAAAGTTTGAGGACATATTTTTTAAGGGTCTGGATATTTGTATCGAATACGTCAACAGCTTCCGAATAGTCATATGATTTGTAATCTATTGCAGTAATGGCAGAACCGAGTGATTCATTGTAACCGTACTGTTCGTAGAAATAATTTTCATAGAGTTCAAGTATTCTGTTGAATACCGCAAGGGCTTGGCTGCTTGTAAGTGTTGTGTCATTGTAGTCGAAGTACACCTTATACTGTGTGGGATAGTATGTAACATCAAGCATAGCCTGTGCAGTTGCAAGATTTGGATTTGCTGAATTTTCGAGTATACTCTTGTATGTAGTTATTCTGTCTATTGCATTTTTGGGGATAAGACCGTCAATTGATATACCCTGTCTTATATATTCGAGCTGGTCCATATCAATGCCGAGTTCAGTAATTGCACTTTCAATGACAGCAGGGTTTTTGATTGAATTTACATCAAAGTCTCTGCCGTTGGGGTCAAGACCCTTTTCAATTCCGTCATATGAAAAGCTTATCAGAGCAGTGAGTTTAGCTTTTGTTATGTGAGTTGTTACAGTTGCATATCCGAATGAAAGGACGAAAATAACAACCGCACAAACTATCCACAGGAGCAGATATTTTTTAAGTTTCTTGAATATTGTTGAAAGGGATATTATAACTTCGTCATTGTCATCAGAATCATTTTTAAGTGTAATATTCAGATTACGCTCATCGTTATTAGCCATTTTTACCTCCTGAATTTATAAAAATATCATCGGAAAAATACAATCCGACACTTAATAATAATATCACTCAGGAGGTAAAAAGTCAATGCTTTTGCAAATTTTATAATAATTTCCAGTATTTCAACAAATAAAAAGGCTTTTTAAAGATTAATTTTGGCGAATAAGGGCAAAGGTTTATTTTAAGCCAAATTCAAGGCTTTTCAGGTTAAGCGTTCCGTCTCCGCAGTATCTTATGTAAAGGGGATAAACACCTGTTACGGGTGAAAATTCAAATTCACATATTTCATCTTTTCCGGAAAGATTTATATTTTTTTCTGCAAAGGGAATCTTGTTTATTCCTTTTGAAAGGCTTAATTTTCCGACAGCATTTCCGTTTACTTTAAGTTTTATTCTGTTTATTCCTCTGAAACTGAAATATTTGTATCCGATAAGAGTACCGTCAGATATTTCGCTGATAAATCTTTCATCACCGCAGTTTGTTACATTCGGAAAACTTTCACTGAATATTTTATTTGAACCGTGAGGCATATGACCGTTTGTTATATTGCAGGCGATAATTGCAGGATATTCTCCCATAGCTTCGAGGGGTCTGCCGTTAAGTCCGCATGAAGTCATTTCCACCTGATCTATGCTTCCGTCAGAGGATATATATATTCTTTCAGCGCAGGCTTGTCTGCTGTAATCGGATTTGTGCGTGAGTCTGTGGTAAAATACATACCACTGACCGTTTATTTCGATGATACTTCCGTGAGTAGTGCCTGTCATATTCATTCTTGTATCTTCTGTTACACCGTTTATGCCTATATCACCGTTTGAAACGATTGTACCGCCGAATGTGAAATCCCTGTCGGGATAATCGCTGACAGCGTAGCAGAGTTCATGGTTTTTCTGCGATGAGTATATAAAATAATACTTGTCACCGACTTTACGCATTGAACTTGCCTCAAAAAATTCATGACCGTTAAAATCAGCCTCATAAGGTATGATATGTTTCGGTTCTTCCTTTACAGTGAGCATATCGTCCTCTAAAACTACCATGCACGCACCGTTTACATTATCGGGAGTGGAAAGTATTTCCTCAGCGGTTTTGTTGTATCTTTCCATGACATCTTTTAATTTGTCGGGATTTTCTTTAAGGATATCATTGCTTTCGTTCTGATACTGTGTTCCGTAATAAATTCTTATTATTCCGTTGTCATTGAAAGCGCAGGGGTCAAAACAGACATATTTTTTCATGGGAGTGCCGTCGGGATATTTTACATATCCGAGATACTCATATTTCCCCACAGGGCTGTCGCATACCGCAACGCTTATATGTCCCCAGTATCCGCCAACTCCGAAATTTCCCGAAAGGCAGTAATATAAATAATATCTTCCGTCATTACCCTTTACTGCATCAGGAGCGTACATATAGGGACGTTCTTCCGAATAGTCGGGGTCCTGTTCTGCTTTATAGATTATTCCCTCGCTTTTCCAGTCGGACAAATCGTCAGTCGGTGCGGAAAAAACTTCATAATCCTCCATGCAGAAAGTTTCACCGCCCTCCCTGTCGTGAGAGCCGTATAAATATACCCTGTCTCCGAAAATATGCGGTTCGCCGTCGGGAATATATGCATCGAGAGGGAGAAAAGGATTGAAAGCTTGTTTTTTCATAAAGTTCACCTTTTTCTTTAAATTTTTTGCAATTATAACATATTTGCAATATTTTTTCAAGTCAATTTTTGCTGAAAGAATATTATTAATTGCTTGAAAAATAAAATTTCACAAAACTGTATATCCTGCATCGGAAAGAACTTTCATTGCCCTTTCAAAATTCTCCGCTTTTACAAGAATATAGTCAGTATTGTATGTGGAAACTGCAAATATTCCGATTTTATTTTCTGCGAGAACTGCGGAAATCCCTGAAAGAATCCCTATAAGCGAAAAATCAAGCATTCCCTCTATACGGAATCCTTTCCAGCCGTCATCACGCTTTACAGTATTTTCGGGAGTATCTTCCGTTCTGCATACCAGTGAAATTTCCTCATCTGTTTTTCCGATGAAAAAGAAATCCTTTTTCAAATCAATATCTGCAACGCTTCCAAGTCTGCATACAGTCAAATCATATTGCAATTTTTTAAGTTTCATAGAATAATCCTCCGCTGTTCAAATATCTCCCCTGCTTTCATCAAACAGGGGAGATATTTTTTTATTATAAAGCGTGACCGTTTGCCTTTATGACAGCTATAACCTTTTCAACATTTTCACGGCATATTTCTTCGCTCTGTGCCTCAACCATGACACGCACAAGCGGTTCAGTACCGCTTTCTCTTACGAGTATACGTCCTGTATCACCGAGTTCTTCCGCAACGCTTTTAACGACAGCCTGAACATCAGGGTCATTCTGGGCAGCGGTCTTGTCCTTTACTCTTACATTTTCGAGAACCTGCGGATATACGACAAAAGGTGCAGCGAGTTCGCTGAGTTTTTTCTTTCTTGACATGATAACCTGCATTATTTTAAGGCTTGTGAGTATTCCGTCACCTGTCGAAGCATATTTCGAGAAAATTATATGTCCTGACTGTTCACCGCCTATACAGCAGTTATGTTCCTTCATGTATTCATAGACATACTTGTCACCGACAGCAGTTTTAGCATAATCTATGCCTATTTCATCGAAAGCCTTGAAAAGTCCGAAATTTGACATTACGGTTGCAACTACCGTATTATTTACAAGGTCGCCTTTTTCCTTCATGTATCTGCCGTAAATATATAAAATATGGTCGCCCGATATGAGATTTCCCTTTTCATCAACACAAAGGCATCTGTCCGCATCTCCGTCATATGCAAAACCAACATCAAGACCGTTTTCGACTACATATTTCTGCAATACCTCTATATGTGTAGAGCCTGCATTTTTATTTATATTTGTACCGTCAGGCTCTGCATTTATGACATGAGTTTCAGCACCGAGGGCATCAAAAACAGATTTTGCAATATTCCATGCCGCACCGTTAGCGCAGTCAAGACCGATTTTTTTGCCTCTGAATGAATACATTCCCAGAGAAATAAGGTATCCTATATATCTGTTTCTGCCTGCGACGTAGTCAACGGATTTTCCTATTTTATCGCCTGTTGCGAATGGAATCTCCTCCCATTTTTTACCGAATGCAACGAGATTTCCGTCAAGATAGGCTTCAACAAGATTTATAACCTCGTCCTCCATTTTTTCGCCGTCACCGTTTATCAGTTTAAGACCGTTGTCGTAATATGGGTTATGGCTTGCGGAAATCATGATAGCGCAGTCAAAGCTGTCCATTCTTGCAACATATGCTACTGAGGGGGTTGTTGTTACATGGAGAAGATGTGCATTTGCACCTGATGCGGTAATTCCTCCGACAAGTGAATATTCAAACATATAGCTTGAAAGTCTTGTATCTTTTCCTATTACGATTCTTGCGGGGGAATCATCGCCTTTTTGTTTTTTTATTTCGTTGTAATACCAGCCGAGAAAACGTCCTACTTTAAAGGCATGGTCTGCTGTAAGGTTTTCGTTTGCTGTACCTCTGAATCCGTCTGTACCAAAATATTTTCCCATAATATAAAACTCCTTAAAAATACATTATTGTTTCAATCCACACTATGGCGATATTCTGTCATTCAAAAGCCAAAGTGACATTATGCCAATCATTCGCATATTTTTAATATTGAATACTGAATTAAATCATCAGCAATACAATTATAACATTTTTTCCTCAATCCGTCAATACAACATCAAAAATAAAAATAAAAATTCTCAAAATTTATTTGTCTTTTTATGAATATCAAACTAATCAGGGCATACCTGCTCCTAATAAATTTTATTTGATTTTTAATCATAAACAAATAAAAACAGGAGCATTAAAGCTCCTGTTTTTTTATTCTTCGGGGTTATTGTTTACAGTCTGTTTGATGTCCGGTTTTTCCTGCGGTTTAGGTCTGAGCATCGCAGATTTCGGGTCATATTTAAGGATTAAATCCTTTACTTTGTCGTCAAGTGTAAGGTTATATGTTATTTTGAGAGCCTGCAAAGCGTTTGGTATATCGTTTTCTGTTATATAGTGAGATGCAAGCTGTGCGGCTATTGAAATAACGTCCTTGTCAGGGCCAAATTCAATGTCATGTTTTTTCATTGTATCTATTATCTGCTGCTGAGTGGGCGGAACAATAGGTTTACCCATAAGGTCTGCGAGGTGTTTCATTTCAAGCGGGATTGACGGGTCAGGTGCAAACATGGCGGCAGCCGTATAGAATATTGCTGCGTCCTCATATTCCTGAGAATCAGTGAGGGCATAGCCTACATTTGCGTAACATCTGCCTATTGCAATTGGTGAAGATGCAACTTTAAGGGTATCTCTTGTTATCTGCAAAAGCTGTTTTTTATTCTTGATAATCTTGTATATTTCGGCAAGTTCAAATTTAGGACCGCAGTCAACGGGATTATATTCTATTGCCTTTTCGAGGACAGGCACAGCATCAATTGTTGAGCCTGTCTCGATGAGAATATATGCGTAAGTGGTGATATATGTTGCAAAGTCAAAGGGTGCTCTGTTGAGAACTTTTTCAGGCTTGTAAAGGAAATGGTAGAGATTGTCCTCAAACGGATTCCTTAAAGATACAAATACTGAATTTTCGCCCTCTGCAAAATCGACTGTTATTTTTTTATAAAGGCGTTCTGCGAGAGACTTTGCTTCAATGATTTCCTTTTTGTTGATATGTTCAACGATTTTGTTATATACTTCGTCAAGGCGTTCGCCGTCAATATGGGTGAGGCGTTTAAGTTCTTCTTTCTGTTCTTCGGGCATATTTTCCATTATGAGTTCGCCTGCGGCTTTAATGCCGTCAATATTGCCCTCTTTTGCATAGCGGTCGCCCTCGGCTCTTAAAATGCGGATATTTTCCTCTGAAGAATCACCGAGTTTGCTTCTGAGTTCTTTTAATATATCATTGTATTCCATATTTTAACCTTTTCTCTTTTCCATTTCCTTGCGGAATTTTTCATCAATTTTTCTCTGCTTTTCAAGCTCTTTGAGTTCCTTTTTGGTGAGAGGTCTGTCGGGCTGTGCAGGAGCTTTCGGCTTGGGAGCGGAAGTGCGTGAAGTTCTTGAATTGAATATTGAAGCACTTGTAAATTCTTCATATTTCGGAAGATTTTTAGCGGCAGCTGCTTTCTTCATCTGTTTTTCCTTTTCGGAATTATCACCGAGCTGAGAGAGCATATCCTCAATTGAAGTGATAACAGGTGCGGAGGGTTTAAGGCCCTGAGTATCTGTAAGGCTCTGGTTAGCCTTGCCTTTTGATTCGGATATAGCATGAATAAATGCATCTGATGTGGATTTGCTGTGTGGATTTGTGGCAATCTTTGAGATATTTGCGTCCATCATATTGCCCTTTGCGGCAGCTTCGGCAGCGATTTTCTGACCGGGGGTAAGACCTGCCTTGCCATATTTGCTCGGTGCGACAGACTGACCGCCGAATTTCGGAGCAGTCGGCTGAACGGGAGCTGTAAACTGCGGCTGCATATTCGGCATTGGCATACCTGTGGGAGGTGCAACAGGTGCAAGTATTGGCTGACCGTTCATGTCATATCCTGTTATCTGCATATATGCATATATGGGCTGACCATTCCGGTCATAGCCTGTGGGAACTGTCATAAACTGACCCACTGCGGGCTGCTGATACTGGAAAGGCGCAGGCTGTTGATACTGTACAGGTGCAGGCTGTTGTACAGGTGCAGGTGCGGGCTGCTGATACTGAACAGGTGCAGGCTGTTGTACAGGTGCAGGTGCAGGCTGCTGTACTGGTGCAGACTGCTGTACGGGTGCAGGTGCAGGCTGCTGTACGGGTGCAGGTGCAGACTGCTGTATCGGTGCAGGTGCAGGCTGTTGTACGGGTGCAGGTGCAGGCTGCTGTATCGGTGCAGGTGCAGGCTGTTGTACGGGTGCAGGTGCAGGCTGCTGTACGGGTGCTGATATATCTTCAAAATCAGGTATTGCTATATCATCTGTTTCATATTCAGGTTCTTCTTCCTGAACTGCCTGAGAGTCATAAAACTGAGGAACTTCTATTTCATCAAGTTCAGGCGGTGCAATATCCTCGTTTGCAGGAGGTATAACACTGTCAAATGAAGGAATTTCAATGTCTTCAAGTTCAGGCTCGGTTTCTTCACGGGCAGGCGGAATAATTTCATCGAGAACAGGTGAAAGTTCTTCGGGAGTTATATCATCAAGAACAGGTGCAGATGGTGCAGGTACAGGAGGCGGAGCGGCTGTTTCTGCAACGGCAGGCATATCGTCCATTTCAAGGGGAGCTTCTTCGGGTTCGGGTTCAGGTTCGGAAGGAATTTCCTGATTCATTCCGAAGAACTGGTTTGCAAAGATATCCCATGCGTTATTCTGCTGAGTCTGCTGGGGTTCATTTACTGCTGTGAGGTTATCCTCCTCGACATCGACAACATTTGAATCGTTGTCATACATTCCCTGAACGGGTGCAGGTTCGTCCTGCGGAAGCTGTTCAACAGTTTCCTGCGGCTGATTTCCGATAGAAAACATATTCATTATATCATCATTTTCATCGGGCTTGGGTTTTTCCTGAGCGTGGGGGTCAATGGCAAACTGTGCAAGGAAATCGTCCTGAACGTTGTTTGCAGGCTGTTCGGGTTCGGGAGCGGGTTTGTTGATGGCAAACTGTGCGAGGAAATCGTCATCGCTTTTGGGAGCGGGAGCGGGTTCTTCGGGGACAGGTGCATTTATAGCGAACTGTGCGAGGTCATCGTCCATTGGAACACCTGTTCCTGCGATAGTTCTTGCCGGTGCAGGCTGTACGGGAGGTACAGACCGGGGTTCGGGTTCATATGCAGAAGCCGGCTCAGGTTCATATACGGGAGTCGGTTCTGGTTCGTATGAAGGCTCAGGTTCGGGAGCTTTTGTCTCGGCATACGAACCTGTGATTCTTGCGGTAGTATTTCCGAGCGGAACGATGCCCTCGTCCTCGATACCTGCTTTAATTCTTGCTTTTTCTTCTTTAAGGAGGCGTGCCATTTCCTTTTTATCCGCCTTAATCATTTCCTTTGCGATTTTTTCCTTACATTTCTCGCAGGTAATTTCTTTAAGGTCATTCATTCTGCCAATCTGGCGGTATTTTGTATCATTTCCCGATTTGAGGAGATTGACACCGCAGCCTGTTTTTTTGCCGTTACTTGTTCCATGTACTTCTTCGTTGAATGAAGTACCAATAAGCATTACATCCATAAAAATTCTCCAAACCGCAAATAGTGATATATGCGGCTGCCGCTTTACGGCAGCGGTGAGCCGATTTTGGCATCGGTGCATCATAACAGTACCAGCACCGACATAATATATATACATTATAACTTATGAGACAAAAAAAATCAACACTTTCTTAAAAATAAAATAATAAAATTATACCGAAATTAATTTTTTTGGAGAAAATAACAAAATGTTATTGATATTTTTGTCAAAAACTTCCTATTGATTTTGAAAATAAACAGTGAAAATATTTTGCTGAAATAAAAAAGATGTTAAATTTTCAGAAAATAAGAAAATACTCTTGCAGTCTGCGGCTTTTTGTTGTATAATTATATTGTATCATTATTTCAGGACTGATTCCTGAAATTAAAAGGAGGATTTTTGATTGAAACTCGTTTCAGTTGTAGTTCCGTGCTACAATGAGGAAGATGTTCTCCCCATGTTCTATGAGGAGATAACAAAGGTAACTGACGGAATGATGAAGGACAACCCCGAACTTACTTTTGAATTTCTCTTCATAAATGACGGTTCTAAGGATAAAACACTGGAAATATTCCATTCACTTGCAGATAAGGACAAAAGAGTGAGATATATCTCTTTTTCAAGAAACTTCGGCAAGGAGTCAGGCATCTATGCAGGACTTAAAAACGCAAAGGGAGACTATATTGTCGTTATGGACGCTGACCTCCAGCACCCGCCCGCTTTTCTCCCTCAGATGTACCAATACGTTAAGGACGGCGAATATGACTGCGCTACCACAAGACGAACAAACCGTAAGGGAGAATCCAAAATCCGTTCATGGTTTTCTATGAAATTCTATAAAATCATGAATATGATTTCTCAGACAGAAATCGTTGACGGCGCACAGGATTTCCGATTCATGACAAGACAAATGGTTGATGCCATTCTCGATATGTCGGAATATAACAGATTCTCAAAAGGTATTTTCAGTTGGGTGGGATTCAGAGTCAAATATATGCCCTATGAAAATGTTGAGCGTCCTGCGGGTACAACTTCATGGTCTTTCTGGGGACTGTTCAAATATTCCCTCGAAGGTATCATGGCATTTTCGACAGCTCCGCTTGCACTGGCTTCATTCCTCGGAATAATAAGCTGTATAGTCGCCTTTATTCTTATAATATTCACTATATTGAAAGCCATTTTCGGTTTTGGTGATGCACCGTCAGGATATATGACAATTCTCTGTGTCGTGTTCCTTTTCAGCGGATTACAGCTTCTGTGTACAGGCGTGCTTGGTCAGTACCTCGCTAAAACTTACCTCGAAACCAAACACCGCCCCATTTATATCGCAGGCGAAACAGATGAAACCTACCGTGCAAAAAAAGAAAAGAATGAAAATAATTAATCCGCATACCCCCTTAAAGGAGGTCGGCTGATTTGAACAAACATACAAAACTTGTCGTTTCTGTCCTGTTCGTAGTGATAATAATACTCGCTGCCGCCATTACAAGATTTTATCTCGATACACCACAGGATAACATAAACAGAAAAAATCAGACGGAAATTGTCAAAAGACTTGATGTCGATTCCGCAGGCAACAGAATCTTTGAGGACAGCAATAAAAATTATGGCATCGCCGACAGCAGCGACAGAATAATCGCCGCCCCCGAATGGCTTTCACTTGAATTTGCAGATTCGGGATTCTGCATAGCTTCACGCAGAATAGGCGGAAAAAAATTGTGCGGCTGCATAGACTATGAGGGAAATATTACCGTCCCTTTCATATATGAAAATATACGGAAAAAATACTGCGGTGATACAGTATTCTATGCCGCAGATACTTCATCAGCAAATGAATGTGTAATATATAACGATTCATTCGTCCCTGCTTTCAGACATTCATGGACGGAATGTGATGTCAAGGGCGATGAAGTTATCCTCAAAAGCAGTCAGGGTGTGTATACTTTTTCAGCAGGAAACGGAGGCTTCCTCTTTAAAGGTGCTTCCGTAAGCGGAAATACAATGGGATTCGATTATTCCCTCGATGTGTTCAGCAGAATAATCCTCTCAAAACTCAATGCCCCCATGCTCGAAAAAATATGCAGCGATATAGGCGAATACCTCGAATTTGCCTATACAGGCAACGATGACATTCTCGCAGATATAACCAGCGGCAGCCGCAGCAGTTTCTTCCAGCTCTTTCAGGACGACCACAAGGTTTTGTCAAAAAAACTGCTCGGAATTTCCGATGTGTATATATATTCAAAAAAATCTGAAAACGATATCCAGCTCTATTCAGTATCACTCGAAGCAGATACCGAAATTACCTATACAGACGAAACAGGTACTAAAAAAACTCTGAGGGACAAATATAAGGCTTCCGTCGATTTCAGCGGCAGCTCCGAAAGCAATCTCACCGCAATAGGCGGAAAATTCGCTCTCAGTGAACCGAATTACCCAAAGCCTGAACCGCCCGAAGAAAATAATGAGGAAAAATCAGATTCCCCCAGCCATGACGAAAATGCCCGTGTGGAATCTTAATCAAAATATAAAGGAGTATTCTTATGTCAAAAAAAGTTGCAGTCATTATGGGAAGCGACAGCGATTTCCCCGTAGTAAAATCAGCTCTCAAAGAACTGAAAAAATATAATGTAGATTTTGAGTGCCGTGTAATGAGCGCACACCGTACCCCTGCTGAGGCTGCCGGTTTTGCCGAAAATGCAAAAAATAACGGCTTCGGTGTAATAATCTGCGCCGCAGGTATGGCTGCCCACCTCGCAGGTGTAGTCGCAGGTCATACAACTCTCCCCGTTATCGGTATCCCTATGAAGTCAAAGGCTCTCGAAGGCATGGACGCTCTGCTCGCTACCGTCATGATGCCACCCGGAGTACCCGTCGCAACAGTCGGTATCGACGGTGCAAAAAATGCCGCTGTACTCGCTGTTCAGATTCTCGCTGTATCAGATGATGAACTCGCTCAGAAACTCGCTGACGAAAAACAGAAAATGGCTGACGGCGTAAAGGAAAAAGATGCAAATTTACAGGCTGAAATCGCACAGCTTTAATTAATTTCTTTCAAACCTACAATTTCCGCAATGATGCGGAATTGCATATATTATTACATTCTCAGGAGGAATAACAAATGGAAAATATCGTTAAAAAGGAACAGCTCTATGAGGGCAAAGCCAAGAAAGTCTATGCTACAAATGACCCCGAACTCGTTATCGTTGACTATAAGGACGATGCTACCGCTTTCAACGGCGAAAAGAAAGGCACTATCAGCGGTAAGGGTGTTATCAATAACCGCATGACAAACTATATGTTCAAAATGCTCGAAAAAGAAGGCGTTCCTACTCACCTTGTAGAGGAAATAAGCGACCGTGAAACTATCGTTAAAAAGGTTTCTATCGTTCCCCTCGAAGTAATCATCAGAAACGTTGCAGCAGGAAGCTTCTCAAAAAGAATGGGCGTTGAAGAAGGTAAACAGCTCCTCTGCCCTATCCTCGAATTCAGCTACAAGAATGATGACCTCGGTGACCCGTTCATAAACGATTACTACGCTCTCGCCCTCGGTCTTGCGACTAAGGAAGAACTCGATACTATCGCTAAATACGCTTTCAAGGTAAACGAATTTATGCTCAAATTCTTCAAAGGTCTCAATATCGACCTCATTGACTTCAAAATTGAATTTGGTAAAACTTCCGACGGCACTATTATCCTCGCTGATGAAATCTCTCCCGATACCTGCCGTTTCTGGGACAGCACAACTCACGAAAAACTCGACAAGGACAGATTCCGCAGAGATATGGGCGGTGTTGAAGAAGCTTATCAGGAAATCATGAAGAGACTTATGGGAGAATAATTTATGGGCGGATTTTTCGGTGCAGCTTCAAAAAATGAATGTATAACAGATGTCTTTTACGGCACTGACTATCATTCACACCTCGGCACAAGACGAGGCGGTATGACCTCATATGACGAGGACAGAGGATTCCAGAGAAATATTCACAGTATCGAAAATTCTCCGTTCCGTACAAAATTTGAGAACGATGTTGTAAATATGAGAGGTAAACTCTGTATAGGCTGTATAAGCGATACAGACCCCCAGCCCATTCTTGTCCGCTCAAAACTCGGTCTTTATGCAATCTGTTCAGTAGGTATAATCCGCAATGCCGATGCCCTTGCAGATGAACTTCTCGAAAACGGCTGTGCCAATTTCGAGGCAATGAGCAGCGGAAATATAAATTCAGGTGACCTTATAGGCGCACTTATCGCCCAGAAAAATTCCTTTGTCGAAGGTATACGCTACGCTCAGGAAAAAATAGAAGGCACTATGTCACTCATTATACTTACAAAGGAAAATATAATCGCAGCCCGTGACAAGTTCGGCAGACTTCCGATTATAATAGGAAAACGCTGGGACGGTTTCTGCGTTTCAACAGAATCTTTCGCTTTCCAGAAACTCGGCTACGAAACTTTTAAGGAACTTCAGGCTGGCGAAATTGTTACCATTAATTCCGACGGCTGCGAAACTATTGCCGAGGGCGACCCCTCCAAAATGAAAATCTGTACTTTCCTCTGGACTTACTACGGCTACCCCACTGCCTGCTATGAGGGCGTGAATGTCGAGGTTATGCGTACAAGAAACGGCGAAATTATGGCGGAAAATGACATCAATGCAGGAAAACTCCCCGACGTTGACTATGTGTGCGGCGTTCCCGATTCAGGTACTCCCCACGCTATCGGCTACGCAAACAGAAGCGGTATACCGTTCGCAAGACCTTTCATAAAATATACACCCACATGGCCGAGAAGTTTCATGCCCACTAACCAGAGTATGAGAAATCAGGTCGCTAAAATGAAGCTTATTCCCGTTCATGAACTCATTGAGGGCAAAAAACTCCTCTTTGTCGATGACAGTATCGTAAGAGGTACTCAGATGAGGGAAACTGTTGAGTTTCTCTATGAAAACGGTGCAAAGGAAGTGCATATGCGCTCCGCCTGTCCGCCTATCATGTACGGCTGCAAATACCTTAACTTTTCAAGAAGCCATTCCGAACTCGAATTAATCGCAAGACAGATAATTGATGAGTTCGAGGGCGAGGAGGGCGTTAAGTTCCTCGCTGAATACAGTGATACAAATACCGAACGTGGCAAAAAACTGCGTGACGAAATATGCCGCAGACTTAAACTCACTTCTCTCGAATTTCAGTCGCTTGGCGGCAAAATCAAAGCAGTTGGTCTGCCTGAATGTAACCTCTGTACCTACTGCTGGAGCGGAAACGAATAATTTTTTTCATATGCTGCGGCAATCCATTTTGCCGCAGATATGAATTTCTATCAATAAACCGTAGGAAAATTTTCGCCCTTGCCTTATGAATGAACAGGCAAGCACCAAAGACGAAAATTTGACGATTTCAAATGGAGGATTTTATAATGAATAACAACAGTTTTTCCGAAAGCTACAAAAAAGCAGGCGTTGACGTTACCGCAGGCTATAAGGCTGTTGAACTTATGAAACAGCATATCGCAAGAACTATGATTAAGGGTACTCTTTCAGGTATAGGAGGTTTCGGCGGTCTGTTTGAACTCGATACAACAGGCATAAACAAACCCGTTCTCGTTTCAGGTACGGACGGCGTAGGCACTAAAATCAAAATCGCTTTCATCATGGACAAACATGATACCGTAGGTATAGACTGCGTTGCCATGTGCGTGAACGATATAATCTGCTGCGGTGCAAAACCTCTTTTCTTCCTCGACTATATCGCCTGCGGAAAAAATTTCCCCGAAAAAATTGCCAATATAGTTTCAGGTGTCGCTGAGGGCTGCGTGAGGGCAGGCTGTGCGCTTGTCGGCGGAGAAACTGCCGAACACCCCGGTCTTATGCCCGAAGATGAATACGACCTCGCAGGCTTTTCCGTGGGCGTTGTCGATAAGGATAAAATCCTCCGCCCCGATACCCAGAAGGTCGGAGATGTCCTTGTCGCTATAAAATCAAGCGGCGTTCATTCAAACGGTTTCTCCCTCGTAAGACGTGTTTTCGATGTGAATAAAGAAAAACTCGATATGCATTTCGATGACCTCGGCTGTACTCTCGGTGAGGCTCTCCTCACTCCTACAAGAATCTATGTAAAGCCCATTCTCAGCCTCCTCGAAAAAATAAACGTAAAATCCATATCACATATCACAGGCGGCGGATTTTATGAGAATATCCCACGTTCACTCCCCAAAAACCTCTCTGCTAAAATCGAAAGAGATGCCGTTCAGGTTCTCCCCATATTCGACCTCATAAAACGCTGCGGAAATATCCCCGAAAGAGATATGTTCAATACTTTCAATATGGGCGTGGGAATGATTGTCTCAGTCGATAAAAATGATGCGGACAACGCTGTCAATATCTTAAAGGCGGCAGGTGAGGACGCTTATATCCTCGGTGAACTCGTCGAATCAGAAGAAGGCGTTATTATCTGCTGATAAAGCGCATTTTGTGTAAATTATGAAAAAATATATTGCTTCATTTGCTGCGGCTGCGGCAGTTGTATTTTCCGCAGCCTCCTTCCCCGTCTTTTCTGCGGGAAAATACCCCGATATAAATGATGACGGGGCTGTTGACGTTTTTGACATGATAACAGCAAGACAAAATAATTTTTCAAATGAAAAACTTAATCTGCTGAATGACTATATCCTCGGAAAAGATGTCTCTTTCCCGAAAGATGAAACTCAACAGGATTATACTGTTGATGAAAGCTGTATCCTTGAACCAAAAGGTACAGTACATACAGGTGACGGAACTTTCTACGGAGGCGGATATGTCGGCGGCTGTGCCATGCTCGACCCCGTTTCTCCCGATTACTGGATAGTTGCCATGAACCTTGAAGATTATAACAATGCACAGCTCGCAGGTGCTTATCTCGAAGTCACAGGCGAACTCGGTACTATTAATATGCTCGTTACAGATTTGCTCCCAGAGGGCAAAAAGGGAGATTTAGACCTGTATGTGGACGCTTTCCCGCTTATCGCTCCGCCCGAAAAAGGCAGAGTTCCCGTAAGCTGGAAAATTGTTCCGCTCGATACGGCTGAAAATGCTCCCGTTTCATATAAGTACAAGGAGGGTTCTACTGAATTCTGGTGCGGAGTTCAGGTAAGAAACCACCGATATCCTATAACTAAACTGGAATACCTTGACGAAAACGGAAATTTTCAGGAAATAAACCGCCGTCAGTATAATTACTTTGAATCCGATAAAATGGGAAAAGGTCCTTTTACTTTCCGCATAACGGATATTTACGGACAGGTTGTCATTGATGAAAATATTCCGCTTTCCACAGATGATACCAAAATTATTCAGGGTCATGTCCAGTTTCCTGAATAAGTATGAAAGTTAATATAATTGATTATATATGGGCTGCCCTCTCCGTTGTTACAGTCTGTGTTTCCTATCATTTCGGGAAACTCGGATACGGTGTGCTGATAGTCTATGCTTTTATGGCATTTATATTTGCATCGCATATATTTAAAGTCAGAAAACAGATATCAAACAGCATTGCCGCTTACGGTACTGTCATGGGATACCGTACCGCTGACGGCGGTCGTGTCATCTATCCGATTGTAAATTATGAAACAGAAGAAGGCAGAGATATAAGCTCGGTCTATACTATCGCCGACAAAGAAGAAAAATATGAACTCGGTGAGGAAGTCATGATATGCTACTCCCCCGATGACCCCATGTTTTTCTATTTTTCCGACAGAACTGACGAGCTTACAGGGGATTATTACAGGTATATACTATATGGCGGTATAATTGCCGCTTTACTGTTTATCACTATTGAACTATTCTGAAAGGGGTAATTTTTATGAGATGTCCTTACTGCGGTGCGGAAACACATGGAAGAATCTGCGAATACTGCGATTCTGAACTTGTAGCATTTACAGATAACAACGTCTTTGGCAGTGCTGTCGGTGAAACCGAAACATTCGAGAATAATATCTCGTTTAACCGTTCAGCAGATAATCAGGTTTATATTGAGAATGAAACAATTGCTTTCTATGATGAGGAATATTCCGACAAGAAAAAAACAACTGCTCTTATCCTCTGTATCTTCCTCGGCTGGCTGGGAGTGCATCACTTCTATACAGGAAGATGGCTGCTGGGAATAATTTACCTGTTTACTCACGGCTTCTGGGGACTCGGTATTGTACTCGATATTATAATGATTGCCACAGACAAGTATAAAGATAAAAATAAAAGAAAACTTTTGAAGTAAACGGAGGCAGTAAATGAAAAATATTGTCGTTCTCGTCTCAGGCGGAGGAACAAATTTACAGGCTCTCATTGATGCGGAAAATTCAGGTATCATCAAAAACGGTAAAATTACCTGCGTAATTTCTTCAAATCCCGATGCATACGCATTAAAGAGAGCCGAAAATAATAATATCCCCACAAGGATTATTCCAAGAAAAGAATTTTCCGACAGCATTGAATACAGCAAGGCAATTTTAAACGCTCTCAATGACGAAAAAGCCGATTTGATAGTCCTCGCAGGTTTTATGACTATCCTCGACAAATGCGTTACAGAAGCTTATCCGTATAAGATAATAAATGTTCACCCCGCACTTATACCGTCTTTCTGCGGCGAGGGCTTCTACGGTCTGAAAGTCCATGAGGCTGCACTCGGCTACGGTGTGAAAGTCAGCGGTGCTACTATCCATTTCGTGAACGAAAAAGCAGATGCAGGTGCAATTATTTTGCAGGGTGTTGTCGATGTCCTCAATGATGATACTCCTGAAATCCTCCAGAAAAGAATTATGGAAAACGTGGAATGGAAACTCCTCCCGAAAGCCGTTTCTCTTTTCTGTCAGGATAAAATAGAGATTGTAAACAATAAAGCTTATGTGAGGGATTAATCATGATTAAAGACCTTAAACAAACTGAATACTTCCGTGAGGGAAAATTTTTCAGCACTTTCTTCAATAAGGAATTGGATATTTACCTCGAAGACGGGGCTACTGCTGAATACGCTGAAAAATGTATTGAGGATTTCAATAATATGTCCCAAGAACTCAAAAACAATATCTTCAAAGCCGCTAAGGCTTACTGTCTCGACTTCATGGATATGGTAGGCGAGGAGGAAATTTTGGAGGAACTTACCGTTCCGATTTACCCCGATACAGAACCTGAACAAATTATGAAATGTATTCAGCCAAGTGTTATGGTAATTCAGGAACCTGAAGACGAAAATAAAATCGGCTGGCAGCTCGAATGTAACTGCGACTGGGAAATCGAACACGGTATGGAAATTGACGTTCTTGACGGAAAACTCGTCTATCTGAGTTCATTCAGCGGATATTCCCCGTGGATGGAATTTGACGAAAAAGACTATAATTATGTAAATCAAATCTGAAAAGGAGTTTTTATTATGAAAAAACTTGATATCGCTCAAATCTTAAATTCAAACGCTTACCCCGGCAGAGGTATCGTAATAGGTAAGTCCGACTGCGGAAATTTCGCTGTTACCGCTTACTTCATCATGGGAAGAAGCGAAAACAGCCGTAACCGTGTTTTCGTTGAGGACGGCGACGGCATAAGAACTCAGGCTTTTGACCCCTCAAAACTCACTGACCCGCATCTCATTATTTACGCTCCCGTCCGTGTTCTCGGAAATAAATTAATCGTCACAAACGGTGACCAGACTGATACTATCTATGAACTCATGGACAAACAGCAGACCTTTGAACAGTCCCTCCGTACCCGTGAATTCGAGGACGATGCCCCCAATTATACCCCCAGAATTTCAGGTATCCTCCACTTTGAGGACAAGGGATTCAATTATGCTATGTCTATCCTCAAAAGTGCAAACGGCAACCCCGATTCGTGCCAGAGATATACTTTCGCTTATGCTAATCCGATTGCAGGCGAGGGTCGTTTCATTCATACCTATATGGGCGACGGAAATCCTCTCCCAAGTTTCGAGGGCGAACCCGAACTCGTCGAAATAAAGGGCGGTATTGACGAATTTACTGATATGCTCTGGAATAACCTCAACCCCGATAACAAGGTTTCTCTCTTTGTCCGCTATGTCAACCTCGAAAACGGCAAAACAGAAACAAGAATCGTAAACAAGAACGTATGAAAGTAAATATTACAACCTGCCCCCACTGCGGTGCAAAACTTAATATTCAACATTCGGGCAATATCCGCTGTGAATACTGCGACTGCGATATATTTGTTGAAAATTCTGATGTGTCTCCTCAGAATATTCCGCAAAATCCTCCCCTTTCAACAGAAATCAACGAGACTAAGTTGAAAAAATGGAACAGAAAAAGAAAATTTTTCATCGCTGTGCATTTTTTCTGCGTCTTTATGGGCTGGTTTGCAGGTATGCGTGATATCAGTGACGGAGCTATGGTACTTTTCCTGCTGGCAGGATTCTCAACATTTCTGCTTTTCCCTGTGCTTATCGCCTTTTCAAAACCTCTGAGCGAGGCGGAAAAGGTCAATTTCAAAAAGGGTAAGGAAGTATTAAGACAATATCTTGTCATGCTCCTTGCAGGTATTATTGCTTTCATGGCAGGCGCAATACTTGGATATATAGGAGTTGGTTGATGAATGCCTGAAATTAAAAGGCTTTTTTCCGAAATTATTTCGCTTTCGGAAAAACTGCACGAAAATGCGGACTGGTGGTTCTGTGAATCACATGAACCTGTTTCACAAGATGAAATAATCAGTTACGAACAGGAAAATAATATAACTCTCCCCAGTGCTTTCAGGGAATGTCTTACAGTAAGCAACGGTTTTATGGTGGACTTTTGCAGTACAACAGGTTACTTCAATTTGTTCTGCCTTAAAAATACAGGCTGTATTGACAAGAAAAATCATATCCCCGAAAAACAACGGTGCATCGGCTGGACAAACGGCGGTCATTGTCTGTACTATAACACTCAAAACGGTGACTTTTTTATCGAACGTGAACGGTATAAGTATGACCTTATAAAAGACTTCTGTGAGGAAATTCTCGTTCCCGTAAAAAATTACCTTGAAAAACAAATTCAGCGTTCCGCAAGAAAATATCAACTTCTCGAAAAACAAGAAAATAACCCTTACCGTGATTTTTATGATATACTTGTCGGTTACAATCAAAACGGCAAATTTCCTGCACAGCTTGAACCGCCTGCGTCCGAAAAGGAAATATCAGACTTTGAAAAAAAATATAATATAAAACTGCCCGAAGATTATCGCTGCTGGCTTTTGCTTTCAAACGGGGGTTTCTTTGACGGTATGCAGTTTTATAGTCTCAATATGATTGCAAGTCAGATAAACGGTAAAAACGCTGTCGGAATGGAACCGGAAGAATATCAGGGAGAACATTATGTTTATCTTGTTGCCCTTACAGGCTGTTTTGACTACCTCATGGGAAGTATCGAAACAGGCAGACCTATGGTTCTTACTGAGGACTTTGAGTGGGAGGACGGAGAGTCCGCACTCGATGAGTACCTCGACAGACGCATAGAATTTTATGAGGAAAGACAAAATTATTAATTTTTTATAAGGAGGACATTCTTATGTCAAATGAAATGCAGTTAAAATACGGCTGTAACCCCAATCAGAAACCGTCAAGAGTTTATATGGCTGACGGCAGTGAACTCCCTATTGAGGTTCTCTGCGGAAAACCCGGCTATATTAACCTCCTCGATGCTTTCAACGGCTGGCAGCTCGTAAAGGAACTCAAAAAAGCTACGGGTATGTGTGCGGCAACTTCTTTCAAACACGTTTCCCCTGCCGGTGCCGCTATTGGCAGACCCCTCAGCGATGACCTCAAAAAAATTTACTGGGTCGATGACCTCGGTGAACTCTCACCCCTCGCAAGTGCTTACGCAAGGGCAAGAGGTGCAGACAGAATGTCATCTTACGGCGATTTTATCGCACTCTCAGATAAGGTTGACGTTTGTACGGCTAAAATGATTCAGAGAGAAGTTTCTGACGGCATTATCGCTCCCGATTATGATGACGAAGCCCTCGAAATCCTTAAATCCAAAAGAAAAGGTACTTACTGTATCCTTAAAATTGACGAAAACTACAAGCCTGCTCCCATTGAGACAAAGCAGGTCTACGGCGTTTCATTTGAACAGGGTCGAAATGAACTCGATATAAACAGAGAACTCCTCGCAAATGTAGTTACCGAAAATAAAAATATCCCCGATGACAAACTCGATGACCTCCTTATATCCCTTATCACTCTCAAATATACTCAGTCAAATTCTGTTTGCTATGTAAAGGACGGGCAGGCTATCGGTATCGGTGCAGGTCAGCAGTCAAGAATACACTGCACACGCCTCGCAGGTCAGAAAGCTGATAACTGGTGGCTCAGACAGTCTCCGCAGGTTATGGGGCTTGATTTCGTTGACAATATCCGCCGTGCAGACCGTGACAACGCTATTGATGTTTATATCGGTGATGAGTATGAGGACGTTCTCCGTGAGGGCGAATGGCAGAGAATTTTCAAGACTAAACCCCCCGTTTTCACCACTGAGGAGAAAAAGGCTTGGCTCGCTAAAAATACAGGTGTATGTCTCGGCTCAGATGCTTTCTTCCCGTTCGGTGACAATATCGAAAGAGCTAAAAAATCAGGCGTTGAATATATCGCTGAACCCGGCGGCTCTATCCGTGATGATAATGTTATCGAAACCTGCAACAAGTATAATATTGCTATGGCATTCACAGGAATCCGTCTTTTCCACCACTGATTATATAATTAACTGAAAGGAGATGATACCTATGAAGAATATTCTCGTTGTTGGCGGCGGCGGCCGTGAACACGCTATCATCATGAAACTCGCTGAAAGTCCCCATGTGGATAAACTCTACTGCACTCCCGGAAACGGTGGTATCTCCAAATATGCCGAATGTTTCAATGTAAGTGCTACTGATGTTCAGGGTGTTGTTGACCTCGCTAAAAAACTGAATCCCGATATGGTTGTAGTCGCTCCCGATGACCCGCTTGTTATGGGTATGGTTGACGCTTTGCAGGCTGAGGGATTCATGACTTTCGGTCCAAAGGCAAATGCTGCAATTATTGAGGGAAGCAAGGTCTTTTCAAAGGAACTTATGAAAAAATATAATATCCCTACCGCTTTTTATGAGGTTTTCACCGACAGCGAAAAAGCTGTTGAATACCTTAAAAAACAAAACTCCTACCCCGCTGTTATAAAGGCAGACGGTCTTGCTCTCGGTAAGGGTGTTATTATCGCTCAGAATGAAGATGAAGCCGTTAAAGCTGTTCATGATATGATTGATGACCTTAAATTCGGAAAGAGCAGTTCAAGAATCGTTATTGAGGAATTTCTTACAGGTCCTGAGGTTTCTGTACTGTCTTTCACGGACGGCAAAACTATCGTGCCTATGATTTCATCTATGGACCATAAACGTGCGCTTGACGGTGATATGGGGCTTAATACGGGCGGTATGGGTACTGTTTCACCTAACCCCTACTATACAGATGACGTTGCAAAGGAATGTATGGAGAAAATTTTCCTTCCCACTGTGAACGCTATGAATCAGGAGGGGCGTACATTTGAAGGCTGTCTTTACTTCGGTCTTATGATAACTCCGAAAGGTCCTAAGGTTATTGAATATAACTGCCGTTTCGGTGACCCCGAAACTCAGGTAGTTCTACCTATGCTTGATGCGGATTTGTACGAAATATTCGAGGCTGTTTATAAACATGAACTCGATAAGGTAAATATAAAATGGCATAAGGGTTCCTGTGCCTGCGTTGTAATGGCAAGCGGAGGTTATCCCGAAAGCTATCCGAAAGGTATCGAAATGAACGGCTTTAACGATAAGGGTCAGATTGACGGCTGTTTCGTTTACCATGCAGGTACTAAACTCTCCGATGACGGAAAATTCCTCACAAACGGAGGTCGTGTAATTGGCGTTACTGCAAAGGGAGATACCTTGCAGGAAGCTCTTGATACCGCTTATAAGGGCGTTTCAAATATAAGCTTTGAGGGCGCACATTACAGAAAAGATATCGGTCAGCGTGCGTTGAAAGCTTTTAAATAAGAGGCTATGCCATGCATAAAAGACTTGACAAGGGTATATTCCTTGGAATTATAGGAAATATTCTTTTTGTACTTTTCGGTCTTATATGTTATATTTTTTATGTTTCTTACGAGCCTGAAAGTGTCCATTCAAAGATACTTGAAGCACTGGCTTATATATCGGAATTTTCAGGATTCATAATTCTGATATATTCGGGCTGGCTGATGTTTTCGGCAGTGCGTATGAGAAGCTGGCTGAAATTCGGATTTTCAGCATATATCGCCCTTGAAGCGGTTATGATGTTTCTCGAAATAAATACAACAAGATTCTCATTCTATGCACCTTATTCACTTATGCTTGCAATTATACATTCAGTGCTTTCTGCGGTGGTGTGCTTTTCGTTTATACAGCTTGACCCCGATAAACCAAAATTTGAGGTCGTTGTAATAGTCTGCACAGGTATCATGCTGGGCGGTATGTTCGGAAATATAATGGGTATAAGAGTGTATTTCAGTATAATGAGCAATGCTGTCGGATTTTCAATACTTTTTGCCGCAATAAGATACCTCCTCAAACGTGAGGAAATCGAAATAGACTGCCACGGCGACAATGCCCGTGTAAATGAATACAGCAGCAGCACTTTCTTCGGAGAATCAAACAATAAGACCGATGAAAAATAAAATGCAAAGGAAACAATTAAATGGGAAAACGGATACTTGTGGGCTGTGACGGAAGTAATACAGGTTCATTTCTTTCAAAACGCCTTATAAGTCTCGGTTATGAATCAGTTTGTGTGAATAACAGATGCGATACCTTACGAAGCAAACTCTCTGAAAGAAATTTTAACTGCGTCATAATATTTGTATCATCAGACAATAAGAAAATTTATGACTTTTTGCATGAGGTTAAAAAGAATAATAAAAAAACACTTATCATTACAGCTATCTATGGCTATGACGATTTGCTGTATGAAAAACTTGAAAACAGTTACGCTGACAAATGTATTGTGATATCTGTTTATTTTATGGACGTTTACAGGCGTATCGCAGAAATAATATCAGAAAATGACAAAACCTGTTTCAGAAACGAAATAGCAGATTTTCTGGTTGAAATGAAATTTCCGAGATATCTTTCAGGATTCTATTATCTTTGTACTGCAATAGAAATCTGTGTCACAAAAAATCAGTATAAAAAATTTTCAGCTATGAATATGTATGAGGAAATCGCTGAAAGAATGAACGTAAAAGCTCCTTCTGTGGAACGTTCACTCAGAAATCTTGCAACAGTTTCTGTTTACAGAAATTCTGTTGCTCAAATACTGAAATCAAACAATGGCAAAAAACTTACAAATTCAAAAATGATTTCAAAAATGTCCATTATGTTTGCGAAAAAATATCAAATTAGATAATAACAACAAAACATCTCGGATTTAAAATCATAATTTTGTTTATTACGCTGAATCTGAAAATTATTTTTTCAATAATCAACGGTTTTGTATTTAAAATATGCTCCTTTTGGGGTACTTATGAACGGCATCGTTCAAAAGTATTCTGAAAGGAGTTTTTTTATTGGCTGTTAAAAAATTAAATCCCGAAAAAGAACTGTTCTGCTGCTGGTATGCTGTCCTCGGAAATGCTCAGGAGGCCGCCCTTAAAGCAGGTTTCAGCGCAGACAATGCCTTGCAGGAGGGCATTGAATGTCTCAGTTCAAATGCCTGCAAAAAAAGAATCGAAAAAATCAGAAATGTCCTCTCGGACAGCGGAAGTATTATTTCAGGTCTTAAAAGACTTGCATTCGGTAATTGTTCCGATGCCGTATACCTCGCATTTTCAGAGGAACTTCCGCCACCTGATGTCATTTCAAAACTCGATTTGTTCAACGTTTCCGAACTCAAACGACAGAGAAGCGGTGTTGTTGAAATTAAATTCTTCGACAGGCTTAAAGCCCTCGAAAAACTTTATGAACTCGAAAATTCATTTTCTGATAAGAATAAGGCTGAGGATTTAATAAACGCACTCACCCAGCCACAGGGGGCTGATGAATTTGAAGATATATAATTTCTCCCCTAAACAGCGTCTTGCTGTCAAATGGTGGAATACTTCAAAATATAAGAATTATGACGCTGTTATATGTGACGGTGCTGTAAGAAGCGGTAAAACTCTTTCAATGTCGCTTGGATTCGTCTTCTGGGCATCATCATCTTTCAGCGGAGGTACTTTCGCTATGTGCGGAAAAACTATAACCTCCCTGAGAAGAAATGTCATTGAACCGCTTATTCCGCTTTTGTCGGATTACGGCTTTGTATGCTCGGAAAAAATAAGCAGGAATTTTATTGATATAACTTTCCTCGGAAAAACTAACCGCTTTTACCTTTTCGGAGGAAAAGATGAGGGGTCAGCTTCACTCATTCAGGGAATAACACTCTGCGGAGTTTTTCTTGATGAAGTAGCTTTAATGCCCCGCTCATTCGTTGAACAGGCTCTTGCAAGATGTTCGGTAAACGGCTCAAAACTATGGTTTAACTGTAACCCCGACAATCCTGCTCACTGGTTTTACAATGAATGGATTAAAAAATCAAAGGATAAAAATGCCTTGTATATCCATTTCACTATGGACGATAACCCCTCACTCTCAGAAAATCTCAAAAACCGCTATAAAAGACTTTATTCAGGTGCTTTCTATGAAAGATTCGTACTCGGAAAATGGTCTGCTTCGGAAGGTATCGTTTATCCTATGTTCAATGTAAATACTCATGTTTATTCGTATGAGGTAGAATGTGAAAAATATGTAATATCATGCGACTACGGCACTGTCAATCCTTCGTCTTTCGGACTGTGGGGACTTTCGGACGGTGTATGGTACAGATTAAAGGAATATTACTATTCATCAAAAAGAGAAGGTACCTCCCGTACCGATGAGGAACACTATTCCGCCCTCGAAAAACTTGCGGAGGGTCTTGAAATATCAAAAATTATCGTTGACCCCTCCGCTGCAAGCTTTATTGAATGTATCCGCAGACATGGCATATTCAGAGTCGTAAAAGCTGACAATGATGTTATTTCAGGGATAAGAAATGTTTCTACCGCCCTGAAACAGAACAAACTCCGCTTTCATGAATCATGCCGTGATATTATAAGGGAGTTCTCCCTCTACCGCTGGAATGATAAGTGCGGAATGGACGCTCCCATAAAGGAAAATGACCACGCTATGGACGATATGCGATACTTTGTCGCTGATATGATTGCTAAAAAACCCGATGACGGTTTCTTCGCAGTTTCCGTGGCAAGATAAAGGAGGTTATATGAAATTATTCAAAAGAAAAAGTGACAGGGCTGCTCCCTTGCTTGTCCCGTCACAACATTCACCTTTTACAGGGTTTGAACTGCCTGATACTGTCGAACCTTTTGAAAAGGAATTATTTGACAGGCTCAGATATACCGTTCCCGTCATAGATGCCGCTATTATGAAAATTATCCGCCTTACAGGAGGTTTCAGACTTGTATGCTCAGATGAAAAATATCAGAGCGAACTCGATAATTTCTGCGAAAATGTACCTGTGGGCATAAAGGGTAAATCTGTCGGCACTTTTGTTGATTGTTTCCTCGACAGTATGCTCACCTATGGAAGCGCAGCAGGCGAAATAGTCCCCGATATCGAGGGCGGAAATATCGCCGGTCTCTGGAACGGCGATATTTCAAGAATATGTATTTCATCAGGCAAAGACCCTTTTGAAAGAAAATATGCTGTAAGGGATAATGACGGAATATTACACAATGTCATTCACCCCGAAAGAATTGTTTATGCTTCGCTTATAGGCGGAAACTCTCTTTTAAGAGGTCTGCCCGCTTTAAGCAGTATACTTATGCGTATATATCAGTGCATAGGTCAGAATTTTGACCGTGCAGGCAATGTACGTTATGCGGTAACTTACAGACCTGAAAAAGACACGGGTGACTTCGCTCATTCCCGTGAAAGAGCAATTCAGATTGCAAAAGAATGGTCAGACGGCATGAACAGCGCAAAATATGGTCAGGTTAAAGACTTTGTTGCTGTCGGAGATATTGATATTAAGGTCATAGGGGCTGAAAATCAGCTTTTTGATACAAATGTCCCTGTGCGCCAGCTCCTTGAACAGATTGTCGCAAAACTTTCCATACCGCCCTTCCTTCTCGGTCTGAGCTGGAGTACCACGGAGAGAATGTCCTCTCAGCAGGCTGATATCCTTACTTCGGAACTTGAATATTACCGCAGACTTTTAAATCCCGTTATATGCGAAATAGGAAATTCTTTCCTCTGCTCGCAGGGATATGACGCTGTTTGCTCAGTCGAATGGGTAAACATAAACTTACAGGACGAATCTGCTCTCGCCGATGCAAGACTTAAAAACGCTCAGGCAAGAGAAATCGAAATGAGATTAAACAATAATAATATATTATAATTTGACTATTTTAAATGGAGGAATTTTTTTATGTATAATAATGTTAAACTCGAAAAGGGGCTTTATAACCTCAGCGGAAAATCTTTTACAAACGCTCTCGAAGAACTCGACCCCAGCAACGCTTACGCAGGTACTTCACTCGAAGGTCTTGATGCATTTGAAAGACAGCTCAGAAGATATAATATCAAGGTGAGCGGTACAGACTGCGATACTGTTGACAGATTTTTCTCATCTACTGAAACAGCAGTTCTTTTCCCTGAATATGTAACACGCTGTATAAGAAAAGGCTTTGATGAAACTGTCCTTTCATCAGTGTGCGCTGTCAAAACTGTCTGCGAAAGCGGTCAGTACCTCGGCTGTGACCTCGTTGATACACAGAACTACCCTGTTGCTTCGGAAGGTCAGACTCTCCCCACAACTTCTATCACGGAAGGCAGTAACGCTGTCGTTCTCCAGAAATTCGGCAGACTTATCAACGCTTCATATGAAGCTGTACGCAGACAGAGACTTGATGTTTTCGGCGTAATGCTCAGAAGTATCGGCATGAAGCTTGCAAATGCAGTTGTCAAAAAATCTGTTGATGTACTCATCAGCAACGCCATGACTATCAATACATCTGCTCTTACTTATGATGACCTTGCAAATCTTTACGGCTGTTTTGAATGTTTTGATATGACTACTGTAATCACTTCTCCTGCGGTTGCTTCAAAAATCGTTGCAATGCAGCAGCTTATCGAAACAAGGGCAGATGCAGACGGAAAAATTATTCTTCCTTTCGGCTCTGAACTTATAAAGTCATCGGCTGTTGATGATGATACCATTATCGGACTCGACAAAAATTTCGCACTTGAATTTATCACAAGCACTGACCTTGTTATGGAGACAGACAAGCTGATTGAACGTCAGCTCGACCAGATAACAGTTTCCATTACCTGCGGTTTCAAGAAAATATCTCCTTACGCAGTGAACGTTCTCACAATCGGAAACTGATATAAATACTTACTGAATATATTCCCTCCTGCTCACTGCGGGAGGGAATATAAATATAAAAATGAGGTGTATTATGGATAAGACAACACTTGATAAAATAAATAAATTCACACGCAGAGATTTTTCTCAGGAGGAATTATATACCTTTTCTGTAATTCTCTGCGACAACGATATAGACCGTGACGGAGAAAGATTCTCAGATGAGGCACTTGAATCCCTTAAAACTCTTTTCATCGGAAAAACAGGTATATTCGACCACAATGCAAGTTCTTCAAATCAGAATGCAAGAATTTTCGATACCGAAATAATATCAGACGATTCACGCACCACAAAGCACGGCACAACATATAAATATCTTAAAGGGACTGCTTATATGATTCGTACAGATGAAAATAAAAACCTTATATCGGAAATTGACGGAGGTATCAAAAAAGAAGTAAGCATTTCATGCTGTGCTGATGAAAAATTATGCTCAGTCTGCGGAAATACAATTTCATCATGTATTCATGAAAAGGGAAAATATTATAACGGAAAATTATGCCATACAATTCTCAATAAAATATCAGATGCTTATGAATGGAGTTTTGTAGCTGTTCCTTCTCAGGTAAACGCAGGCGTTACAAAGCATTTTTCCGATGCAGACGAAAAAATATACCATTCATCTCAGGAATCCGACAACGAAAAACAGCTCAGACGAGATATCCGCCGACTTGCATATTTTTCAGGCGGGAGAACTGCTGCCGCTGCCGCAGAACTTTCCGCTAAGAATCTCAATGCCGTACAGCTTGCCGAACTTAAAAAATCCTATGAACGCCTTTGCAGTCATAACGGTATAAGAGTTCAGCTTATGACGGAAAAATCTGAAACCGATAACAACAGCTATACTCTCAGATAGGAGGATATATGAACAGAATAACCATAAGAACTTTATTTATGCTTTTTTCAGGTGAGGATAACTGCGACGAACTTATGCCGTTCATAGATATTTCAATAACGGAAATATCAAAAATAATCAAGCCCGATGCAGATATTGAAGATGTGCGCCTTAACTTTCTCTGTGCCGCAAATGCAAATTACAGGTACCAGCAGGCAAGGTCTGCAAGGGATAATTCCGAATATACCTATGCCGGAAAAATGATTTCCGCAGACAATAAGACAGTCGTTTCATATGCCCTTAAACTTCTGAAAGATTATTATGAACTTTGCAGCGACCTGATTCAGCCGCAGAATTTTGTATTTATGTCTTTTTCTTCAAAGGAGGATATCTGATGCTTACCGATGTTCTGAACAGTATAAAAAATGAACTCATTGATGCAGGTGTAACAAATGTGTATACAATATTTGATGCACTGCCGATTGAAAAAAAGGGAAAGAATTTCTTCACCGTTGTAGGAATAAGTTCCTTTGAAACATCTTCTCCCATATATTCCGAATTTACTGTATTCATACCTTTCAAGGCGGAAATAGAAATAAAAATAACCGCCCGTGAATCAGGTGAACTCGCTGCACTTTATACTTACTATGACGAAAATATCGAACCCGTTATAAATCAGCTTTCAAACCTCAGCAGCAGAATATCAAGAATGTCCCTCAAACATGATACAAATATAAACCGCCTCGTCCTCAATGCAGGATTTTCAGTAAACGGAATAAGAAAAATTGAGAGGTGAAAATATGAGCGTAAATATTACATCAAGAACTGCCCAGCCTGTAAGTATCGGAGATATTGATTTTTACTGCGAAAGTATGAAAGCTTCTGCGGTGAATGTATTCTATGAACAGCCTACCGTTTCAGGTGATACTGTCATTTCAAATGAATACCGCAAGGCTTCAAAGCTCATATTTTCAGGGCGTGCATATATTGACAGCCAGTTCAGAATACTGGCAAATCTCAACAATATGATGAAATCTTCACAGAGTTTCAGTGTGACATATATGGGCATAATTATTGACGGCTGCCGTTTGCAGTCGTTTACATTTGATGACAAAGGACTTGACTATGCGGAAATTTCCGTCACTCTCATAACATATCAGGATATGGAGGAGGAAGAATGAATGTAAGCATAGTATTCAAGACAACAGACGGAAATCTTATAACTGAAAATAAAATACTTTCATTCAGTTTCAGAAAAGAAGCATATACACCTTATACTTCATTTTCGGCAGTATATATTGCCTCTTTTGAAAGACCCGTTGAATTTTCTGAAATAATGTTTTATACGAACAATATCATGATTCATCACGGACTTGTAAATTCATCGGAAGTAAGAAAAGACGGGAAAATTTTAAAAGGCACAGTATCTTCACGCAGTTTTACTTCTCTGCTGAGACAAAATCAGATGGAAACAGGTCTTTATACTCAGAAAAGCCTTAACTGGCTTGTTGACAGTTTCCGTGAAATACCGTATATCACCCATGAGGACAATTCGCAGGAAAGCTATTTTTTCATAAAAAACGGTGCTTCAATGTGGGACGCTGTTGTGAACTTATCATACAAGGTATGCGGTTCATATCCTTATATAAGAGGGACTAACTGCGTTAATTTCAATGCTCCCGCAAATGCGTCCGAATTTATATACAATGAAGAAAATATGCTCGAAAAAGGCTCGCAGGTCATTGAGGACAGACTTGTAAGCCATTTCCATATGGCTGATATAAGCGGAAATTACGGACAGTATGAACTTGTAAACACCGATGTAACCGACAGACAGATTATTCGTCACAGATTCTTTGAACTTGACAGACAGTTTCTCTATAATCCACAGCAGGCTCTTGAATACCGTGACAGCTACGCATCAAGGGGCTGGAGAAGATATTTCTGCACATACAGCGGTTACAGGGGCGAAGATTTATCCGACCTCGCCTCATTCGGAAATGATATTTCGGGAAGAATATGCTGTATTGATATAAAAGGCTCATCATCGGGAATAACTACCGAAATAAGCATATACAAGGATAAATTTTACACATAAGAAAAAGCTTCCGCAGAATCTGCGGAAGCTTTTTTATGCTATGCGTTTTTTAATATATCCTACTACTTCATCTCTTGGGATTTCAAGTGCATAGGCAAATTCATCATAGAGAATATTTTCCGCTTCACTGAGAAATCTTTCATCTGCGGAGCGAAGTTTCTTATGCTGTTTACTGAGTTCACTTCTGCGGATATAGAGTGTTTTTATGAGTTTGACAAGCTGATGTCTGTCGCCTGATTCGATGATATGCCTGTATTCTTCCTTGCGCTGGATTTCGTTGTCTATCCAGATGAAATCCTCATCAGGCATAACATCAATAAGTTTTTCGACTTCATCTTTTGAATATACTTTTCTCATTTTTTCGGTAAGACTGCTGTTTGAAGTAGGGACATAGAATTTATTCCTCATATCACCTACGGGGCGGAGAACATAATATTCAATATTCTCACCGCTGAAATCATGGGTTTCAATTGCTTCAATCACACATACGCCGTATGATGCATAGACCACGGCTTCATTCAAGCTGTACATAGAAAAACCTCCTGAAAATAAAAATAGTGCAGCCGCACAACCGGACTTACGTCAGATTAGCGACTACACGTTGATTACATTAATTATAACATATTTTCAGAAAAAATGTCATAGGCAATATGCACAAAAAATAATTTTATTATCAGGTGTAATTATTATTTTTCGGAGAGTATTCCGCCGTTCATGCGGAAAACTCTGTCAGCATATTTTTCTGAATCAGTTTCATGCGTTACAACAATAACAGATGCACCGTTTTCGGATATACTTTTCATAAATTCAAAAACTGTCCTTGTATTTTCATCGTCAAGGTCGCCTGTCGGTTCATCAGCAAGAATTATACGGGGCTTTTTTATCAAAGCTCTTGCAATAGCCATTCTTCTTGTTTCACCGCCTGAAAGTTCTGACGGGCGGACATCTTTAAGATTAATTATATCAAGTTTTTCCATTAGTTCATATGCATATTTTTCGGCATCTTCACTGTATTCTCCGTAAAGTGTATACGGAAGGAGAATATTTTCCGCAACGCTTAAACTGTGTATTGCAGTCTGTCCCTGCGGAATAAATCCTGTCTTTTGATTTCTCAGCCTTGAAAGTTCCATGTCGCTGAGAGAATATATATCCGTACCGTCAAGAAATACTTTTCCGTCAGTTGGTGTGAGAAGTCCTGCAAGCATATTCAGAAAAGTAGTTTTTCCGCTTCCTGAACGTCCTGTTATAACAGCAAGCTGTCCGTCTGAAATTTCAAAATCCGTTTCCTGTACAGCCGCAAAACGATTTGTACCTTTTGTTTCACGGATAAATTCCTTTGATATTTTTTCGGCTCTGAGCATATCAGTTATCCCCCCTGAGTATAAGTCCTGTATCTATACGGCTTATTCTGAAAGCGGAAAATCCTGCCGCAAATGCTCCTGTCAGAGATGATATTATAAGCGAAATTCCCGCATATTCTGCTATCCTTGAAATATCAGGAATCAGAAAAGGAAGATTCAAGGCACTTTCTATTGAACTGCTGAAAGGTATGACTATAACCAGTCCGATTATTATTCCGACAATACTGCCTGTTATTCCTGTTATGACAGCCTCCTGCAAAACTATTGATGCAAGTTTTTTTCTTGATGCTCCCATTACACGCAGTATTGCAAATTCTTTCTTTCTTTCGTTCACACTCATTGTAAATGCAAGCAGAAGTATAACTGTTCCGAGTATCCATACTGCTGAAATAAGTATTCCCGTAATGTCAGATACTCCCGAAAGACTGTCAGATACTCCCGAAATCATTTCTTTTGTCTGAATTGCCTTTACTTTTTTGACATGAATATTTATATCGTTTATTATTTCCTCAGGAGTATATCCCTCCGCCGCATTTATAAGAACACATGATACTGTTTTATCAGGGTCAATATTTGTGAAACTGTTCATTTTAAGGTCAACAGATGACTGTATAAGCCTTTTGATAGTATTTTCATTGGTGAATACTGCCGTATCAAAACTTGTTCCTGTCTTGTCGAGTTTTGCGGCAACATGACATTCAACACCGTAAAATTTAAGTGTGTCGCCTACAAAAGCATTAAGGTCATTTCCGACTACTATATCCATATCTTTAAGCTGTCCGCCACCACTTTTTTTAATCCACGGAGATATTGTAAAATCTGTTTCAGGGTCAAATCCTATTATCTGTACAGGTATCGAACAGCACCCCGAACTTGCGGACGCAAGAAAAAACTGACAGGAAAGCTGTCCTATACCGTCACATTTCATGATTTTTTCAAGCCTTGAATTGTCCATATAAAAATAACCTGTATTTCCCTGCAAAACTATATTCTGCAAATCCGATTTGGTAGCCGCCTCATACGGGACTACCATAATATCCGCACCCAGTCTCGCTTCCAGTGAACCAAGACCTTTCCGCAGACTTGTTATAACAAGAGTACCGCATAAAAATGTAACTGATAATAATGCCGTGAGAATTACAAGCACTGTTGTCCTGATAGGTCTGCCGAGAAGATTTCTCAGAGGCAGATTTTTTTTAAGTTTCATTTTTATCCCCCTTCTTTCTTGTATTCAGGACAATATCGGCAATCGCAAGAATTATAATTATAACTGCCGATATTATTATAAATGGTCTCATTGTTGAATGACAGCGCATTGTATTCATCATGCAGAGATTTATCATATTATTTGGAATTACTGCCGCCATTAAAGCACACGGTATGACAGCCGCCGCCGCACCTGCCTTGAAATACCTGTTTTTCACAACAAGCACAATGACAGATATCACAGCTATTGCTATGCTTATGGCAAATACAGCCTGCTCCGCCCAGTGACAAGCCATATAAGTGCCGTCATCTTTTTTACCGCAGGCATGAAATATAAACTTTACTCCGATGCTGAAAAATATGCTTGCCAAAAATAAAAGTATATCAGTTACAAATGCGGATTTATTTTTCATATTTATCTTCCTTTCAATTATCTCTCATAGCTTTTATCGCACATGGGATATTTTCCATAAAAATCCTGTGACGAAAATTTTTCATCTCTTATGTGCAGGGGAAAATCTTCATCGCTTTTTAGAAAATATTCCTCATTATTATTCTGGTCGTCCCATGTTATGTCAATATTATAATAAACTCCGTCTATGCAGACAATATTCCATGCATGAAATTCTTCATTTTCATCATCTTTTGCCATACCTGTTATAACTCTTGAATCTATGCCGATTTCCCTCAGCATACGATACATAAGAACTGCATATCCCTGACATACTGCCTGTCCATAGATTAATGCACCGAATGAAGTGGATTTTATATGGTGATTCGGATTATTTTTATGTATATCATCAAACTGCACACGATTTTTTATATAGTCATATACTTCTCTTACCTTTTCATAATCGGAAATATTCTTGTCAAATCCTGAAATAACCTGATTTATTTTTTCGCTTACCTGATTTTCCTGTTCAGCGGTAGTATAATAATCAGGATATATGCAAACTGTGTAATAATTCCTGTCATTTTCCTGTTTGAAACTGTATTTGAGTTCATAGCCTCCGTAATTGTAATTTATATAATCTCCCTCAGCAGGATTATCAGTTTCTTCAAGTGCAAAATCCATTATATCTTTCACAAGTGCAGGAATATCTTCCATATTGTCACCATGAGAATAATAATTTATAACAATTCTCCATGAACGTTTCCGCAGAGAATTTCTCACGGAATTTATAACTTCATCTGAATTTGAAAAATATACACTCAAATCACGGCGGACATTGTATTTTTTCTCAAATCTCCCCGATATGAAAGAAAATATCGCAAGTATCACAAGCATTGAAGATATAAAAATTTTTTTCATTTTTTCTTTCCGATACGTCTTTCCCAGACTGCCGCACCGTTTGAATTTACAAGGAGTTTTTCAATATCAATATTCGCAGGACATATATTATGACAGGCAAGAGATTTTCCGCAGCCTTCATAAATATGCTTCCTGTAAGCCTTATAAACAGCTTTTTTCTGATTTTCAGTCACGGCTGATATTATCCTTGTAAAGGGAACTGCCGCTGACATTCCGAAAAATTCCGAACCTGTATAAAAATTAGGACATACTTCCAGACAACAGCCGCACTGCAAACACCTTGATGCCTCATAGGCTATATCCCCGACTGTTTCATCAGCCTTTGTATTTTCATCAAACCATATGCCAGCAGTTTTTATATTTTCAAGCATGATACTCCTGTCAACTACAAGGTCCGCAATTACAGGGAATTTTTTAAGCGGTTCAACTTTTATTAATTCGCCCATTTCCTTTAATTTTGAATCGCAGGCAAGACATGGCTCTGAATTTACAAGCATGGCACAAGCACCGCATTTTTTCTGCATACAACTGCATTCCCAGTATATGTGACTTACGGGATTATTTTCGGTATCCTTATAATTTTCGCTGTTATTTATGCGGTTAAGTGCAGTTGCAACAGTTTCATTTTCATCATCTGTTTCATAGATTATTTTCTGCCAGTAAGGGGATTTGTTTTTATTTTCCCGTCTTAATATTTCAAGAGTTACCCTCATGGTTTCTCCTTTCGGCAAGCGGTCTGAATGATATGCTTACACTGTTATTATTTACTTCTGCGACAGTAGTTTTTCTGTACTCCTCATTTTTTTCGGGATAATCCTCACGGTAATGCGCTCCACGGCTTTCATGACGTTCAAGCGCACCTTTAAGCATAGCTTCCGCAAGCCTGAAACGGTTTGTTTCCCTTGAATTGTATTCACGCTCTTTTTCAAGCGAATAAAGCTTTTCAAGTGCATTTTCAAGCATGGTCTGATTCCTCACTATTCCGAGCCCTGAAAGAAGTATTTCACTTATTTTCTGAATCAGTACGGGTGATGCAGGCTTTTCGAGCGGTTCATCTTCATTTACGGATATATATTCATCTCCGCTTAAATCATATCCGCATGATATGACAGTTTCAGCAGATTTTTTCCCTCCGAAAAGTGCGCCGAGCATTGAATTTCCTCCCAGACGGTTTGCACCGTGATACTGACAGGTACATTCCCCTGCCGCATACAAATCCTTTATATTGGTGCGGTGAAATTCATCTGTATCTATTCCGCCCATGAAATAATGTATGCCCTCCTCAACGTGTATGGGAGTAGTTTTCGGGTCGGAGTTCAGATATTTTATGAGTTCCTCACGCAAATCCGAAAGTTTCCTGCTCCATACTTTTTCATCAAGACCTGTCATGTCAAGATATACCTTGTCTCCACATTCAGGCATACGGCGCACAAAAAACATCTCCCTCGCCACAACATCACGGGGCATGAGATTTTTAAGTTCGGGATATTTTTCCTCCATGAAATACCATTTTTCACCGTTTCTTTCAATATATAGCCTTCCGCCCTCACCTCTTGCGGCTTCCGTGACGAGACATCTTTTCCCTGATATTCCTATGGTAGTAGGGTGATACTGTACCATTTCAGGATTGCCAATCAATGCTCCCTGTGCAAAAACTGTCGCAGTAACATCTCCGCTGTTCTGAGTAGTACCCGTAGTTTTTTCGGGGAATATTCCGTTCATTCCTCCGCTGCAAAGAATTACCGCACCCCTGAAATCATACATTTCACCTGTATAGCAATTCTTTATCCTTACGCCTGTGCAGGTTTTATTTTCAAGTATAAGCCTTATAAATTCATGGTGCGGATAACGTTTTATAAGACCTTTTGCCTCATATTTTCTTGCCTCGTCAATAACGGCTGACATTATAATTTTACCTGTACTGCTTTTGGCATAGGCTGTGCGTTTTTTCTTCTGACCTCCGAAATTTCTCTGTACTATCCTGCCGTTTTCCATATTGAACGGTACTCCTATGCTTTCAAGCCAGCGAAGTATTTCAGGTGCGCCATGCGTGAGATTTTCAACGGCATTGGGGTCTGCCATGAAAACTCCGCCTTTCATAGTATCATTGAAATGATTTTCAACAACATCTCCCTCGCCCATAGTGTCAAGTGCGCCGTTAATTCCGCCCTCCGCAAGCACCGACTGCGAACGCTCCGAAATCTGTAAGGAAAAAATACTGCACGGTATTCCAGCCTTTGCAAGATGTATTCCCGCTGAAAGTCCTGCAAGTCCTGCGCCTATTATATTTATTCTGCCCATAATTTTCCCCTTTCAGAACACATTCCAGCGAAGATAATAAATTACAAATCCTGCTCCTGCAAACAGAAGTATTATTGAAAGTATAAACAGTGTATCAATGAATACATCTTTGAATCCTCTCACTCCCATAGCTATAAGCAGGGGCTTTATATTCGACAGCACATGAACTGCTATTGATATTACAAGCAATATCTGCGATATAAGCTGTATAACTCCGAAATAATTCAGTCTGTATGCCTCTCCGCTTTTCCCCATGAATATTATCACATGACAGAGTATAAACAAAACTATTGCAAATCCGCTTATTCTTCTCACCCAGAATATACGGTTTTCCTTACCGTATGAAGCTCCTGACTTCTTTACAGCTTTCAATGTATCTGCCGTTAATTTTATGCCTATAACTATATGCAGAATTATCAGTCCAAGCATTATCCATGATATTATACTCAATATCTGCGAACCTCCGCCAATAACACTCATAAGCTGAAATGCTCCCGATATTGCATGGACAAGAAAAAGCACAAGTATCGCAATACTGAGAACAGCATTAAATTTTCTCATTCATTTTCTCCCTTAACCTGTATTACTTCAATATTATCCATGTCATATAGTGTTGAAGCCTTGTATATATCAGCAATTTCTTCTGATATGACTATAACGTCAAATTTTCCGTGTTCCGCCTTTGAAAGCATAAGCGTGGGGTCTTCTGTACTGAATGTCATCTGATTTTCGGGAAGTCTTGTCATATAGTTTTCCGCAAGCTGTATTCCTCCTGCATCATTCTGCGATGCAGTGCATTTTATATCCTCAAATATGAATGATACTTCCTCACCTTTGAAAAAACTCCGCCATAATTCAAGATTTTCACTGTCTGTATGTTTATCAAGATTGATTATAACATCATATTTCCCTGACGGCTTGTCAATAACAACAGATGCCCCCGAAACTGCATCTGCATCTCCGTTTACAAGTCCTTTGAAATAATCCGAGGTCAAAAACGGCACTCCGAGAAGAACTGCCGTTCCTGCCGTTACAACAAGTATATGTCTTACTATATTCATTATTTTTCTTCCGCATCTTTAAGGGCTGTGTTTACCGCTTCAACAAATTCATTATAATTGACAGTCGCACCGCTTATTGCATCAACATCATCAATATTTCCCTTGCTGACGAGCTGCTGTGCGTACTTATCGCAGGCGGCACGGGCTTTCTGAGCCTTGTTATAGAAATCCCTGTTTGCGATTTCACCGTTTTCTTTGCCGTATTCCTCATCTTTAAGCTTTCCGCCTATTTCGTAGGTCTGAAAAGTACAGTCAGTTATTTTACCGCCTGATATGCTGATTTCCACAACACCATAGCCGTTTCCTGCCGTTGAGTCCTCTTCATCGTTGATATATTCGGAACTCTGGGCGTTATATGTGCCGTCCTTATAGCTTTTCTCACCGCAGCCGACTGACAAAACAGCAAGCATTGAAGATATTATAATTAAGATTGATTTTTTCATAGTATCACCTGTTAATTATGGTCAAATTTTATCTGACCTGTAAAGTTTTCGTTTATTATTTCCTTTGCCAGCTTACCGCTTCTCAGGACAAGCGTCCTCTGTGCAACTTCTGCAACTTCAGGGTCATGCGTTACCACTATAAGCGTAGTTCCCTCATTGTGCAGCTTGTGGAAAAGGTCAACAACTATCGCCTCATTGGCTTCATCAAGATTTCCCGTAGGTTCATCAGCAAGAACTATTTCAGGATAATTTATCAATGCCCTTGCAACACACACTCTCTGCTGTTCACCGCCTGACAACTGGCTGGGAAGATGCTTTGCACGGTCTGCAAGCCCTACTCTGTCAAGTGCTTCAAGGGCTTCCTTTTCATCAGGCATACTGTGATAATACTGGGCAAGCATTACATTTTCAAGTGCCGTGAGATAATTTACAAGGTGAAACTGCTGGAATATAAGCCCTATTTTATCTCTGCGGACATTCGTGAGATTTTTTGCACTCTCTTTTGATATATCCACTCCGTCAAGCAGAACTTCTCCCTTTGTGGGCTTATCCATACAGCCGATTATATTCATCATTGTACTTTTTCCCGAACCCGAAGGTCCCATGATTGATACCCATTCACCCTTTTCAACTTTAAGGCTGACGTTATCAAGGGCATGAAGTTCACCGTAAATTTTATATATATTTTTCAGTTCAAGCAGACTCATAATTATTCTCCTTTCAATACAAGCGCAGGGTCAACATCTGTCGCACTCCTTACAGGCATAAGGCTTGAAAGCCCTGTTACTGCGATTGATACAATTATTGTAACCGGTACAAGCAATGGTCTGAATGATATCGAACTGCTGAATACATTTATACTTACCTGCTGTGCAAATATAAATCCAAGCACTGAGCCGATTATTCCGCCTAAAAGTCCGAGCAGCATACTTTCACCCATAAATTCTGTTATTATGCTTTTATCCGATGCACCAATAGCTTTACGCAGACCTATTTCCTTACGCCTTTCAGCTACAACTGCCGTCATGGTAGTCGCTACACATATCATAGTCAGCGCAAGCACTACAACCGTTACAAGCAGTACAAGTGCCTGTAACTTGCTCAATACAGTTGTTTCCGAGGCGGTAACTCTCTTTACAAGCCTTGCATTTACTGCACTGACATTCTGATTTATTTTATTCATATATGCAGTCAGTGCATCTGCCGATGCTGATATGCTGAGTTCTGCAACATCTATATTTCCGCCTGTGCCTGTAAGCGTTTCGAGGTCATCAAGCGACATATATATATAATCTTCTTCCGAACCGCCTGTATCAAGAATACCTGTTATTGTAAAAAGTATGAAATTGTCAACGGTAACTTCTCCGTCCTCGGATTCTTCTTCGGGAGTATAGGTTACTTCAATGGTATCGCCTACCGAAAGACGATATTTTTCGGCAATTGATGCGCCTATAAGCATTTCTTCGGGAGCTGAACACCATTCCCCTTCAACCGACCAGAAAGGACTTGCCGCCTTTGCACCTTCCATGTCCGTACCTGCCGCAACAACAGGGGTTTCACGGATTCTTACAGTTTCATACCTGTAAGGTGCAACTCCAACTATATCACTGCTGTTTATCTGCGAAACACCCTTTTCAACATCTTCATATGAAAAATCTTCATCTGCCGCTGTGAATATCATATTTGCACCGTAATTTCTGAACTGCGCTCCCATTTGCCGTGGGACATCATAATATATTGTTACAAGTCCCGAAAGAACTGTCGCACCTATTGCTATTGACAAAAGTGCTACCAGCATTCTTGAACGTCTTCTCATAAGAGAAGCCGTTATCATCTTGAAAAACATTCTTCTTTTTTTCATCTGATATCTCCTTATCTTCCGCCGTGAAGAACTTCCGCAGGACTAAGGCGCAGCAACATTCTTATTGCAGGTATACTTCCTATCAGAGTAACAATTACTACAAGTACCGAAACTATCGGAATTACTATCGGTCTCATATTTATTGCGGAATTGAATACGCTGTGTCCGATTATCTGTGCAAATCCCCAGCCTGCAAAAAATCCTATTATGCCGCCGACTATTGCCGTTATAAATATTTCTGTAAGGACAAGTCCTGAAACTGCTCCGTTCTGTGCGCCTATCGCTTTCATAAGACCTATTTCTCCGCTTCTCTCCATAACACTCGCAGTAACAAGGTTGCATATTCCGAGAGATGCTCCGATAAGACTGAGTATCGTTATAAGTACCATTAAAAGCTTTGTCTTTTCAAGAATTGCTCCCTCCGAATCCGCTACCTGACGCACGGGTGATGCAACGGAATCTGTAATTACTTCCTGTATCTGATAGCATATTGAACTTACATACGCTGTACAGTACCATGTTTCATACTGGCTTACTGTAAGTGATGAGGGGTCTTTTGCAGCTCTTTCGGCAAGTTCATTGTCGGGAGTTGTCAAGGCACTTACTTCTATACTGTCAATACAGTTTTCAAGTCCGTCAAGTTTCTGAGCTGTGGCAAGCTGTACATATATTTCATCGTCCTCATCACCGCCTGCATCATATACGCCTGCTATTTTAAGTGTTACATCTGATTTTGTACCCTTTATATGAATGGTATCGCCTGAACTTACTCCGAGTTTTTCAGCGAGGGCTGTTCCTATCATGGCGGAATTTTCTTCAAAATCTCCCTGTTCGTCAAGCCATTCACCGCTTTCAATCTCCCACCAGTTTCTCATGCTGACAACTCCTGCATCAAGCTGTTCACCTGTGGGGAGTTCAATATGGTGATTGAACCAGCTTCCTACAATATTTACTTCACTTCCGTCATCAAGCTGTGCCTTTGCATTTACAAAGGGAGCATAGTCAACGATATTGAACGCCCAGAAAATAGTTTTTATCTTTCCGAGTTCGTCCTCACGCAGATACGCACCGCCTGTACTGCCGTCCTCTATTTCATAGAGATTATTGAGTACAGATGATTCTTTCGGGACAACTGTTATATTTGCACCGTATGTTTTAAGCTCCTGATTTACTTTGTCCTCAACATCAAGCATAACACTGAGCATTGCTGTTGCAAGCGATGCTCCGAGGGCTATTGTAAATGCTATCATAATCATTTTTTTCCACTGTCTGAAAAGCGTGCCTTTTATCATTCGCAGAAACATTTTTTACCCTCCTCATCACTTAAATTCATGTTCATATTCTTCAAGTCCCTCAATGGGTACGATAATATTTCCATTGTCTACCGTATACGGAATAACTATCGGGTTACAGCCTCCCTTGAATCCTATGGTATTTATATTCATGACAACATCGCAGAGTTTGCAGACAACCTGACCGTCCTTTTCATAGTAGCCTGTTTCTCCGCATATATCGCAGGCATCAAGTCCTATTCCGTATGATGATGAATTGGGCTTTTTAATTACTATGAAACGTATCTGCACACCGTTCTTTGTGGTATATCCGAAACGGTGAAGATGTCCGTCTGCAACCTGTTCAAAAGTTACATATACATCATCGCCCTTTACCTCTGCATCTTCAACAGGTGAAAGTTCAACAACTTTATTTGCAGCCGCTTTCATAGCGGTTATGTCCACAACTGAAAAAGCTATGCATACTGCCGCAAATGCCGCCCAGCGTTTGCTTACAATCCATTTGCGGCGGATTTTTCTGTGTTCGGCGGGGTTGCTGTAAGGTTCTTTGACATCAAGGCTTTTTATGACGAGAATTATCGGAATTATAAATCCTGCCGCAAGTCCTCCGTATATGAAAAATCTTTCGTTATTTGATGAAAATTTAGCTATCTCAAAAAGTGCATCTGTTTTTTCAATCATTCGCTTTGTGAGCATTATTCTCAGGCATACGGATAATTGTCTTGATGCATTGATAAGCAGTGCAATACCCATTACTGCAAGAGATATATTTTTACCTGTCCTTTCACTTCCCCTGTTGAGTGCAAGTCCCATTAAAAATACAAATATCATACCAAGAACTATTCCTATGAATTTGAGTATGAATGTTGTCGAAAGCACCGACTTTTCAACAAGAAGTATCGAATAAGGATATGTAAATACATCAGGCAATGAATAAAATAATGCACTTCCTGCAATAACTGCAAGAAATATACATGAACAGTATGAAATTATACCCGATGCCTTTGGTTTATTTTTTTTCATTACTGCGGAAATTATCACAAGAATAAAAAATATAGCAAGCGATATCAGTGATACTGAAAAATTTCTCAGATTCCACATTGATGTATCAATTTTTTTTGTGGCGTTTTTCATGTAAGCTATTATTCCTGCGCTGACTATTCCGAGTATTATGCCAATAAGAACAGTTATACCGCCTTTTTTCCTGTTTGATGCCTTGGCATATCCCATTACAAGCCCTGAAATTATTGCGGCTGTTATGAGGGCTTCCGTTGTATCAACAAAATATTTAAGCAAAAACTGCACCTCCCTGAATTGTAAAAAGAGAAAATATTGTCAACATTTATTTTTATAAAGTATTTAAAAAGCTGTAAAACTGTATGTTTTTTAATTTGTCTCAAAAAACACACAATGCGCCATGTCTGAAATGACATGACGCATATGATTTTTTAATTTATTACCATTCCTGAGGAATGTAGTCCCAGCCTTCAAATTCAACTGTAAGGTTTCCGTCCTTGAAATAGTCGTCAAAGCTTCCGCCAGGGCCTGTTTCCTCGTCAACGTGGAGGAGATAGCCGTTTTCTTCGGGGCTGTGGATAGTGAATTTAAGCTTGTAAGTATCTGCATCAGGAAGAGCGATATTTGCACCGTAGTGCGGACCGTCAGATGCACTCATTTCCATGAATGTACCGCTTGCAGCTACGCTTCCGTCTGAACCTGTTATCTCATAGTCTACTGTGAGATAAGGTACCCAGTCGCCTACACCAAAACCGAGTTTATTTTCGAGAGCTGCGATATCTGCTTCAAGGTGAATATCAAAATCTTCAACGCTTTCATTTCCGCCTGACATGGGAACGGGCTGGAAGTATACAGCGGATACGTTAAGGAATCCGCACTCCTTGTCCTCGAAAATCGGGATTTCTGTGAATCCTGCTTCTTCACCTACTGCGGGAGCAGCAGCATCTTCCTTTACTTCTGCGGCAACTTCTTCATTTGATTCTTCTTCTGATACCTCTGAATCATCAGCGGCAGAACTTTCGGCTGCACTTGACGAAGATGATGACGAAGAAGAAGCCGTGCTTGACTCTGTTGTATCGCCGCAGCTTGCAAATGAAACTGCCATAGCGGCGATAAGTGAAATACCAATTAACTTCTTTGACATTTCTGTAACCTCCTTATAATTTATCAAAGAGAAAAAATCTGATGAACACACTTGTTCATTCTTTTATATCAATACCGCAAAAGCGGATTATAAAAGACTTATTTCTTAGCCTTTGCAGGCTCTTTTGATTCAGACGATTTGGATTTTTTAGGCTTCGGCTTTAATTCCTCATCAAATTCCTCGTCTGTCTCTGTAAGATAATGAATACCGTTTGCAATTCCTACAAATGCAGGAATGAACGACCAGCAGAAAAGTACACATATAAGTCCCATGCCATATTTTCCGAGGTAGAATTTATCAATTCCAAGCCCTCCGAAAACTATTGCAAGTACACCTGCTTCTTTTCTGTTTCTGGTTTTTCTGCTCTGGAATACAAATATCATTACTGTTATGAGTATAAGTATAAGCTGCGGAATAAGTGTCTGATAGCAGGGATAAAGTCCCAGTACGTCCATGACATTGTTTGTCGGAATGAGATTTGAAAGCCATGCGGGAGATGTCATCGTTATAACGTCACCCTCAATAAGTTCCTTGATTCCTGAACCGAGGAAAGATATTGACATAACAAACATGAGTATGCTCGTTCCGAGGAAAAACGGTCTTATCGGGAGTTTTACGCTGAAAAAACGTATCAGTACAAATACTACTGCAAGTACCGCACAGCCTACTCCGAATCCGCCCCATACCATGCTTTTATCATCATTCAGCAAGGGCTGGAAGAAAAGTATTACCTCCGCTCCCTCTCTGAATACCGCAAGAAATGCCGTAAATCCAAGCGTGAATACACTTCCTGTCTCCGCAGAAACTTTTACCTGATCATCAATATATTTAGTCCATGCTTCTGATTCTGCCTTTGAAACCATCCAGTTGCTTACATAGAAAAGTACAGCAACAGCTATAAGTGCTGTAATTCCCTCAATAACCTCCTGATTTGCACTGTTTGCAAGCTTTAAGAGGTCAAGCAGCCATGCACACAGGAAACTTGCTCCTATTGCAAGTATACAGCCGATATAAACATATTTGAGTTTGTCCTTGTTGCCTGATTTTACAAGGTATGCGATTATCGCACCGACTACGAGGATAGCTTCAAGACCTTCACGGAGAATTATTCCGAAACAAGCCATGAATGTTACCCAGCCGCCTCCGCCTCCGCCTACGCTTACAGCGTTTGCCGAGGGAGTAACCTCTGAATTATCTGTATTTTCGGAATTTTCCGTATCTGCGGAAACATCTGCATTTTTTTCTGCATTATCCGAAGAATCACCGTCTCTTGAAAGACCGCTCTCGCCTGTACTGCCTACGCCGTCAAGCTTGTTTGCATCTTCATGAATCATCTGGCTGAGTTTATTCAGTTCTTCCCATAATTCATCAGTTGAGCCGTTATTTTTGGTGACAGCCTTTGCGGAACTGAACTGGAGTTCAACTTCTGTTTTACGGCTTCCTGCTATGTAGCCCATAGCCACACGTTCAAAGCCTGTTGTTTCGTAGTAGCCGTAATAGCCTGCGTTTACAGCTTTAAAAGCACCGTCCGCATCACCGTTCTGATAGAGTGCGTCAGCGGCTTCAAAAACACTGTCCATAGCATTTGCAACATCATTCCATGTAGCAGAGGGACTGCCTGAATTTTTATATTCTTCCCATGTTGCTATGTAATCAGTCGATGCTGCAAAGGCATTAATACACGTCATCATTGACAGCATCAGAAAAGCCGCAAAAGCCATGCATATGCGTGACAAAAAAGACTTTCTGCCAGTCAGCGTCATTATATCATCTCCTTAAAAAGTTAGAAAAATCTAACCTGCAAACAAAATATAAAAGGTTAGAATTTACTAACCCAATTCCAAAAAGAATTATAACACCAAATACTGCAAAAAGTCAATAACAAAATGGTTACAACTTTATTTTTAGTAGGATAATATATATTTATCACGACTTTTTCGATTATATACAGTAAAAATAACATCTGAATCAATATTCATATTTAAAAAGTTTGTATTCATAAACATATTAAAAAATAAAATTTGTTGCATTATATTAACAAAAAACAGCGGCTTATAACCGCTGTTCAAAACAAATATCAATTAATATGGCAGTCTGAATTTTCCTGCTTTCCATGTTCCGTCATCATCACGCACCATTGAAAATTCCGCCGCATCTTCATATGAACCGGAATCGTCATAAGGCGAACCGTCATAATAGCTTGTAACTGTGAACATTATTTCATCATCGCCTTTTGAGTCGATACTTGTTATTTTGGAATTGATATAGAATATATTAGTACCTCTCGAACCGTTAAGCGCATACACATGACCGCCTGACTCCATAAATGTTTCAGCAAGTGCATTGGGGTATTTATGGCTGAAAACCTTGTAATAATCCTTTTCCACATCTGCAATTGAATTGATTCCGTCAGTTATTATCATATAATATTTCCAGCCCAGTTCATTTTCTATGCTTTCATCGTAATTTATAGCATAAGGCGAGCCGACTGTATAACTCCATTCAGTTTTGCAGGCTGATTCATAGAGTGTCTGTGCAGCGGCTTTCAGTTCATCATCTGAAAGTGAAAGCATATCATTGTTTACAACGACAGCACCGTTATTGTCAACTTCTATATTTTCATAATCTTCATGGTTATCCCCTTCCATATTGGGAACGGGGACTTTATCGGGAGTTGAAAAAATATTCGGGTCTGCGAGTTCCTTTTCTGCGGTTACAGTAGTGACTTCCTGTATATCATCTGTTTCTGCGGCAGTAGTTACTGGAACATCTGTTACAATCTGCTGTGTCTGCGTCTGTGGCTGAGTAACGACAGACGAAACGGCTTCTGTTGTTTCCTGCGGCACAACACCTGTAAAGCCTGTACTTTTCACGACTGAACAGCCCGAAAACATTGAACATACAATCATCAGTGCAGAAAAGGCGATTATCTTCCTCATATTATATCTCCTCATTCATCATCATTATCAAGGACAAAGTCTATTGTCCCGTCACCTACATTTACAGCGGCACATAATACCTGTACAGTCTGACCGAGAGTATATGAAACACCGCTGAATTTTTCCGTAAGCGAAACGGGTTCTGAATAGTCATATTCTCCCTCAGGGAGAGTTCTTATATGCACAAGACCTTCTACTGTATTGGGTAACTGTGCATAGAATCCGAACTCTGTAACGCCTGATATTTTAGCGGTAAAGCTTTCGCCTATATGCTGTTTCATATATTCAGCCTTATAGCAGTCCTCGCAGTCTCTTTCAATCGTTACAGCCCTGATTTCTGCGGCAGATGAACGCTCTGCGGCATTTACCGCAAATCCTGAATATCTCTTGTTAAGCCATGTATTGTCATAGCCTGCGAGAATATCAGTTATTATTCTGTGTATAGCCAAATCAGGATAACGTCTTATAGGAGAGGTAAAATGTGCATAGTCATCAAGTGCAAGTCCGAAATGTCCGAGCGGTTCAGGTGAATATTCCGCCTTTGACATTGAACGAAGCACCATCATATTGACTGCTTCATATTTATCGGTATTTCTGGCATTTTCAAGAATCTGTGCGGCATGGGCAGGTTTAAATTCCGTGAAATGCGGATAGTCAACGTCTATTTTTACAAGTGTATGACAGAGATTTTCTATTTTTTCCTCAGGCGGAATTTCATGCACACGGTATACAAAAGGAACTTTCTTCTCTTTTGCGAGTTTTGCAGCAGCTTCATTTGCAGTCAGCATAAATTCCTCAATAATACGTTCCGCCTTGCCTCTTTCTCTTGGCTGGACATCTGTACATATGCCGTTAGCATTTATGATTAGTTTACTTTCAGTTGTTTCGATTTCGGGAGTATGGCGGAGTTTTCTTTTAGCTATAAGAATATCTGCGAGTTCATTGATAAGTGGAATTTCATTGATTACGCTTCTATATTTATCTTTTAATTCAGATGATTCATTTCCTTCAAGAATACTGTTTATTTCCGAATAAACGCCCTTTACTCTTGATTTTATTACGCTTTTGCAGAATTTATATGAAAGCATATCTCCCTGCGGAGAAAGTTCCGCAAAACATGAAAGTGTCAGCCTGTCCTCATCAGGATTAAGCGAACATATTCCGTTGGAGAGTTCTTTCGGGAGCATGGGAATAACCTTATTTGCATAGTATATGCTTGTGCCACGCTTTAAAGCCTCTTTGTCAAGTGCGCTGTTGCCCTTGACATAATGTGAAACATCTGCAATATGAACGCCTAACAAATAGCCTTTTTCGGTTTTTTCAACGGATATTGCATCATCAAGGTCTTTTGAATCCGCACCGTCTATTGTGAATATTGGCAGATGTCTTAAATCAATGCGGTTATTGAAATTATATTCCTGCACACCGCCTTCTGAAATTTTCCTTGCCTCCTTAATTACATCATCGGGAAATTCATCAGGCGCACCATGTTCGCAGAGTATCGACATGGCACATGATGATGCAAGTTCAGAATTGCCGAAAACAGATACTATTTTAACTTTATGTTCCGCATGACGTTTTCCTCTGTAAACTATTTCGGCGAGGACTTTATCGCCCTCATTATATGGTATACTTTCGGCTTTTGAAATTATCATATGATTTTTTGAAGCTTTGTCAGGGACAAGGTAAAGTCCACCGTCAGCGTATTCAATTTTTCCTGTAAGAACTGAACTTCCGAACTGTATAATATCCTCGACTTCTCCCTCTGGTTCTCCCGAACGTGAAACTATATCGGATATTAAAACTTTATCCTGCGGCATAGCACCGAGCATACATTTTCCGGGGATAAAATATTCCGTACCGTCCTCTGTCATGGCAAATCCGAAAGTACGGCTCAGTCTTGTAATTTCGCCCACATGAAAGCCCATTCTTGAACACAGAGCGACTTTCATTCCTTTTCTTACAGTGACTATACCTTCTGTTCTGAGTTCATCGAATGCGATTGCAAAATTTTCATAACCTGATTTATTTGTCCTGCATTTTGTTTCGAGTTCATTTAAAGGCATCAATCTTTTTTTATTTGCTTTAAGAAAAGTTACGATTTTATTCTTATAGCTTTCGATGCTTACAGAATCATCTTTAATTTTTTTATTATCTTTTTTCTTTGACATTATTTCACCTCTTTTTAATAATAAACAAGCCCCATGACTTTTGTCACGGGGCTGTATCTTACTTTTCCGTAAAGATTGGGACGATGTTTACAGCAAGAACGACTACAAAGAGAACTATTCCGAGGAATCTTGTAATTTTATTGAGAATAGCTTCTTTTGACCTGCCCTCATTCTTTCCGTAGAAAGAATCTGTACTTGCACCCGTGAGAGCTGCTGTCATGCTGTCCTGAGATTTCTGCTCCTGAGAAAGGCAGAGGATTATTACAGCAAGACATACGACGAGAAGGATTGCTCCTCCTATAATTTCAAGTATTGACATTATTATACCTCCGTAATTTTTTGATATATCGTGGCGAAAGCCTTATTATTCGGTTAGCCTTTTAATTATAGCATAAAGGCAGAAAATTTTCAATACCGATGCAAGAAAATTTAAGCATATGCACAATTATTTTTTTATGTAAAACTTACAAAAAATGATTATTTTCTTCTTGTTTTATTTTTGCGGTCGGTACTTCTTTTGAGGTCGCACATACGCTCCTCGCTTGTCTGTTTGAAGTGAGACATCATGTCCTCGAAAGTCATTTCCGACTGGGGGATAGTTTTTTTAGGTTTCCAGATATTCGGCTTAGGCTTTTCATTTTTTGGGGAATCCTTTTTTACGGGAGCAGGCTCACCGTTTTCTTCGAGGGCTTTTTTAATGGAGAGGCTTACTTTGCCTGCTTCATTGATACCTATTACCTTGACTCTTACTTCCTGATTTTCGGTGAGGTGGTCTCTTATTTCGTTTACGAAAGTATTGGCGATTTCGGAAATATGCACCATACCCGTACCGCCGCCGTCGATATCGACAAATGCGCCGTACTGAGTTATTCCCTTTACCTTACCGTTATAAATTTTTCCGATTTCCAGTTGCTGCATTGAATTATCTCCTTTAACATTTCTTTTGTTCACATATCAATCTCTTGATGTTTCATAAAATCTTCTCTCGTCGGGGTAGGCGTAGCCATATTTTTCGAGAGCGACTTTTTCCATATATTCTGATATATCATCGCTGTCGAGGATTTTCTGGAGTTCCTCATTTTCCTTTTCGTAGCTTTTTATCTGTTCTTCGATAAGTTTTGCCTCATCGTCCTTGATACGGCAGTCTCTTAAAGTTGTGATAAAAAGCACAGTACAGACGATGACAGAAACCGTTGCTGCGGCATAGACGAGTTTACGGTTAAACAGACCTTTTTTGCGGGGCTTATTTTTTTTAAGGTTGACCTTAGTTTTTTTCTTTTTTTTCACTGCCAATGTCTGCCACGTTCTTCCTTTCATTATTCTCCATTTTATTATACAACAAATGATATGGTTTTAGCAATAGCAAATTGAAATTTTTTATGGTCTTTGCAAAAACTTTGGAATTTTCCACAAATTCAGACCTTAGTTTTTTATATAAAAATGCAAAAGCCGCACGAAAAGGATATGTAATGAATGAAAAAAATCTGCTCATAAGTAAAAACAATTTTCTTATACTTTCTGTCACAACACTGCCGACAGTGAAAAAATAAATAACAAAGCCTATTATATTTCCTAAAATATAATATCCCCGCATTTCGCCCCTGACTGCCGCTGAAGAAAAACTCATCGCAAAAACTGCATAGCATAAAAGAAATATTATATCCTCTATTGTCACAAGTACGGCATTATGCGGAAAAATAATCCTTATCGCCCTGAAAACATCATAAAATACACCTATAACCGCACCTGCAAGGCATGATATCCCAAACAAAACAAGTTCTTCGCTTACGGAAAAAAATGTTTCGGGAACTCTCATCTGAAAAGCCTCCCAAGCGCACTAACAGGACCTTTTTTGTCCTTGTCACCGTAAATCATAGCGCATATGTCGCCTGTTATGGTCATATCACCAGTTTCAACGCTCATAGAGTCGATATGCAAATCCTTTCCCTGAATAGTGAGTTCACCGAGCTGTGTGTAAAGGCAGACAGTTTTTTCATCAAAACTGTCAACATCTGTTATCCCTGATATGGTAAGGCTTTTTCTGTTTTCAAGGATAATGCTCTGGTTTTTCTGTACAGTTTTTTCCTGCATGGCAATACCTCCGTTTTTTTATAAATTATATGCGGATAAAAAACCTTAAAGAACAAAAATATGTTGATTTTTAAAAAAAGTTATATTATAATAATACTATAATAAAAAGGAGGGGTCTGAATGGAAAAAATTCGCAGACATATGATATTTCACGGTGAAGTGCAGGGTGTTGGTTTCAGATACAGAGCCTATCATGCCGCAAATCTCTACGGCGTTACGGGCTGGGTCATGAACTGCCCTGACGGAAGTGTAGAAATGGAGGCGGAGGGTTCAGAAAAAGATATAAGTGATGTGCTGAAAACTGTAAGCGAAAGTTCATATGCGTATATTGAGGATATCGAATCGGAAATAATCCCCCTTAAAAATGATTCTTCATTTCATATAAGGTAAACCGAAATTTAGATTGGTGATATGATATGACAAAATTTCAAATTACATTTGGATTAATTATCCTCGGTGACATTGCGATATGGTTCGGCTTATATTTTTTGAGTTCAAAAGCACATATCCGAAAATGCTACAAGGAAGGCATTGCGCCTAACCTTCGTTTTTTGAAAGTCGTCTATGTAATTAGTTTCCTTATAGTTCACCTGTTTTTGATATGGCTTGGATATGAAGTTGTAAAATGGGGAGGACAGAATTAATAGAAAGCAGTCGGATAAATTTTGATTGTATGAGTAAATAAAACAATGCCCCTGAATGATATCATTCAGGGGCAATTTTTATATGGATATATTTAGTATTTTAATCAGTCATTTTCTCTTTTTCTGAAAGAGATGAAGCATACTGCTGCTCCTGTAACTGCAAGTGCTGCAATCGGGAGTGCATGGAAATCATCGCCTGTCTTGGGTGAATCTGTCTTGCCTGCGGGTGCAGAGCTTGATGATTTTGATGTGCTTGTTGAAGATGATGATTTTGATGATGATGATGCCTTTGCTGTTGTAGTTGAAGCAGAAGCGTTCTGGCGTGAGAATGTTTCAACGCTTCCGTCACTCCATGTTATTGAGAAGTTATCAGCACTTGCGATACTTAAAGTACCTGTGAGAGTTGTGCCGTTTGATAAGCTGAATTTTACGGTACTTCCTAAAACTTCATAGGTGAAGTGTGCGCCGTTGAAATAGCCTGAAGTTCTGCTGGGGTCGAACTCATAATCGCCCTTGTTTGAACGCCATGAGCCTGAAGTAAGGAGAGTATCACTGGGTTCAGTGGTAATCTGAGTGTCAGCAGTAACAGTTGTTTCAGTGCTGATAACTGCGACTTCTGTTGTAACGGTTGTAACTACAACGTCCTCTGTGGGAATTTCAGCAGGTGCATCTGTCGCAGGTTCTTCAACGACAGCGGGTGCATCTGTTGCAGGTTCTTCAACGACAGCAGGAGCATCTGTTGCAGGTTCTTCGATTAGATCAGGTATTTCGCCGTCAACGGGTGTTCCCTCGGAAACTGCGGCAGTATCGGGAGTTTCCGCTGTTTCGTCAGCGAGAGCAGCCATACCTGTTGCAGTTAAGGTCATTGTTGCTGCGAAAGCAGCAGCGGTAATTTTAATTAAATTCTTTTTCATAATAGAATCACTCCAAAATTTTGTTGAATTTTTGTCAGACAATCCATAATTGTCTGACATATGACTATATTCGTATGGATTTATAAAAAAGGAAGATTCAGGTAAATCATATAAATTCTCCCTTATTTATGCACATATAATTTTTAATAGTCCTCCGCCTTATATATTCGTATACAGGCACGGAAAACGGACATAAAAATTAAATTTTCGGAAAAACTCACAAAAATTGCTTAATGAGTAAGCAGATATTCTTTCATAGTATAAGTACTGCTTGTTGAAAGTCCGCTGTAATATGCAAGAAGTGTTGATGCATCGTTTGCATCAAAAACTGAATCATTAATTACATCTGCGGCTTTTTTCTGGGTATCCGTAAGATATGACTCCTTGCTTGTTGAAGTACGGGAGTATTCTTTAAGTACGGCTGATGCATCGGTAGAATCTATTTTTCCGTCATCATTTACATCACCGAGAGAATATGTACCGCACAAATTCTCATAGCTTGACAGTGCGGCTGCCGGATATTTTTCCTTGTCAGAGAGAGTATTGTATATCTGTCTGAATTTTGAGCCGTTATCGGACTTTTCACCGATAACATTGAGGATATTCGCAGCTATTGCGAGATGACCTTTCTGAGAGGGGTGAATGTCGGGATTATCAGTCTGCATATTTGTGAAATACCATGCATATTCAGCGGAATTTTCATCTTTTGAGGAAAAATCGGTATAAATATCAGCTATTTCGATTCCCTCGACTGTACCGAGCTGGGTACTGAATGTTGTGAGGATATTTTTAAACACTCTGCGTACATTGTCAATTGCCTTTACATAGTCTGTACTTTTACCCTTGCTTTCAAAATACCCCTGTTCAAACTGGAGAGGGTTGTAGATAGTCTGGACTATTATTCTTGCATCGGGATTTTTTTCTTTTATTTGATTTACAGCCTTTTGAATATTAGGGATAACAGAAGCCTGAGTGACACTTGAATTAACGGTATTTCCCATTACATTCAGTTTTGAGATAAAATTAATCGGGTCACTTTTGGCGAGAGCCTTTAATTTAGCCTCGTCTATAAATCCGTCAGTAAGAGATGTAAGATTTATTTTATCCATAGCATCTATTGCTTCTGTGGTAAGACCTGAATATTGTTCTGTAAGCAGGTCTTTTGTTACTGCATATTTAAGAAATTCCTTTGCAAATCCCTGCATAAGGTCATTTCCGCCGATAGAAATTATAATAATATCCGCATTGCTTACAGAAGTATTCTGTTCATCGGAAAAATTACTAATGACATCAAGAAGATTGTCTGTTTCATCTCCTGAGTGAGCATAATTTTCTACACTTCCGCCCAGATAGTCAGCACATATCTGACCGTAGTTACATTCTTCGCTTAATAAGCCGTATCCTGCGGCAACACTGTCACCAAGGACGACAAGTTTTTTTCCTTCGCCATAATTTTCGGCAAATGCGCTTAAAGCAGATGCGGAAGAAACTACAAGCACCGCTGACAATAAAGCTGAAACAATTCTTTTCATTCCAATTCCTCCTTAAAACAATTGAGTTTAAAGAAATATTTCTTTAATTAATTATATACCATTTATCTGATATTGTCAAGCACCATTTTTTACAAATTTTTTACGAAAAAACGCCCACGCAGGAGCGTGAGCGTTTTTTATTTAATTATTCTTCCTCGTCCTTTCTTCTTGAACGTGAAGCAATAGCTGTAAGAACTGCGAGTGCGATGAGTGTGATAGGAAGTGTTACGTCCTTTACTCCTGTTGTAGGAGCATCGCCTGATGCAGTAACCTTGCTTGATGAGCTGCTGCCTGATGAAGAACTTGTTGAACGTGTTGAACCTGATGAGCTTGAACCGCCTGAACTGCTGCTTACGATTCTGTTTGTAGAACCGCCGCTTGATGAGCCTGAGCTGTTTGTTGCACCGTCGGGTTTAGCCTCGTCTATCATTACGATTTCTTTGAGTTCCTCACCGTTCTTATCAAATACTTTTCCGTCCTCTATTGTGAACATTATATTTGATGCCTTGTAGTAGCCGTCGGGAGCTGCTTCTTCACGCAGTACATATTTTCCGTCAGGAAGATTTCTTATAAATGTGGGTGTTGTTCCTGAAATCCATGTGAGACTTCTTCCGCTTCCTGCCATGAGTTCTGCATCTGTACCGAGTACAAATTCTATCATGTCTGCGCTGAAGATTATTGTGTTTCCATTGACATCAGAACCTGTGAGTGTGAGTTTTGCGCCTTTAAGTTCTTTTCCGTTTACGTCCTGCTTGCTGAACTTGATGCCTGTTTCTTCCTGCATTGCCTCGTCTATCATTGTGACTGTTGTTCCGCTGACACCGACTGTGCCTGAAACTTCTCCGTCCTTGATGACAAACTTGATATCAGTTGTTACTGCATATCCGTCAGGAGCTGCGACTTCATGGAGAACATAAGTGCCGTTTACAAGATTTCTTACAAATGTCGGAGTTGTTCCTGAAATCCAGCTGATTTCTGTTCCTTCGCCCTTCACAAGTTTTGCACCGCTTCCGAGTTCGATTTCAACGTCAAATGTTATTGCATTTCCGTTTTCATCTGTACCTGTAAGTGTGAGTGTTGCTCCTGCGAGTTCTTCTCCTATTGTATTCTTCTTGCAGAATTCTACGTCTGTATCTATAACGGGGACAATCTTTGCATTGTCTATCATAGTAACTGTTGAGCCTTCAACGTGAGTTTCTCCCTTTACTACGCCGTTTTCGATTGTGAATGTTATGTCTGTTGCTACTTCGTATCCGTCGGGAGCTGCATCTTCATGGAGTACATATGTGCCGTCAACGAGATTCTTAACGAATGTGGGTGTTGTTCCTGATATCCATTTTATCTCATTTCCGCTTGCTGTGATAAGCTCTGCGCCCTCACCGAGTTCAACTTCATTCTCAAATGTAATTGTGTTTCCGTTTACGTCCTTACCTGTGAGTGTAAGAGTTGCGCCCTTGATTTCCTCACTGAGAGTATTCTGCTTGCTTATCTTGACATCTGTCTTGTACATATCATCAATCATCGTCACAGAATTGCTTGATACTTCACTTCCGCCCTTGATTTCACCGTTTTCAACGGTGAATGTTATGTCGGTTGTTACCATATATCCGCTGGGTGCTGCCTCTTCGTGGAGTGTGTAAGTTCCGTTTACGAGGTTCTTTACAAATGTAGGAGTTGTTCCCGAAATCCACTTGATTTCGCTTCCGCCTGCTGTGATAAGCTGTGCATTTTCACCGAGTTCAACTTCATTATTGAAGATAATTGTGTTTCCGTCTGTGTCCTTTCCTGTGAGTGTCAGGGTTGCGCCCTTGATTTCCTCACCGATTGTATTCTGCTTGCTTATCTTTGCATCTGCTGTTATCATTTCATCTATCATTGTAACGGTATTTCCTGTAACTTCGCTTCCGCCTGTTACCTTGCCGTTTTCGATAGTGAATGTTATGTCTGTTGCTACCTTGTAGCCGTTAGGTGCTGCTTCTTCGTGAAGTGTGTATGTTCCGTTGGGAAGTTTTCTCACGAATGTTGAGCTTGTTCCTGAAATCCATGTAAGCTTGTTTCCGCTTTCGCTTGTAAGCTGTGCATCTGTTCCGAGTACAACGTTTTCAACATTGAATATGATGTCATTTCCGTCTGCGTCCTTACCTGTGAGAGTAAGTTCTGCACCCTTTACTTCCTGTGAGAATACATTCTGCTTGCTGATTTCAACATCACCTGTCATCGCATCGACCATTGTTACGGTATTTCCGCTTACTGCTGTGCCGATTACCTTGCCGTTTTCGATTGTGAAGATTATGTCTGTTGTAACTTC